>Ga0247837_1006038_pt1 | contig 17474 bp, 12 predicted proteins | sample LaCtaG_2_FD_187115 | JGI IMG/M metagenome (GOLD analysis project Ga0247837, IMG submission 187115) | Freshwater microbial communities from meromictic Lake La Cruz, Castile-La Mancha, Spain - LaCruzMarch2015_14.5m | ecosystem: Environmental > Aquatic > Freshwater > Lake | place: Spain: Castile-La...
AAATTTGCAGACGATAGCGGACATACAGCAGCCGAGTTTTACACCAACCGAACTGTTGTAAAACTAATGACCCAAATTACAGACCCCAAAAGCAGCGAAAGTATTTACGACCCTACCTGTGGCAGTGGTGGTATTTTGCTGAGTGCCGCTTTGCACCTAAAAGAGCAAGGAAAAGAATACCGAACGCTTAAACTATACGGACAGGAACTCAACCTAATTACCTCTGCCATTGCCCGTATTAATATGTTTATGCACAATGTAGATGAGTTTTTGATTGTGCAGGGCGATACATTAGACAGCCCACAGATATTGGAAAATGACGAACTGAAAAAGTTTGATGTGATAATGGCAAACCCGCCATACAGCGTAAAAAAGTGGAGCCAAGCCAAGTGGATGAACGACCCTTTTGGACGTAACATTTGGGGAACGCCACCGCAAGGTTGTGCCGACTATGCTTTTCAGCAGCACATAATGAAAAGCCTGAACCCTGAAACAGGCCGTTGTGTAGTGCTTTGGCCACATGGTGTGTTGTTTAGAGACAGCGAAGCCGAAATACGCAAACGCATGATTGAATTAGATTTCGTAGATGCTATTATTGGTTTGGGCAAAAACCTATTTTACAATAGCAGTATGGAAAGTTGTTTGTTGGTGTGCCGCATGAAAAAGCCAAAAGAAAGAAAAGGTAAAATTATTTTTATTGACGCAAAAGATGAATTACGTATAGAAAGAACCAACGCCTGGCTTGAACCACAGCATATAAAAAAAATAAGCGATGTCTATTGGAAGTTCAAAGACGTTGAAGGTCTTTCCAAAACCATTGGCAATAAAGATGTCTTGGGAAATAATGGCAATTTAAGTATACAGCTATATGTAAAGCAAACTGTAATAGAGAATGGACACAATACTGAAAATTTAATTGCGGAAGTAAAAATTAAGCAAACAAAAATTAATTCTTCGATAGAAAACTTATTTGGTCAACTTAGAAATATTGGAATTGAAGCATGAATTTAATTAAAGAAAAATGGAATGTTGTTAACCTTTCTGATATTTGTGATATTTCAGTTGGTTCTACTCCTCTAAGAACTAAAAAGGAGTTCTGGACAAATGGAACAATACCATGGTTCACAATTGATGATATAAGAGAAAATGGAAGAATTGTGTATGATACTAAACAAAAAATAACTGATTTAGCTTTTAATAAATCAAGTGTAAAATTCTTGCCAATCAATACAATACTTTTATGTTGCACTGCTTCTATTGGTGAATATGCACTCACAAAAATACCTCTAACCACAAACCAACAATTCAATGGACTTGTAATTAAGGATGTACAGAAAGTTCTTCCAGAGTATTTATTTAATTATGCTTCGACTTTAAAAAACAAGTTGCTTCAGTTGAGTGGTAAAACAACTATTGATTTTATCCCTATATACAGAATAAAAGATTTGCAAGTCCCCCTTCCACCACTCGAAGAGCAAAAACAAATATCCGCCCTTTTTCAATCTATAGAAACGGCTATGGAGCAGGTGGATGGGCAGGTTCAGCATTTGGATAAACTGAAACATAAATTGCTCAAAGATTTATTCAGCGAGAAACAAGAATTTGGAAATCATTTAAAAGTTAAAGATTTTGAAACGGTAAAGTTTGAAAAAATAGCTATCAATATTTCAGAAAGAGTTGAACCAAAGAAAACTGAACTCGCCACTTATGTTGGCTTAGAACATTTAGATGCTGACAACTTAAAAATTGAAAGAACTGGAACGCCTGATGACGTAATTGGAACCAAACTTAAAATATACAAAGGCGATGTGATTTTTGGAAAACGCAGGGCCTATTTACGTAAGGTTGCTGTTTCACATTTTGATGGCATTGCTTCGGCACACAGTATGATTTTAAGAGCCAATGAAACCCATATTGAAAAAGATTTTCTTCCTTACTTCATGCAAAGTGACACATTCATGAGCAGAGCCATTCAAATTTCAGAAGGTTCACTTTCACCAACCATCAAAAACAAAACATTGGCGGTACAAGAATTCACTCTGCCCAAAAAAGAAAAACAAAAAGAATTGATTACAGTTTTCAAACAGTTTGATACAACAATGGAACAACTCAAACAACAAAAAACAACCTTGAAAAATTTGAAGCAAAAATTATTGAAAGAAATATTGGGATAAAGAAGAATAAGAAAGAATTGTAAATTTGAAACATAAAATACAGAATTATGTATATAAAATCATTAGAAATAAAAAATATTCGTTCAATCAAAATGTTTGAAATGAATTTCAAAAATCCTGCTGGTTGGCATGTGATTATTGGAGATAATGGGGCAGGTAAGTCAACAATAATAAGGTCAATAGCTTTAGGCTTGATAGGACCAACCGATGCACAAGCGTTATCAAGTTTTGAAGACTTTGCAAACTGGTTGCATCCTGACGAAAAAAAAGGAATTGTTTCACTAGAAATTATCCGAGACAATCAATTTGACAAGCCAAGTTATGGTATGAAAAAAGACCCTACCGCTACATCAAAAATTGAAATAGATAGAATCAATGGAAATGGAAAGGTAACTATTTCTGGAAAGATTACTCCAGATAATGCATTATGGGGGAAAAATAGTAATAGTGGTTGGTTTTCAGCTGCCTATGGGCCATACAGAAGGCTTCGTGGTGGAGTGGAAGTATTTGCTCACTTGATAACTTCACGTCCTAGGTTAGGAGCATGTTTAACTGCTTTTAGAGATGATGTTGCACTTACTCAATTAACCGCATGGCTAAAAGATTTAGCTTTAGATGCACCTAGAAAACCAAAGGCAAAAACTACACTTGAAAGTATAATTAAGTTTATTAATGAATCTAAACTATTGCCATCAGACGCAATTTTATTGGATGATATAGATTCTGATGGTATAAAACTGAAAGACGCAAATGGAGTTGATGTATCACTATATGATATGAGTGATGGATACCGTTCTGTCTTGAGTGTTACTATTGATATAATTCGATTTGTTATTGAAACTTATGGTGCGGATGCGGTTTTTCATAATAATAGTCAAAAAACAATAGATTTACCTGGGGTTGTGTTAATTGATGAAATTGATGCACACTTGCATCCAACCTGGCAAACAAGAATTGGAAAATGGTTTACAGATTACTTCCCAAATATTCAGTTTATTGTTACTACTCATAGTCCATTAATTTGCCGTGCTTCCGCAAGCGGAACAATTTGGAGGTTAGCGGCACCAGGAAGTGAGGATGAATCAAAACAAGTTATCGGAGATGATAGAAATAGATTGATTTTTGGTAATGTTTTAGATGCCTATGGTACTGAAATTTTTGGCGAAGAAGTAAGTCAATCAGAAGATTCAGAAAAAATGTTAAAAGAACTGGCAGACTTAAATGTTAAATCCTTCAAAGGAACAATTTCTGAGGGTGAGAAAATGAGAGTAATTGAATTACAAAAAATATTACCAACGGCATAGTATGATTCAATTAATAAGACCAATACTTTCACCAAATGCAGCAGCCAAATTAGTTAAATATCAGACTAATGTTGATAGTCAAGTTGGATTTGCAGCCCAAGTTGAATTTGCAAAAGATGATTTTCCTAAAAAGAATGTAGTAGGAAATACAACTTTTGATGATGTAAAAGAAAAACTCATCGAAATGTGTAGTGGTGCAGAACGATGCCATTATTGCGAAGATTCAAAGGCAGATGAAGTAGAACATTTATTACCCAAAGATGTATATCCTGATTATTGTTACCAATGGACTAATTATTTTTATTCATGTGGTCCGTGTAATACAAAGAAGAGTAATAAATGTGCTATAATAAATCCAGCAAATAACCAACTTGTAAGTAATCAACCTACCAAAAGGAAAAAGAATGGACCGCCATTGCCACCTCCAAACCCACCAATGGCTGGTCAACAGGCATTTATTAACTTAGAAACCGAAGACCCGCTAACCTTTTTCTTGTTGGATTTGCAAACTGGTTCTTTTGAATTTGCAGAATTACCTGACCCTACAACTACTGATTACTTAAGAGCTAAATATACACTTGAAACATTAAGACTTAATAAAAGAGCTTTTTTAAGAAAAGCAAGAAAACAAGCCTATGGCGATTATAAAGCAAGGCTAACCGAATATGTTTTCCATAGGAATAGTGGCTCGCCTCAATGGCAAATCGATAATATAATTGAAGGAATACAAATGCATTCCCACCCAAGTGTTTGGAAAGAGATGATTCGGCAAAGAAATCATATTGCGGAACTTCAGACCTTATTTAATCAAGCTCCTGAAGCAATAGCCTGGTAACATATGGGGATCTATATATTTTTCCTAAAAATATATAAGTGAAAACTACGAAGAATATAAAAATTCTTTTATATGGTTGGATGCGTATTTGGAAGCGAATTAATTATTAAATTCGCAAAAGCTTTAAAATAAATAAAATGAGCAGAATTAGAATAAAAAACTTTGGCCCTATCAAAGAAGGATTAGTAGAAAACGATGGATGGATAGATATAAAAAAAGTGACAGTTTTTATAGGTAATCAAGGTAGTGGTAAAAGTACGGTTGCAAAATTGATTACAACTTTTCTTTGGATTGAAAAAGCCTTAACAAGAGGAGACTATGATATAAAGTGGTTTACTAAAAAGAATAAACTAAAAAATCAATTTTTAGGGTATTTTAGAATGGAAAACTATTTGCCAGAAATTGACAAAGGCCATTCTTATATTGAGTATATTGGTGATTCATACATTATCAAATTTGAAAAGGATACACTTAAAATAGAAGAAGTAAAAAATAAGGAGTATCCTTTACCCCAAATTATGTATGTACCTGCTGAAAGAAATTTTATTTCTTATGTAAAAAACACAAAGGAACTTAAAATAGCCTCTGAATCACTACGAGAATTTTTGATTGAGTTTGAAAAAGCAAAAGAGGAAATTAAAGGGTCTATAAAATTGCCAATCAATAATGTTGATTTAGTTTATGACAAACAAAATGATATTCTGCATATCAAAGGAAAAGTTAAAGATGATGATTATAAAGTTAGATTGGTAGAGGCTTCAAGTGGTTTTCAATCAACTGTACCATTGTATTTAGTTTCTAGGTATTTAGCAGCTAATGTTAATAAGCAATCGCAAAATCCTTCTGAACCTATGAGCAATGACGAATTGGAAAGGTTTAAAAAACATGCAGCTGATATTCTTTCTAATGATAACCTTTCATATGAACAGCAACGTGCAGCTATTTCAGTACTTTCTAAAAAGTTTAATAAAATGGCCTTCATAAATATTGTAGAAGAACCTGAGCAAAACTTATTTCCAAACTCACAACGGGAAATCCTACATAGCTTGTTAGAGTTTAACAATATGAATGAGGGGAATAAGTTGATCATGACTACTCATAGTCCGTATTTGATAAATTATTTGACACTTTGTGTAAAAGCTGAAATGGTTAAATCAAATTTGAACTCGGAAGATTCATTGAACAAGTTAACTAAAATTGTTCCCCTTGAATCAACGATTAAGGCTGATGATTTAGTAATTTATGAATTAAATGAAATGGTTGGAACAATAAAAAAATTGGAAGACTATAAAGGTTTACCATCTGATGATAATGAATTAAATAGTAAGCTGGAGGATTCAAATGAATTATTTGCACAACTACAAGAAATTGAAAAAGGATGGCGATAGATTTTTTTGATTGTAATTGCGTTACCATAACTTCAAAGAAGATTTTTGGAATTTATGATGTTCCACCGGCCGCATTAGATTTTACAAACGATAAAATTTGGATTGCTTGGGTTGAAAATGATCATGAAATAGAAGTCACTTTCACTGCAATAGACAAGTGTATCAATATACCTTGGGGTGAAGGTGAACGATGTGAAGGAATGATAACATATAAAGATGCACTAATTTTTGTCGAACTCAAAGATGCAGATGGTGGAAAATGGCCTGGTAAAGCAAGAAGTCAGCTTATAAATACAATTAGACTTTTTAAAAGAGATGCAAGTATTGCAGCCTATGCACGTCATTATGGACATATTGCAAATAAACAAAGACCAAATTTCAAAGCAGGAGGTAAGAATTTTAGCCAACAATTTGAAGATGCCACAGGTGGTTTTGTATTGAGAGTGAGTGATGTTATAATAATTGAATAATTGCAATGGCATTCAACGAACAAAATACTGTAGAACATTTTATCATTCACCAAATTACTGGAGTGAACTTAAATGCTGTGCAAGGCAATATAGTAAAAGAAGATACAGTTGAATATGATTCAGTAAAATGGAAATATGTTCAAGCCGATTTACTACCTAGAGACATAACTGAAGTATTTGTAGAAAAGGAGTTGAAAGAGTCGCTTTGCCGCCTGAATCCTACAATTGCAGCCAATCCGGAAAAAGCTGAAGAAGTAATACATAAATTAAGAGCCATTCTTATTACTGTAAACAATGTGGGTTTGGTTAGAGCCAACGAAGAATTTGCCAAATGGCTTCGCAATGAAATAACGCTTCCTATAGGTAAAAACAATGAGCATGTTGCCATAAAACTAATTGATTTTGAAGTTATAAAAAATAACAGTTTTGTTCTTTGCAATCAATTTAAACTGCGAGCCAGAGAAACCAAAATTCCTGACATTGTGATGTTCGTTAATGGAATTCCTTTGGTGGTTGGAGAAGCAAAAACACCTGTACGACCAGCTGTTACATGGTTTGATGGAGCACACGATATTAATATTGTTTATGAAAATTCCATACCTCAACTATTTGTACCTAATGTGTTTTCGTTTGCAACTGAAGGTAAAGAAATATTTATTGGAGGTGTACGCACACCTATAGAACTTTGGGCTCCTTGGCGTATAGAAGATGATAAAGACGAATTAAGTCATTTTATTGGATTGCATGATGTAGCTAAGCAAATGACACATTTACTTAAACCATCTACGTTGTTAGATATTTTGCAATATTTTACCATTTATGCTACAAACAGTAAAAAGAAAAAAATAAAAGTAGTATGTCGTTATCAACAATATGAAGGCGCAAATGCCATTGTTGAAAGGGTAAAGGATGGTAAAATAAAAAAAGGACTCATTTGGCATTTTCAAGGTTCAGGTAAATCAAACCTGATGTTATTTGCAGCGCAAAAATTAAGAAAACAACAAGACCTTCAAAACCCTACTGTATTAATTGTAGTTGATAGAACCGATTTAGACACCCAAATTACCGCAACCTTTAACGGTGCTGAAATTCCCAATACCATTACTACTGACAGCATAAGTGAACTTCACGAATTATTAGAACAAGATACTCGAAAAATCATTATTACGATGATGCATAAATTTAGAAATGCGAAACCGAATATGAATGAACGAGAAAACATTATTTTATTGGTAGATGAAGCACACAGAACTCAAGAAGGTGATTTAGGAAGAACCATGCGAAATGCATTACCGAACGCTTTCTTGTTTGGTTTAACAGGTACTCCAATAAATAAGGCTGATAAAAATACATTTTGGGCATTTGGTGCAGAAGAAGACAGTGGTGGTTATATGAGTCGTTATACCTTTCAGGAAAGTATAAGAGACAATGCAACATTACCATTGCATTTTGAGCCACGATTACCGAATTATCATATTGATAAAGAGAGTTTGGATATTGCTTTTAAAGAAATGGCCAACAACTTAAGTGAGGAAGATAGAAATAAACTGAGCCAGAAAGCAGCAAACATGGCCGTATTTTTAAAGTCGCCCGAAAGAGTTAAAACCATTGTTGTCGACATTGTAGAACATTTTAAAGCACATGTTGAACCCGAAGGTTTAAAAGCCATGATTGTGACTCCTGACCGTGAAGCCTGTGTTCAATATAAGCAAGCTTTAGACCTTTTGATAAACCCTGAAGCAAGTGAAGTTGTTATCAGTTCATCAGCCAATGATGAATTCGATTTCAAACAGAAATATGCAATGGATAAAGACAGGCAAGAAAAGGTAGTTGAAAAATACAACGATGCTGATTCATCATTGAAATTTTTGATTGTAACAGCAAAACTATTGACTGGTTTTGATGCTCCGATTTTACAAACTATGTATTTAGACAAGTCGCTAAAAGATCACACACTTTTACAAGCCATTTGCAGAACGAATCGTTTATTCCCAAATAAAACATTCGGCAGAATAGTAGATTATTTTGGCGTATTTGACGACACTGCAAAAGCATTGGCATTTGACGAAGAAAGTGTAAAATTAGTTATTACCAACTTACAGGAATTGAAAGATAGACTTCCTGAATGGATGGAAAAATGTTTGAACCATTTTCCATCAGTTGATAGAACACTTACTGGTTTTGAAGGACTTTCTGCGGCACAAGATTGTATTGATACAAATGAAAAACGTGATGCCTTTGCAAAAGATTTCAGCAGCTTGACAAAGTTGTGGGAAGCACTTTCACCTGACCCAGTTTTAAATCAATTTGCGAAGGATTACAAATGGTTATCGCAGGTTTACACTTCGGTAAAGCCAGCCTCAGACGATAATGGTAGATTGTTGTGGCATGCCTTAGGTGCTCAAACAACCGCACTCATACATGAACACATTCACGTTTCGGGTATCAATCATGAAATGGAAGAAGTGATTTTGGATGCAGATGTGATTGATGATTTAATGAATAAGAAAGATCCAAAACAGGCGGAGAAAGTTTTGATAATTCTAATAAGTCGCTTAAACAAACAAGGGAACAATCCAATATTCAAACGACTAAGTGAAAGATTAGAAGCTATTAGAGACAAAGCAGAAAAAGGATTAATTAACTCTATAGAATTCATAAAAGAACTTTGTCAATTAGCCAAAGAAACTTTACAAGCCGAAAAAGGAACTGAACCCGAAGTTAAACAAAAAAATGCCAAAGCTGCGTTAACAGAGTTGTTTCTTGAACTTAAAACTGATACTACACCCGCTATTGTTGAACGAATTGTAAACGATATTGATGAAATTGTAAGAGTGGTTCGTTTTGATGGTTGGCAAAACTCTTCAGTAGGCGAAAGAGAAGTGAAAAGGGAACTACGAAAAGTGCTTTGGACAAAATATCAAATTAAAGACGAGGATTTATTTAATAGGGCTTACGACTATATCAAAGAATACTATTAAATACAGCCAAGGAGATGCACTACTATCCGTAGTCTGAAGACGAGCCATAGCAAAGGGACTACGGATTTAAAATGAAAAAAGAGTTTATAACTTGTTCAAATTAGCACTTGTCAGAGACACTACATTTCATTTAAAATCTGTAGAGCGCTTCGCTAATTCTAAGGATAGTTTAGAGTATGGATTCGACAGGCGCAACATGACAACAAACATTACTGCCACCTTAAGCTTGTCGAAGGGTCAAGAGCATGGATTCGACAAGCTCACCATGACAATCAGATCCTAAACTACTTACCAGTGCTTCCGTATCCACCTGCTCCCCTATTGGTTTCGCTGAGTTCGGTAGTGGTTTCCCAAATGGCAGTTTCGTGTTTGGCTATTACCATTTGTGCTATTCTTTCGCCCGATTTTATTTCAAAATCTTCTGTTCCAAAATTTATTAGCAATACTTTTACTTCGCCACGGTAATCGGCATCTATGGTTCCTGGGCTGTTTAAAACCGTAATGCCATGCTTAAATGCCAAGCCACTTCTGGGTCTTACTTGTGCTTCAAATCCTACCGGAATTTCCATGAATAATCCTGTTGGAATAATAGCGCGAGAATTTGCTTTTAAAACTATTGATTCAGGTAAAAATGCACGTAAATCCATGCCAGCAGCGTGTGCTGTTTCATAAGCCGGTAATTCGTTATTAGAAGTATTTATAATTTTTATTATCATAAAATAGCGTTTGAATATTTAAAGATTGTGAATGGTTTTAAAACGTTTTTCTACAATAAATGCCAATGCAAAAAACGATAAAAGCAAAATAGCGTTGATGCTATATAAAATAAGCGGTTCAGGGAACAAATCGTTCATCATTTTTCCAATATAAAAAAGTAATAATGCAAAAATGGTGTAACCAATAAATTTCTTTACATGGTATTCAATTGGGTAATATTTTTTACCCAATAAATAACAAGCCACCATCATGCTAAAATAGCAAATAAATGTGGCCCAAGCCGAGCCAGTATAACCATAAATTGGAATCCAAATAAAGTTTAAAACCAAGGTAATGGCTGCGCCAAATAGCGAAATATTTGCTCCTTTTTTGTTGTTATCGGATAGTTTGTACCAAATAGATAAATTATAATAAATACCTAAAAACATATTGGCCAATAAAAGGATTGGAACCACATGCAAACCAGCATGGAATTTTACATCAATATATTGTTTAAACACATCGATAAATAAGGTAACAACAAGGAATAATGCCAAACAAATAATTACAAAATAATCCATTACTGTGGCATAAATGGTGCGTTTGTCGGTAGTTTTTGAATGGCTAAAAAAGAAGGGTTCGGCAGCAAATTTAAATGCTTGAACAAATAAAGTCATTAAGATGGCCAATTTATAATTAGCAGCATAAATTCCGTTCATTTCATTGGCCAAACTCGCATCGGGATATAAGTATTTTATAAGCACTCTGTCTAAAGTTTCATTAATCATTCCGGCAAAGCCAACTATGATTAAAGGCGCGCCATAACGCACCATTTGTTTCCAAACTATGGCATCGAAACCTAAGCGTATTTTTTTTATTTCAACAAACAATAATGGAATGGTAATAATGCACGCAATTAAATGACTAATGAACACATATTTTATACCCACTTGTCCATCAAACAAAGGAATCATGATGCCTTTGTTTTGCATATATGGCCCCAATAATAAGAAGTATAAATTGAACAGAATACTGGTAAAAATATTGATGTTTTTTACCACAGCAAATTTAAGTGCTTTGTTTTGTTGCCTTAAATATGCAAAAGGCAACATCGTGATTGCATCTAACCCAATTATTAGCGCAAAATAAACAATGTATTCAGGGTGATTTGGATATAGAATAAGTGCTGCAATTGGTTCGGCAAAAAATGTAAAACTCAACATAAAAATTACAGAGCTTATAATAACTGAAGATAAAGCAGTAGAAAATACTTTCGGATTATCTTTATTGGTATTTGAAAACCTAAAAAAAGCAGTTTCCATTCCGTATAAAAGCAACACATTGAAAAAAGCTACATAACCATACATTTCCGATTGTGTGCCAAAATCGGCTGTTGAAAATAATTTAGTATGAAGCGGCACCAACATAAAATTGATGGTGCGTCCAATGATGGTACTTAAGCCATAAACAGCCGTTTGTGAAGCTAGTTTTTTTAATGAACTCATTCGTTATTCTTGCTCTTTTTGTTTGGTTGAATTGGCTATACTTTGTTGGATGTATGCTACCGTAAAATCGTAAACTAATTTGTAGGCTTCATTGTACTTACTTAAACTTATTGCACTGGCTTTATCGTCTATATCGTGGTAAAAATGATAATCGCCCATAAGGTAAAAAAAGAAAGATTTTACGCCTGCTTCAGTAAAATAATAATGATCGCTGTTTTGGGCTTTTCCTCTTGAGTTAATATTTGGCAAATAATTACCTTGGTCATTTATGTATTGCAATAATTTAAATTCGGTTGGAAATTCAGTGGCATTTACAGCAGTCATTCCTTTATCGCCAGTTGCCATCAAATCTAAATTTAAAAGCATGGCCATTTTATTTAAAGGAATACTAGCATTTTGAGTATAATAATAAGAACCTAATAAACCTGCTTCTTCGCCAGCAAAAGCTATAAAAAGTACAGAATAATCTAAAGGATTTTTAGAAATATGATTCATTAAATCAAGCATCATGGCAATTCCACTTGCATTGTCGTTAGCACCTGGAAAAATGGCTTCGCCAAACATGCCTAAATGGTCGTAATGGGCAGTAATTACAATAAAAGAATCAGGATATAATTTACCTTTTACACTTGCTAACACATTTTGAGTTTGGTGATCAACAGAAACCGATTCAATATCAATTTCCATTTCTATCATGGTATGTTTGATGGCATTTTTTTGAATATAAATAATTGGAAAATTGGCTCTATCTGTTGCAACCGACCAAGTAAATTTATCCTGTTTATCAATAATCAAACCTTTGGCGCCAATGGTATTTTTCAAAACACTTTCTGCCCTATCGGCATGAACAAATTTTTTGTTTTGAATGCCCGTTACCACAATAAAACTCCTGCGAAGCGATTTTTTTAAAAATGTTTCAAAAGCAAAATTGTTATCAATAGTGGCTGAATCAATATACAAAATATTGAATTTCCCTTTAATAGTTGGACAGCCCGCATTTACTATAAACTCGCGGCCAGCTTCAAAACCAACTGCATCAATATTTAAAAAAGTTTCACCAGGAAATGTGATAACAGGAAAACCAAATGTTTGAAAATAATCAATAGTTGGGGAACCCAAACGATTTTTTCTAAAGCTTTCAGCAATATACCTAGCTGCTTTTTTATCACCATCTTTTACATAACCTCTGCCAGCATAATCATCAGAACATAGTTTTTCAATTACATGTTTTGCGTATTCTTTGTTTTGTGCTTTTGAAATAATTGGCAATAGGCAATAGGCAATTAATAAGCAACTGGCAACTGGCAACTGGCAACTGGCAAAAAGTTCTTGATACTTATGCAAGTAACTGGCAAAAAACTCCTGATATCTCGAAAAATTACTATTAGAAGATGAATTGCCGTTTGTGGTTACTGAGCGAAGTCGAAGTATAGCCAACGGAAAAAGAAAAGAACTTTTTAGACAAAAAAAATCCTTTGAAATAGTTTTTATACTCGTTCTAAGGATTTTCATTACACAAAAAACTATTAAAGAGCAACTACAGTGTATTCGTAGCTTTCCATAATTAGGTTAGCCAATAACTTGGTGCATGCAGTTTCAACCATTGCTTTAGCTTCGGTTTCGTTTTCTGCAAATAACTCTAAAGTAATGTGTTTACCTATTCTAACATCGAATATGTTTGGCAAACCAATATTTGGCATAGAGCCAGTAACTGCTTTTCCTTGTGGATCTAACAATGCCTTATGAGGCATAATATTTATGTGTGCTGCGAATTTCATTTTTTAGTTTGAAAATTGTTATAAATTGAAAAAAGGATGTATAAAATAATGCTGATGTTTATTCCCAAATATCCGAATGCAAATAAACTAATCAAACAGCATAATAAAAAGATATATCGTAATTGATTGGCTTGCCAAGCAAAACTTTTAAACTTTAAAGCAAACAATGGAATTTCGGCTACTAGCAAATAAGCACTTAAAATTGGGAAAAACACCAAGAACCAAATATTCTGAAAAACACTTGCTAATCCAAAACTATTTTGCTCAATTACAAAAGGTAAAGCAGCAATAAATAACGAATTGGCAGGAGTTGGAACTCCAATAAAAGAATCGGTTTGGCGGGTATCAATATTAAATTTTGCCAAACGAATGGCTGAGAAAATAGGAATTAGAAAAGACAAATAAGAATGGATATCAAAATGGTTAAAGTCGATTGGAATATTGGTAATTTTATAAAAAATAAATCCTGGAGCCACCCCAAAACTTACACAATCGGCCAATGAATCTAACTGTTTTCCTATTTCTGAACCTGCATTTAAAGCTCGAGCCACAAAGCCATCAAAAAAATCTAAAATGGCGGCAGCACCAATAAAATAAGCAGCTAATTCTAAATTGTTATTTACCAAACTGGCTATAATGGAAAGACAACCAAACAATAAATTAAATGAGGTTAGCGCATTAGGAACATGATTTTTCATGGTAAATTTGTTTTTAGAATTGTTGCAAAGTATTGGTTATTTCATTATTTGACAAAACACAGATATTTTATAATTGGTTTATTACACTAACTTTTTAACTTTGAAATCTAAATTCCAATCAATTAATGAGCAAAATATTTTCATTTATTTTTTTATTATTCATTTCTTTAACACTTTCAGCTCAAAACACTTTGAGTTTTACTCAAAATGGTAAAACTTCTAAAATAATTTGCAAGCCAAATGCTACTTATGAAAACATAAATGGTAAAATAAATTTAAGTATTATTACTGAAAACAATCAATTATTGGAACTCAATAATATTGATGAAAAGCTATTTGTTTGTGGAAGAAGATTGAGTTCGAAAGCATTTAAAATGGTGCTAATTGACCATAATGAAAATATTTCTTATTTTTCTAATTCTACTATTTATGTGTTATTGCAATGCAACAAAAATAAAGATACTTTTATAGTTACTTTTAGTGGCTTAGTGCAAAACATAACTTCAAAAATAAATATAACGTCCACGTTGTATGTTAAAAAAACTCCTAGAAAAAATTTAAAAACCAACTAAATCTCAAAATATAAAAATGCATAAAAAATTACTAAGCATAGCAGCAGCTCTTTTATTTATTGGGCAAGTAAGTGCCCAACAAAAACCAAATATTCCACACAGAAATTTATTAGAAGCAAAAAATTCAATAGAATTACAAGCTATTTTTGAAGAAAACACCCAAGCAGAATTAACTTATGCAAAAGAAGTTTTGGGTTTAAGTTTGGCTCCAATTCCTTTGCCAAATGGGGGAATGAAACAATTAGTTGGAGTTACTCAAAATGGAATTCCTAAATATATAAAAACAGACAATACTGGGGCTGCCAAAACTATTGGAACCGATAAAGTAAATCCGGGTGGAAGTTTGGGTTTAAGTTTAAGTGGAAACGGAATGACAAACAGACTTGGAGTTTGGGATGGAGGGGCTGTAAGGCTCACACACCAAGAATTTCAAAGTAGAGCAGTTCAAACCGATGGTGCTACAAATTTAAGCGATCATGCCACGCACGTAGCAGGAACTATGATTGCGGGTGGTGTAACTGCTAATGCAAAAGGAATGTCGTTTCAGGCTCCGCTAAAATGTTACGAATGGTCGAACGATAATTCAGAAATGAGTGCAGCAGCTAATGTTGGAATGTTAATTTCAAATCATAGTTACGGTTCTATTTGTGGTTGGGATTATGACGATGTAGATGCACAATGGAAATGGTATGGTGACGCATCGGTAAGTTTAGTTAAAGATGTAAAATTTGGTTTATACGAATCAGAATCTCAAGGTTGGGATCAAATAGTTTATAGCAATCCATTTTATTTGCCATTTAAATCGGCAGGAAATGACAGAGGCGAAGGTCCTAGTGGATCATCGGCACCAAAAGTTTATTATGACAATGGTAATTGGGTAACATTTCCAGGTACAGTTCCAGCTGCCGATGGTCAATATGATTGTGTTACAACTTATGGAAATGCTAAAAATATTTTAACAATTGGAGCAGTTAACAAAATTACAAACGGCTGGACAAGTGCAAGCTCAGTAGTTATGAGTAGTTTTAGTGGTTGGGGACCTACTGATGATGGGCGAATTAAACCAGATATTTGTGCAGCTGGTGTTAATTTAAATTCAAGTTATTCCGCTTCAAATACTACTTACGGAATTAGTAGTGGAACTTCTATGTCATCGCCAAGTGCTAGTGGTTCAGCATTGTTAATTCAGCAACATTTTAACAACTTAAATGGTCGTTTTTTAAGAGCATCTACTCTTAAAGGTTTAATTATTCATACTGCCGATGAAGCTGGAAATAATGCTGGTCCAGATTACAGTTATGGTTGGGGTTTAATGAACACTGCAAAAGCAGTTCAAACCATTTCAGATAGTGGCTCAAATAGTATTATTGAATCGCAAATACCAGTAGCTTTAACAGCATTTACCAGAACAGTGGTTGCTAACGGAACTAATCCTTTAAGACTTACTTTATGTTGGACAGATGTTCCTGGAAATGCTTCTAGTGGTTCAATTTTAGATGAAGCTACCAGTAAATTAATGAACGATTTGGATATTAGACTTACAAGACTTAGCGATAACCAAGTTTTTAGTCCATATATTTTAAATCCTTCAGCTCCTTCGGCAGCTGCTACCACTGGCGATAACACCCGAGATAATGTAGAACAAATTCATATTGCTACTCCTACTGCTGGTGCTTATGCTATTAGAATTACCAGTAAAAGAGCATTGGCAAATAATGTAAACCAAAGTTTTTCATTAGTTATAAGCGGACTTTCGCCTGTTCCTGCTGCAAATTTTACAGCATCAACTCAAGCAACTTGCACAGGTGGACAAATAGTATTTACCAACACTTCATCGGCTAGCACTTCGCGAATTTGGTATTTTCCTGGTGGAAATCCTTCAACATCTACAGCTATTAACCAAACAGTTACTTATAGCACTCCAGGAATTTATGCTGTAGCTTTAAAAGTTAGCAATGTAGCTGGCACAGATTCTATTTACAAAACAAGTTTTATTAGAATTGGTGGAATGCAGTTACCATTAAACGAAACCTTTGAAAATAACTCAAGCACAGTTAACTTGTGGAAAATTACTAATAGTTATAACGATACATTTGGCTGGCGTAAGTGGACCAATACCGCAGGAACTGCTCCTGGAAATACTGTTTTTGGAATAAATAATTATGATAACAATATTGCAGGTAAAAGATATCAATTAATTACTCCAATTTTAGATTTAAGAGGCATGCAAAATGCTAGTTTAAATTTCCAACATGCTTATACAAGGTATGCAACCTCCGATAAAGATTCATTAATAGTTAGCATTAGTACTAATTGTGGTTCTACTTGGTTACGTCTTTATGGTGCATCGGAAACTAGGCCAAACGCAGGTTCAAGATTAGCAACTTATACCAGAAATGGCGATTTAGCACAAACTTCTTCAGCTTATTTTGTTCCATCTTCAGCAGCCGATTGGTGTAGCAATTCAATAAATAGCACTCCTTGCAATACCATCAATTTAACTCCATACGTTGGTTTAAATAATTTGATGGTTCGTTTTGAAAGCTATTGTGGAAGTGGAAATAATTTATTTATTGACAATGTTATAATTGATGGAACTCCTTTTAGTCCAAAAGCTGGATTTACAGTTCCAAGCTCAATTTGTACCAACCAAAGTTTTTCAATAACCGATACCTCAAAAAACAATCCTGATACTTGGGAATATACAATTACTGGCCCTCAAAATTTAAATTTTACAACTAAAAATCCTGTTTTAAATTTAACTACTTCGGGTTTTTATAATGTAAAACTAAAAGTAACCAATGTTTCAGGAAGCGATAGTGTTACTATTACAAAATCTTTTGAAGTAAAAGCTTCGCCTGCTTCACCAGTTTTAACACTTAGTGGCTCTTTAGCTATTTGCGATGCTGATTCAACTTTATTAACCACAACAGGTTCAAATATTCAATGGTATAAAGATAGTGTTGCAATTGTTGGTCAAAATGGTTTAACTTATTATAATAAATTTGCAGGAAAAATTGCAGTAAGAACAACAGCTACTAATGGTTGTGAAGCTCAAAGTAATATTTTAACA
>Ga0247837_1006040_pt1 | contig 17462 bp, 17 predicted proteins | sample LaCtaG_2_FD_187115 | JGI IMG/M metagenome (GOLD analysis project Ga0247837, IMG submission 187115) | Freshwater microbial communities from meromictic Lake La Cruz, Castile-La Mancha, Spain - LaCruzMarch2015_14.5m | ecosystem: Environmental > Aquatic > Freshwater > Lake | place: Spain: Castile-La...
TAGCACCACTCGAAACACCAAGGCAATACCTGACATCCCTCAAGACAATTTATTAAACGTTGCTGGCAACTGCATACAGCAAACGAATCAAATTATTCAGTGCAGAGTGCACTGATAACTAGAGAGGAAAGATTCAATGCCCGATAAACAACCCCAGTTAGCTGTGGACTCTGATTCAACTAGTCCGAAGAAGAAATTAAACAAGAAACATTCACGCACGAAATCGAAGATTCAATTAATCCTCAAAAAAGGGAGAAGAAGGAATGGAAGATAATAATTCAAAACTCATTAAGCGAGGTGAACCGATCACCAAACTTATTTTAAAAGATGGACGCACCCGCTATCGAGTGACGGTTGATGGCGATGTAAGACCAGACGGTAAACGTCGCCAATTAAAGAAAACATTCAATTCGAAGAAGGAAGCTAGCTTGTGGCTCGCTAAAACTCGAGTGGAAATTGAAAACGGTTCATTCGTCGAACGAACAAAGGTCACCGTCGGGAAATACTTGGATACATGGCTTGCTGGCAGAGAAGGCATCAGGGCTAATACACGTGAGGGCTATCGCAGTGCCTTGAAGCCCGTATATAGGGAATTTGGTGATCTTCAATTGCAAGGTCTCACGTCGGAAATGCTTCTCAGTTTGAAACAGACAATGCGCGCTGAGGGTGGACGTGGCAATAGCGGTTACGCGTCCAGAACCATTGAACTGATGCTCACATTGTTGGCGGCAGCTCTCGAATCAGCTAAGGACAGTCAATTAGTACAAGTGAACGTAGCATCGGTGCGTCGAGTGGAACGGCCCAAAGGTTCATCTTTTGAGGGTAAAGCATGGACTGAAGATGAAACTAGGGCTTTCATAGCGCACTTAAGGGGAGACCGTTATGAAGCATCGTGGCGAATTTCTTTGTGCGGACTGCGACGCTCAGAGGTTCTTGGACTTCGTTGGTCCGACATTGATCTGGTGACAGGAACAGTAAGTGTCAAGAGATCCAGAACTCCACGAAAGGAAAAGAATATTGGTGGCGCAGCGACCATTGTGGACGATCCCAAGCGCCCGAAGAGTTACCGCACAATTCCGCTACCCCCAGGAGTTTTGGCCTCGCTGAAGGCCTTCAATGTTCTCCAACGACAGGAACGGTTAAGAGTTGGACGAACCCTAGGGCCAGATGATTACGTCGTGGTTGACCAATTAGGCACACCTATCCACCCTGACACGTATTCACGGTGGTTTAAGCGGATAGTTCAGGAAACAGGGCTACCCAAATTGAGTCTTCACGATGCCCGCAAAACATCAGCAACGCTTCTGTCCACTCTTTATGGTGTGCCGGCCGATGCAGCTGCTTCCTACCTTGGTCACGATCCGGTTACTTATCACCGGGTGTACGTACAAGGCGATCATGGGCATCAAGCGGTGGCAAACGCCCTTGAGCAGTTGTACATGTGAACGTATAGAGGAAAATGTTTGTGACAAATTAGTGACAAATTGCAATGCAAAGTAATTTGGATACTGGCAAGAAAGCCGTTCTTGTGAGGGATTCGTGGTGGCCAGGGACGGGATCGAACCGTCGACCTTCCGATTTTCAGTCGGACGCTCGTACCAACTGAGCTACCTGGCCAACAAGTTCGGATTGTGTCCGAACTAAGCGACCCCGACCGGGCTCGAACCGGCGACCTCCGCCGTGACAGGGCGGCGCGCTAACCAACTGCGCTACGGGGCCAAACTTGTGATCTCCAGAGTACAGAAACCGTATCCCCAGCGGGGTTCGAACCCGCGTTACCGCCGTGAAAGGGCAGCGTCCTAGGCCACTAGACGATGGGGACCTGGTACAACTCGGAAAGTGTAGGGGAGAGACCTGCGTGAGAGGCAGCCGGCCTCACATGTGAGGGTTTACGCGTGAGGGTTTACGCGTGGTGGGTCAGAAGTGATTGACGTCCCCTTAGATCAGTTTGAAGTTCTGGTCAGTGAAGCCCTGGACACAATCCCCGCGGGCCTGGCTGAGTTAATGGACAACGTCGCTGTCTTCGTTGAAGAACAGAAGTCGGGGCGACCCGGGTTATTGGGTTTGTATCACGGGGTTCCCTTAACGAAGCGTGGAACGGGGTACTCGGGTTTTTTGCCTGATCGCATAACTATTTACCGCAAGCCGATCCTGCGACAGTGCTCAACGGAGGAGGAAGTGGTGGTTCAAGTGAGGATCACGGTGATCCACGAGGTGGCGCACCACTTTGGAATCAGTGACGAACGACTACACGAATTAGGTTGGGCGTAGTCCTTTTGATGTTTACTACTTGGTCGCCGCGCGATTAAGTCGATCACGAATCGCTGCAGCGATTCCGCCTCCGATTGGGGGAATAGCGTAAATAACGGCTTCACTGGACTTATCTGCATCACGCAATGACGAATACAGGATTTGCGCGTATTCATTCGCATTCTTAGGTGTTGCAATTCTGTTAAAACCGATGGGAGTTTTGATATCACTCAATGCTATTAGTGCGCCAGGTGTTTTTTCGAGGAGCTCACTTTGGGTTGTTAATTTCAATTCCTTACTGGGGGCGTAGTGGGATGCAAGGGTGCCGGGTGCTCGCACCTCACTTTCACTTTGGGAAAGTCGAACAATCGACTCAATGTCTTCAGCAGTGATTCCACCGTGACGAAGAATGATTGGTTCACTTCCGGTTGCATCGATGATTGTTGATTCAACACCAACATGTGAACTGCCTCCGTCGAGGGCTACGTGCTCGTCCGTGAGGTAATCGCCGAGTTCTTCAATTGCATGCGCAAGTGTTGTCGGGCTTACACTGCCGAATCTGTTCGCACTCGGTGCGGCAATCCCGACTGATGGATCCTTTGTGGAGCGTGCCAGTTCGGTGATGACTTCTTGGAAGACTGGGTGACTCGATATACGCAGGGCGACTGTCTCTTGCCCACCGGTGAGGTAGTCACCTGCTCTGGGTAGGCGTTTCACAACCAGGGTCATGGGTCCGGGCCAGAAGGCTGTTCCCAGATCGAGCGCGTATTCAGGAATATCGGTTGCCCACATATATATGTGTTCTTGTTGGGCAATGTGAACGATCACCGGGTGATTCGCCGGACGGTTCTTAGTAGTGAAGATTCGGCCGACAGCTTCTCGGTTATCGGCGTCAGCGCCGAGCCCGTACACAGTTTCGGTGGGAAGGATCGCCAAATTCCCCCGCGAGAGAGCGTGGGCCGCCTCTGCAGGACTACTCACTTCGCGCACGGTTGAACTCTAGCCGTGGGAGTTCTTGGAGAGTGATGTAAGGGAACGGTAAAGATCGTGTTTGGGCTTAGCCAATTCGTGATTTTCGCGGAGCCGAATTTGCGCCCGTTCGCTCTAATGGGTAAAGGAAACAAACCAGGAGGAATGAAATGACGACTACACCAGAGATCTTGTCTACGGAAGAAACAACGACCCTTCCACCAATTAACTCAACCCCAAATTTTTCGGAACCCGCAAGTGAAGCACCGAAGGACAAATCCCGAGTCGGATTGTTGATTACAAGTGCCGCGCTCATCTCACTCTTTGGTGGCGCTGTAGGTGGTGCTGTCGGCTACACGGTCGCCGAGAGTAATTCGAGTTCGTCCATCACGGTTGCGACCGGTGGATCGGTGACACCGGTCGCGGGTTCAATCGCCGCTGTCGCAGCAGCTGTGCAACCTTCAGTGGTTCAACTGAACGTCTCCGGTTCACAGGGGGAAGGCACCGGGACTGGGTTCGTGGTGAGTTCTGACGGATACATCGTTACTAATAATCACGTTGTGGGTGATGCTGGTAACGGCGGAACAATTGACGTGACTTTTGTTGACGGTTCAACGGCTACTGGAAAACTTGTTGGTGCTAATCCAGGTTATGACATTGCGGTTGTGAAGGTTGATCGAAATGATTTGACCGCACTTACACTCGGTAGTTCAGACGCAGTCAATGTTGGTGACACCGCAATTGCGATTGGTTCACCCCTTGGCCTTCAAGGAACCGTGACCTCAGGAATTATCAGTGCATTGAATCGTCCGGTGACCGCTGGTGGCCAGGGTGATACGGCCTACATTAACGCGATTCAAACAGATGCCGCAATTAATCCGGGTAACTCCGGTGGCCCACTTGTTAATGCATTAGGTGAAGTAATCGGGGTTAACTCTGCTATCGCCACACTGGGAATGGGTGATGCGTCGGGAAGTATTGGGCTTGGTTTTTCCATTCCCATTGATACCGCAAAGAGAATTGTCGATGAAATCATTAAAACGGGTACTTCTCAAACCCCAGTAATCGGTGTTCAGCTCGACATGGGCTTTGCCGGACCGGGTGGAGCGGTCGCCGAGGTAACCCCAGGATCACCTGCTGACACTGCCGGCCTGCAAGAGGGTGATGTCATTACCAAGGTGGGAGGAAACCTGATTAGCGACTCGACCGCACTGATCGTTGCGATTCGTGCAAATGCACCAGGGGATCAAATCGAACTCACCGTATTGCGCAATGGTCAAACTCTGACGGTCCCACTGACCCTGACGGCGGCTGAACCAACCAGCTAACAATTCAGGTGAATGAATGGCACAGCCTGAGCCCGCCGCAACCTCCTCCGCGGCGGGCTCAGTCCATTTCTGGAGTCCTCCACCTTTCAAATTGCACATCTTGCTTTTTTTAGGCACAGTTAGATTGTGATCAATCCTGTTTCCATTGCGCGCGAGAAGACCGCCTCGGGTTTTAGGCGCATGGTGTCTGGCGAATCCAACGGTGCACCCGAGTGGGTGACCCAGTTGAGCGGTGGAACTGACAAAGGATTTTTTGGCCCCGGTTCGGCAGCGTGGGCTGTGCACGGTTCACTGCCAACACTCGTTGGCGGGGTTCGTTCACTACTCATGCAGGCACTTCACCCGGGAGCCCTCGCGGGCGTTGACGAACACTCGCGCTATGAAGCCGACCCATTGGGTCGCCTCTCGGGTACTACCCAGTGGCTGACCGTTGTGACGTTTGGTGACACGTCAATGGCAGAGCGGGAATGCGCGCGGGTCCGCGGAATGCATCGAAAGGTGAACGGGACTTATGTCACTGCACAGGGTGCAGAAAAAGATTACAAGGCAACGGACTCTGATCTTTTGAGATGGGTGCACGTTGCCTTTACAGATTCGTTTTTATCAACGCATTTAGTTTGGGGCGGATCAATCCCAGGCGGGCCAGATCAATACGTTCGCGAGTGGGCAATCGCCGGTGAGTTGGTAGGTGTCACCGATCCACCACGAAGTTTTGATGAGCTGCAAGATCAACTCAATGCGTTTAAGCCAGATCTGTGCGGTGGTGAGCGAGCACTTCGTACGGCGAAATTTGTGCGAAATGCCCCGGTCCCGTTGGCGGCGAAGCCCCCCTACAGTGCGCTTTTTGCGGGTGCCACGGCGACAATGCCGAAATATCAGCGTGACTTGTTGGGATTACCCACAATTCCACTTACGGTTGTTAAACCTGTAGTCGCTGGGATGCTGGGAAGTCTTGGTTGGGTGCTTGGTCCGACCTCTCCCTCAATGAAGGCAGCTAATGAGCGGGCTGCGTCCTTTGATTCGACCCCGACGTGACGCACCCCTCCTCTCAGGGGTGAAGATAGGTGTCATGTGGTCGCTGCGGTCTAGAGGTCGACTTCCCCTAGCAATTACAACCACCGTCATGGTGTGTGGTGCGCTTTCTTTGGCAACTTATGGGTCAGCGGCCTACGCGGAAGACGCCCCCGCTCCAGCCCCCACAGTTACTGCTGAGCCGGTTCCTACTCCTACACCTGCTTCCGCACCACCGATCATGCCCACTTCACTTGGCACCTGGTGCACCAGCCTTTTTCCGATGTCGGTGGGCAAGCAGCGAACCCAGGCGCAAGCGCTGATGGCCGGGAGCGTAGATCTGGGAACAGGTGGGACGTACAAACTCGACGAAAAGCCCAACTGGCGTTCACAGTCCTCAGCGGACCTTTCGGGTAATCGCCACATAAATTCATTGGACTGGGCACTGCCGCTTTTATTCCGAGGGGTGAATAAACAAAATCAATCGATGGTTGACCGCTTTCGTCAACTAATGTACTACTGGATTGAGGATCACCAAAGTGAGCGTTCCTATTGGGTTGATGCTTCGATTTATGGTGGGCTGCGAACCCAAACCCTGACATGTGCCTGGCAAACTTTGCAGGACCCGGTAATTCAGCAAGCCGCAGTGCGCGATGCCACTTCAATGTGGAAGTCGTTCCGGGGTGGTGCCGATATCACGATTGGAGCAAATAACACGGATCTCGTACGGCAAATAGGAGCATTGGCGACTTTCTGCTCTGTTGGCGATCCAAACCTACGAGATGCTGTGTGGAGAAACCTAGTTGCCGTTGCTCGTGGCGTAATCAATAACGATGGCAGTGATGTCGAAGGTTCCCCGCAGTACGCCATGTACATGGAGCAACTTCTTACCCGGGTCGAGGCGGCAGCTGTAACGTGCGGAATACCCAATGAACCAATCCCGCAGTTGCGTGAATCGTTGTACGCATTTGTCGCACAATCAGTGCGCCCGGATTTTAAAATTGAATCACTCGGCGACACGGCTTCTGTAGAACCTCGCAGTAACTTCGGCGTCGGTAACTCGACCGCAGAATGGTTGCGGACAAAAGGCGCAACGGGAACTTCACCGACGCCCGTCTACTCGACTTTCGACGGCGGTTACATTTTCGGGCGTTACTCCTGGGCGCCGAGTGGAGCGGGCGTGCCTGACAGTTTTTATTCTCTCAGGTACAAGGGTGTGCGGCCCGGGACTGCACACACACATGACGATGGTGGATCGCTCAGTTTTTACTCACGCGGTGTTTCGTGGATTTCCGACCCTGGTCCCTATCGTTATGACTCAAGTTCATTGAGGTCATTTATCAAAACACGTGCCGCCCACTCGACGTTCGCGGTTTCCAACACAAAATACAACCGTTGGAAAGGTGTCGTTAAAACTATGAGCACCTCGGATTCGGCTGTAGGTGGAAATGACTACTCATGCTTGGTTGACCAAACTTGGACGAACACGCAAATAACGCGTTGCGTTACTTACGTTCGTGGAAGTGATGTGCTTGTCGTCGCTGACTATATTGATGCGGCTAAGGCCAAGGTTCCCAAGAAGCAACGAGAGAATTACAAGAATCGCGAGGTAATCCAACGCTGGCAGATTGGACCAGGGATTGGAGTCGAGGGTGTCGAGGGCCAGTTAACTTTGGTCGCTGGTGATCAACGAGTTGACGTGATTAAGGCCGGTGTTGGTGACTGGAACTTGCGATCAGCAACAAATGATTCTTCAATTGGTTGGCACACCACAGATTGGGGAGTCAAAGCACCCGGGACGGTCATGTCGCGTTCGATCACCGTCCCGCGTCAGGGTGAACGACAAGTGATGGTAACCGTTTTTGTCCCCCGCGGATCTGCCGAGAGTGTGCCCGTGCAAATAGGAGATGGAGTTGTGACCATCACTCGCAATGGTGTTCCGGTGACGGTCGGATTCCCTGCCCCCTAACTGAACCAGCCCCGCATTTGATTCGTGGGTCTATGTGAGGAGCCCTTCAACTTCGGATCGTTGCGGAAGTGACGTGACTGCACCAGCTCGTGTTGCAGCGATTGCACCTGCGGCACTTGCCCAACGCAGTGCTTCGTTCAATGGCTGGCCTTCATTGAGCGCAACGGCAAGTCCGCCACAAAATGCATCACCTGCCGCAACAGAGTCAACGGGAACAATCCGGAATGCGGCGGCCTGGCCAGATGCCGTAGCCGTGGACCACACTGCACCTTTTTCGCCGCGCGTGATTATAGCAGTGCCAACACCCAAATTCACAATTGATGATGCCAATTCGACAAAATCCAACATAGAATTAAATGAGTTGCCTTCTAATTCAACAAGTTCTCTGGCTTCGAGCTCATTGGGAATTAAATAATCAACTAGGGGAAATATTGATGAGGGGAAATCACGAATTGGCGCGGGATTCAAAATCGTTATTGCGCCAAGTTCTTTCGCAACACTGAGGGCTTTGTGGGTTGCTGCGACAGGCACTTCACCTTGAGTGAGTACGAGACCGATTTGTTGGTGGGTTGCGATCTTGCGCAGTGAGGATTCAACTCTTTCTTCAGTGAGCATGCTGTTTGCACCAGAGACCACGATGATCTTGTTATCGCCAGAGGCGGCCACTTCAATCAGTGCAATTCCTGTGCTGGAATCTGAAATTTTGTCAACATGAGATGAAATTGCTTCGGTGGTGAGAGTGGAAAGAAGTGCGTCCCCGAAAGGGTCGTTGCCGACCGCACCAATCATGGCGACATTGGCGCCCAATCGTGATGACGCGACGGCTTGGTTGAGACCTTTGCCGCCGGGAAACTGTTCGAAAGTTTCTCCCAAAACAGTCTCACCCGGCTGTGGAAAGGAATCAAGGGTGACAACAAAGTCTGTATTGAGGCTCCCGACGACGACTATCACTTTTTCACCGGGTCGCGATTCATTGCTTGGGGGTTGATTCACGGGAGGATACTGTCATGGCAGGCTAGGCGAAGCGAAGGCAAAGTGTGACTGGGAGAAGAATGTGAAGATCGCAGTGGCAAGTGATCATGCGGGATTTGAGTTAAAGAGTGCTCTGAGTTCTTGGCTGCTCGAGATGGGCCATGAGGTCCATGACGTTGGGGTATTCACGGAAGAACGCGCCGATTACCCAGAGTTTGGGGCTGAACTCGGAAGGTTAGTGGCAGCGGGTGAAGGGGAAGTAGGCGTTGCCGTGTGCGGCAGTGGTCAAGGAATCTGCATGGCCGCAAACAAAATTCACGGGATTCGTGCAGCGGTAATTCGCACGGTCGAAGATGCACAACTTTCACGAGCGCACAATGATGCGAATGTTGCTTGCTTCGGTGGCCGTGTGAGTGATCCCACAACAGCTCAAGAAGCCTTGGCGGTCTTTCTGTCCACTACATTTGAAGGCGGTCGGCACGCAGCTCGTGTTGACCAGCTCAACTCCATGATTTGATGGAACCGTTTTTTCCATCAAATCGTCGAACCATTACCTGGCCAATACGGCCAACGACTTAGGAGAAATACATGAAAACCATGAATAAGTTCGCTGCAATTGGTGCCATTGGCATCCTCGGTGTCACAGTTCTTGCTGGTTGCTCAAGTAGCGATGAGAGCGCAACCGATACTGCGACTTCTTCGGAGTCAACCCAGATGCTTCCACCAGTAATCATTACCGTTGATCAGATGGAAGCCGCCGCGGTAGTTGGCGACATGATCGACATCGTGGTAGATGATCCAGTAAACACGGTCATTGCTGTCGACAATGCTGATGTCCTTGAAATCACTCAAGGTTCCGATGACGGCAGTGCAATCTTTAACCCAGGCGCAAAGGCACTTGCTGCAGGAACGGCAACAATCACAGTAACTAATCCTGATGGTTCAACCCGTAACATTGTGGTTGTTGTTTCCTAAATATAAAGGCTAAGTACCATTTGCCGGTGTCCCCTCATATAGCCCTCGCGACCTGCGAGGAACTGCCTGATCTTGATCCTGATGACCAACCTTTGGTTGAGCTCTTTCACAAGATGGGTATTGAGGCGACACCGGCTATTTGGTCTGATCCAACAATTAATTGGGTTGACTTTGATCACATCATTATTCGAGACACGTGGGACTACTCAGGTCGGCTCGAGGAATTCCTCACCTGGGTAAAGATGCACCAGTCTCGGATCCATAATTCATATGAAATCATTTTATGGAACTCCAACAAGATTTATCTCAAAGATTTAGCCGGAGCTGGATTCCCAATAGTTGAAACGCAATTCGTCACAGACCCTCACGGTGATTGGGAGCCCCCACTTCTTGGAGATTTCGTAGTTAAGCCGACCGTCTCCTGTGGCAGCCGGGACACCATGCGGATGAGGACGAGTGATCCTGATTACCGAATCAGGGCCCACGACTTGATTGAGCGAATTACTTCGCAGAGGAAAACCGCCATGGTGCAGCCCTACTTAACAGCCGTTGATGAAATCGGCGAAACGGCTCTCCTTTTCATTGGTGGCGATTACTCGCATGCAATCCGCAAGGGCCCGTTACTTGTCCCCAACGTGGAGGGAGAGAGAGAACATGGGCTATTCGTCAAAGAAGATATTTCACCCCGCGAACCAAAGCCGGAACAGCGAGAGTTGGCTACAGCCATCATGGGTTACGTTTCGCAGAGATTTGGGGCGCCTTTATATGCTCGAGTTGACCTGCTCGAAGACTCGGAGGGCAAACCGGTCATCCTTGAACTTGAGCTCGTAGAACCATCCATGTTTTTTGTTACAGCTCCTGAATCAGCAGCCCGGTTTGTCCATCAATTTAAGCGGTAAGTTCACAGTCAGCCTTGGAATCTACTGGTCAGCACATGAACACTCAAAAGCTATTCCTGACTGCGATTGGGACCAGATTCATTCACGTGTGAGCAGCCAATAGGATTCACTGATGCATTGGGGTCGCTAGCTCAATGGCAGAGCTGCGGACTTTTAATCCGTAGGTTCCCGGTTCGAGCCCGGGGCGACCCACTTTTCCCTTGATCAGTCTCGATTTGCCTCGAGGAAGGTTAATTGATGTCACGGCTGGCGACGCAATCTGAGATTGAGTCCTACCTTGATCGCAACGTGAATTGGTCCAGGCACGAGGGTTTGCTTACTTCCGAGTTCACGGCGCCCAGTTTTCTCGCGGCCATTGATTTTGTTAATGCGGTTGCGGTGATTGCGGAAGGGTTGAATCATCATCCTGATATTGATATTCGTTGGAACAAAGTGATTTTTGCCCTGAGTACGCATTCCGCTGGCGGAATTACAACTCTTGACTTTGAGTTAGCCATAGCGATTGACGCAGCAGCCGGCAAATTGTTGAAAGGTTGAGCGGTGGGTTCTAAGGCGTATGACCGTTTGTGGGGGACAGCGCTGCGCACAACAACGATCCTTCACCGTGCTGTTTATTCAGTGAGTGGTGGAAAACTTGGTCGTCGCTTCCCCGGTGGTGCGCAGGTCGTGTGGATTACAACCCTGGGTCGAAAAAGTGGCGAGTGGCGGAAAACCCCGTTACTTGCCGTTCCCGATTCAGGTGGTTGGGGGATCGCCGGCTCTAATGCAGGTCAGGAGAAAATTCCCGGTTGGGTTTTCAACGTTAGAGCACACAACAAGGGTCGCATTGAGATAAACGGTGAAGTGAGTGACGCGGAATTTGTCGAGGTTCTCGGTGAGGAAGCAGCACGTATTTATGCGGCTCTTGGTGATACCTGGTCTTCATATCGCATGTATGAACGCAATATAGAAAGAGATATACCCGTATTTCGAGTGAACAAAATCCAGCAGGTTTAGCAACAAAAATGGGTCCGCCACACAAGCACTTGAGTGATATCGGCATGATGTGTCGGTGTCCTCCCCCCAACAAGTCAATTTGCTCAGCTGTGAAAACGTTTCGAAATCATTCGGGGAACGCCCTTTATTGAGTGATGTTTCCCTCGGCGTGAGCAAGGGCGAACGCATCGGTGTTGTTGGTCGCAATGGTGCGGGCAAGAGCACGCTTCTTCGAGTCCTCGCGGGAGCAGAACCTGCCGATTCGGGTCGAGTGACCCGCGGGGCAAGTGTGGTTGTCGGCGAACTTGACCAGGTAGGCATCAGCGCGGAGAACGCGACAATCCGCAGTCACGTTCTGGGGAATCGTGATGAACATGAATGGGCGAGTGATGCAGCTGTTCGCGAGATCTTGACGGCTTTATTGGGTGGTTTTGGACCTGAGCAACTTGATCGCAGGATTGCTGATCTTTCCGGTGGGGAGCGGCGCCGCGCCTATTTGGCCGAGCAATTGATCCGCGAAGTTGACGTTCTATTTCTTGATGAACCAACAAACCACCTCGATGTTGAAATTATTGCTTGGCTTGCGGCGCACCTTAAAAATCGTCCAAAAATTGCTATCGTCACCGTCACCCATGATCGCTGGTTCCTTGATGAAGTCTGTGACCACATGTGGGAAGTTGTCGGCGGGAAAGTCGAAGAGTATGAAGGCGGTTACTCCGCTTTCGTACTTGCAAAAGCCGAACGCATGCGCCAGGAATCAGCGAGTGAAGCGCGCCGGCAGAATCTAATGCGCAAGGAGCTTGCATGGTTGCGCCGCGGCCCACCCGCACGAACCACCAAACCACAGTTCCGCATTGACGCGGCGAATGAACTCATTGCAGCAGAGCCACCACCACGCAACGCAGTCGAGTTGTTGGAGTTTGCTAGTGCTCGTTTAGGTAAAACTGTCTATGAACTCCATGACGCCAAAATAGGTTTTGAGACGAAAACCCTGATTAATCACATCACGTGGAATATCGCCCCTGGTGGTCGTATCGGGATCTTGGGACCAAACGGTGCCGGCAAAACATCCGTGTTGCGATCAATCCTCGGTGAAATCCCGCTTCTTGCCGGCAAACGCGTTGAGGGTGTCACTGTTAAGCCGGGAGTCTTGAGCCAGCATTTAGCAGATTTAGATCTGAGTAAAACTGTCATTGACACGGTCTCTGACGTTGCCAATTACATTGAACTGGGCAAAGGAAAGCAAATGAGCGCCAGTCAAGTGTGTCAGCGACTTGGATTTGATCATGATGGTCAATTCACGCGAGTGGGTGAACTTTCCGGCGGGGAACGTAGACGTTTGGAACTGACTCGGATCTTGATGTCAGAACCCAATGTTTTGGTACTCGACGAACCAACAAATGATTTTGACGTTGAGACGTTGGCTGCCTTGGAAGACCTGCTCGACGGTTTCCCAGGAACACTTCTCATTATTTCCCATGATCGGTATTTCTTAGAACGGGTCTGTGACAACTTTGTTGCCGTGATCGGTGACCTCAACTTCACAGATCTTCCTGGCGGAATTGAACAGTATTTGGAACTTCGAAGGAAAATGCTGGCCGGGGCATCCGGCAAGCCCACTTCAGGCAGTGCAGGTGAGGACAAGGGCACCTCGAAGTTGACCCCTGCTAGGGAGCGGGAGCTTCGCAAATTGACCGACAAATATAAGCGCCAACTGGCAAAACTCGAGGCGTCGATTGGGTTGATCCACGACCAAATGCTCGAGTTTGCGAGTGACTTTGAACGCGTTGCCCAGCTCGATAAAGAACTTCGGGAATTACATGAAACAAAGGACAGTATTGAGTTGCAGTGGCTTGAAGCCGCTGACGAACTTTCAGACGGGCAGAAATAATCCTTGGAGCGATAGACTGCTCCTATGAGCGCTGTCATTACACCCCTACCTCAGCGTCAAATAGGACCATGGCAGGTCTCTGCAATTGGTCTTGGCGCAATGCCCCTTTCGTTTACTCACATGCTGACGCATCGAGAACAGGCAATTGCCACTATCCATCGCGCGCTTGATTTGGGGATCACATTCATTGATTCGGCAAATATTTATGCGCCGACGTGGGACACCGTGGGCCACAATGAAGAGTTAATTGCGGAGGCTTTGTCCCTGTACACCGGGCCGGCAAATACCGAGAACATCCTGGTCACGACAAAAGGTGGTATCACCCGTGGCGAAGGCGAGACCTGGACGCGTGATGGGAGCGCGTCAGGACTGAAAGCGGCTTGTGAGGCAAGCATGACGGCGCTGGGCGTCACCGTCATTGATCTTTATCAGTTTCACCGACATGATCCACGCGAAACCTACGCCGATCAAATGCGGAGCATCCTGGCCTTGCGCGACCTCGGTTGGGTTCGTGAGGTAGGAATTTCAAATGCAACGCTGCCCGAACTGGAGGTGGCCCTCGAAATTTTGGGAGGACCGGGTAGTGGTGGAGTTGTTTCGGTGCAAAACGAATTCTCACCACGTTACCGTGAAAATCGTGAGGTTTTAGACTGGTGCACCGAACTGGGAATCGCTTTCCTACCGTGGTCCCCGCTCGGTGGTTCAGACAAAGCCAAAGATGTCGATTCGCAATTCAGTGAGTTTGCTGCTGTCGCTGAAGAACACGATGCAACAGCGCAGGAGATCACCCTTGTCTGGTTATTGAAACTTTCACCGGTTGTGATTCCCATTCCGGGCGCAACGAAACCGGTAACCGTAGATTCAATTGTTCGTTCATTGCGAATTGAACTCACAGATTCTCAATGTGACCGACTCAGTGCCACAGAGCCCATTGGGGAAAGTTTCTACCCCGAGTCCGAAGCAAGGAGCCCGCTTCGGTGAATATCCCATCCGAGTCAGCGAAATCAAAGGTCCTTGTCATTGGAGCAGGTTTTGGTGGCCTTACCGCGGCCGCTAAATTAGCAAAGCAGGAAAATGTTCACGTAACCGTCATTGATCGTCACTCGTACCAATTGTTTGCTCCACTGCTGTATCAGGTGGCGACAGGCGGGCTGCCAGAAGACGACATCGCTTACCCGGTTCGTTCGGCCATTCCCGGTGTCGACTTCATTCGTGGTGATGTGATCAAAGTTTCTTTGGAAGCAAACAACATTCGATTAGAAGATGGACGAGTCCTTTATTTTGATCAATTGGTCTTAGCAGTGGGCAGTGGCGGTACAACGTTTGGAATTCCTGGCGTGCAAGAAAACGCTATGCAGATGAAAGATTTGTATCAGGCGCGTGCCATTCGAAATAGACTCCTGCAAACGTATGAAGACGTTGAGACGGGTCTGAGGCCAAAAGAATCACTACGTGTTGTCGTTGTCGGCGGGGGACCCACGGGCGTTGAGATTGCCGGCGCCGTTGCCGAACTGCAGAAAAGCATGCACCGTGAGTTTCTTGACGTTGCCAAACATGGCGCGGTGACATTGGTCGAAGCCGGACCCAGGCTCCTTTCTTCTTTTTCCGAGAAATCTTCCGCACATGCGAAGAGCGAATTGGAAGAATTGGGTGTGAACGTGTTGGTGGACAGTGCTGTTGACCGCATGTATCCCGGGGACGTTCACCTAAAGTCTGGCGAGGTTCTCCCTGCAGGAACCATTATTTGGGCGGCCGGGGTAGCTGCACCGGCAGAGTGGAATGTTTTGGGGGAAACGGATCGATCTAATCGACTCATTGTCTCGGACACACTTCGACTGCAACCCAATGTTTGGGTGTTGGGCGACATGGCGCATGTTGTTGGCGCTGGCGATCTCCCGTTACCCATGGTCGCATCTGTTGCAATGCAGCAGGGACGTTATGTCGCGGTGAGTATCGAGAAAATACTCAAAGGCGAAGAGCCGCAACCTTTCAGTTACAAAGACAAGGGCCAGATGGCGACTATTGGTCGACGTCGGGCTGTAGTTGAAATGCCCAATGGCATCAAGCTTCACGGCACGATCGCATGGTTTGCGTGGCTAGGTTTACATGTGTTCTATCTTGCGGGTGGTCGAAACCGAGTTTCGGTCCTGGCTGACTGGTTCTGGAATTACATCTTTTGGGGTATCGGTCCCAAGAGACCCGTTATTGACTGACGGTGTTCTTAACAAATTCACTATACGGAACAAAACATTGCGCCGTTCGATCACCGCGAGACCAGCCGACTGAAGCTGGCCAAATTGCCCACCAAGGGTAGTACTTCTTCAATGTGACATAAGGCTTGGCTGCATTTTCACAAATCCGTTTTGTTTGATTTTCCACGGTTCGCGCACCTGGGAATTTTTTGGTCGGAGTTGTTCCCAAGTTTTTTTCAAGGATCATGATCCAGTTTTTCTTAGCATTCGTGCATGGGTACGCGCTTGTTGTTCTATTCCCAGGAACTGTCGACGTACAAAAATTTAGTTGACTTGCAGGGGTAGCGGCAACAAATTCGGCCATTGGTGTTGCCAGTCGCTTGTAGTTTTTTCCTTCCCGAAAGACAACATCACAACGCACCCAACGCTGACCTGTATCCCATTGAGCACGCGAGGGAAAAATTGAGACACTTTGCAATCGAGTCGGCAGTTTCGGATCCACAATATTCGCGAAGGCATTGATGCTGTCTATCGTGCAGGGTTGGGTCACCTTGAGCCGGCTTGCTGCGGTGGCCTTCGCAGGAACGCCAAAATTCTCTGGCAATGTGCCCACCCAGTAGGTCTGCGCCGTATGTGGGGTGGCGCAGTCAACAGTGGGGGTACTCGCCGCTTGATCCTTTGTCCCACTGGCCTTGTAATCGAAGCAACTACCGACCGCGACGGCCCCTGAGGCATGGGCACTGGGAAGGGGGGATGCTACGAGGGTTAATCCAGCGATCAGACCGATACCTGCTAGGGCGGCGGTGTATTTAGAAACGGCGGGAAGCATGGTTTCACACTACCTTCTAGGGTCAGAATCTCCCCAAAGGGTCAATTGGAGGGGTGACCCAGATTAAGCAGGTGGGTTGCGCTCGCCTTGGGAACCCAGAAAGATATGCCATATGCCCGTTATTAGTGTTGTGAGCCTTAAAGGTGGAGTTGGTAAAACTTCGGTGACTTTGGGTCTGGCTGGGGCGGCAACGGCCCGCGGCCTTGCCTCCCTCGTGATTGACCTTGACCCCCAGGGGAATGCAACCTCCATTTTGCGAGCCCACCCCTCCAAGACAACGGTCGCCAATGTCCTTGAGCACCCCACCCGTGCGGAAATTGAGGCAGCTTTAACCCCTTGTGATTGGGAGATTGGTCCAGGTGAAGTGGATGTACTGGTAAGTCACCCAAGTGTGATCCGATTCGACTCGTGGACCCACCCGGGAGCAGTGTTTAAACCAAAGTTGGCAAAAGCTTTACAGCAACTTGAAGGTTACGACCTTGTTCTCATTGACTGCCCACCCTCGCTAGGTGCGCTCACCCGCGAGGCGTTGGCCGCATCTGATTTTGCCCTCATCGTTACCACGCCTTCCTACTTTGCTACTCAGGGAGTAGAGCGGGCCGTTGCGGAGGTGGAGGAGATTCGTAAAGGGGTCAACCCAGATCTGAAACTTGCTGGAATCGTGGTGAACCGTGTGCGCTCGGTGGCCGAGGAACACCAGTACCGCGTGGACGAATTGGGAAGTATTTATGGAAAGGCCGCAATCCTTAAGCCGTTCATACCCGAGCGCATTGCGATCACTCAAGCCGAAGGGTTTGGTACCCCCGTTTTTGAAGTGAAAACCCCAGGTGGTCGTGAAGTCGCCGGAATTTTCGATGGATACCTGTCGACGTTATTGCGCAAGTGATTTATTGTCGCCCATTCGGCGCTCTACAAAATAGGCGATAACTGCGGCTAGGACTCCAAGTCCCAAGACCAGGGCCCAACCAACGATGTCGCCGAGATCGGTACCCGGCGGCGGGTCATCAGGGCACATCCCTAATCCGCATTGCGGAATAATCGAGATTCCAATGACGAGAAGATCAACCAGTAGCCACAACAGGCCCCAGATAGTGATGAACAGGGTTAATGTTCGATGCCAATGGCGTTCGCCAAGCACTCCCGTATCACCGAGGTCAAATGGTCGGTTCCACATCAACAGGACAGCGCAGCCGGCAACAGCG
>Ga0247837_1006048_pt1 | contig 17454 bp, 19 predicted proteins | sample LaCtaG_2_FD_187115 | JGI IMG/M metagenome (GOLD analysis project Ga0247837, IMG submission 187115) | Freshwater microbial communities from meromictic Lake La Cruz, Castile-La Mancha, Spain - LaCruzMarch2015_14.5m | ecosystem: Environmental > Aquatic > Freshwater > Lake | place: Spain: Castile-La...
AAGGCGGCAAAACCCCCACCACTGCAGCCCTGGCCAAGGCCGCTGGCAAAACCCTGCCCGGCAAGAAAACACCTGCTGCGAAAAAAGCTGCCGCCAAAGCGGACAAGGAAGCCAAACCCAAAAAGCCACGCAAGCCCGCCGAAGGCAAAGCGCCCAGCGCCGCCTTGGCCGCGGTCATCGGCTCAGATGCTGTCGCCCGCACCGAGGTGATGAAAAAGCTGTGGGACTACATCAAAGAACAGGGCCTGCAAGACCCGAAAGACAAACGCACCATCCACGCCGACGCCAAGCTCAAAGCGGTGTTTGGCAAGGACTCGGTGGGGATGTTTGAGATTGCGGGCTTGATTGGGCCGCATTTGAGTTGAAGCCCGCACGCTCCAGCCTCCATTTATTTCAGTAGCTCTCTGACTCGGTCCATGACCTTCAAGGCGCTGTTATCCAGTCTGGAAAAGGCAAACCATTTGTGACCCAAGTCTTTCAGTGAAGCTCCCAAGTGATAAACGCTGCTTGTATCCAAAATGAGGAAGCGGTCGTGGCTCAGGCTAAATTCAATGGCTTTGACAGGTGGATATTGGGCGTTGTGCCGATCAAGATCGTTTTGCAATGACCGGCTGACTTTCTTGCACAAAATAGTGGCTGTCACACCCTCTGCACGTTTATCAAGTTGTTCTAGAACGCGGTCATCGACATAGTTATCAATCAATACGATGGATTGCTTGGCTTGGCGCAATAGATCGTTAATGAAGCGGTATGCCTCAAATATCTGTCCTTCAAAAAAACACCCCTTGTGCAGGTTTGAGCTTGTTTTTATCAGCCAGTTCAGTGAATACTTTTTCAAATTTAGTGTGCGTGTCTTGCGCCAGCGCCAAATGATGAATCTCCAGAGCATCCATGCGTTGCAGCAAAGCCCCGTTTGTTTGAACGAACTGCCGCATGGCCACAAACGCATTCATGATGGAAATGCTGGTTTGGATAGCCGTTTGGCTGCGTAAGACCGCGGACAACATTGCCACGCCCTGCTCAGTGAATGCATGGGGCAGGGTGCTGGAATGTTTGAGCCTGTTGAACCGGTCACAGTTTGTGACCAGTTCGTTTTTTTCTTCCAAGCTGAGCTGTAATTTAAAACCTTGCGGAAACCTCTCTGTATTTCGTTGAACCGCCTGATTTAGCGCTTTGGTTGTGACGCAATAAAGAGTTGCCAAGTCCGTATCGATCAATACAGGCGAAGACCTGAGCGTCAGGATCAGGCTACTGACCGAATCATCTGCATTTGCATTTGTAGATTTGATGATCTTTCCAACCATCTCAGCACCTTTCCACGAGGTTCAAAGTAGCACCGAGCAAATTCAAACATGTTTGAATACTAATTATTAAATTTTGTTAAATACTCATCTATTTATTCATTAATAGAATTTATTGCCGCTCGTTCAACAACCCAACCCAGCTTTGTCGCAACACCCCGCCAACCAAGAACAGCTCTTAAAGCCACACGGCCTGGGGGCCTTTTTGTGAGCGAAAGACCAGCAAAAAGGGCCCCCATGGCGGGTGGCTTGGGCGGGACTTCCTAAACGGCTTTGGCGTGACTTCAAAACCGCGTCCTCCGGTCAAACCAGACCTGCCAACTGCAACACCCTTGGAAACCAAGCGCCAAAGACCATCCGCATACAATGCCCGGTTGCCTTCTAAGGAGAATTTTTGTGCTGATGTCCTCTGCTTTCGCCCAAACCGCCCCTGCTGCCACTGGTGGCAGCGACCTTGGTTCGTCCCTCATGAGTATGTTGCCCTTGGTGCTGATGTTCGTGGTGCTGTATTTCGTCATGATCCGCCCGCAAATGAAACGCCAAAAAGAGCTCAAAGCCATGCTCGACGCTTTGGGCAAGGGGGATGAAGTGGTCACCACCGGCGGCATGATGGGCAAGATCAGCCAGTTGGGTGACCATCAAATTGGCTTGGATGTGGGCAATGGCATGACGCTGCAGCTGCAGCGCTCTGCCGTGGTCCAGGTGCTACCCAAAGGCTCGATCAAATCTTTATGAACCGCTACGCACTTTGGAAATACCTGGTCCTCTTGACCGCGGTGTTGCTGGGCACGCTGTACACGCTGCCGAATTTTTTTGGTGAAGCGCCCGCGGTGCAGGTCTCGCCTGCCCGCGCAAGCGTCAAACTTGACTTGTCCGTGCAATCCAAGCTTGAACAGGCCCTGAAAGCCGCCAACCTCACGCCCTCTTCTATGGCGCTGGAGACCAACTCCCTCAAACTGCGTTTTGAAAACACCGACGAACAACTGCAAGCCAAAGATGTGGTTCAGCAGACACTGAACACCGATGCGGCCAATCCCTCGTTTGTGGTCGCGCTCAACCTGATTCCCCGCACGCCTGCCTGGCTCAGCAGCTTGAATGCCGCACCCATGTACCTTGGCCTGGACTTGCGCGGTGGCGTGCACTTCATGCTGCAGGTCGACATGCAAGCGGCCTTGACCAAAAAAGCCGAGTCCCTGGCTGGCGAATTGCGCACGGCCTTGCGCGAGAAAAGCATTCGCCACAGTGGTATCAACCGCAACCAGCAAAGCATTGAAATCGAATTTGCAGACCAGGCTACCGCGGATGCAGCCATGGCCTTGATGAAAGACCAGTTTGCCGATTTGCAGGCCACAGTCACCCCCCAAAACAATGCCTACCCATTGCGCGCCACCTTGAGACCCGAGGCGGCCAAGCGTGTGCAAGAACAAGCCCTCAAGCAAAACATCACCACCTTGCACAACCGAATCAACGAGCTGGGCGTGGCTGAGCCGGTGATTCAGCAACAAGGCCTCGACCGTATCGTGGTGCAGCTGCCAGGGGTGCAAGACACCGCCAAGGCCAAGGACATTTTGGGCCGTACCGCGACCCTTGAACTGCGCATGGCTGACGACAGCAGCGAAGCGCGTCTGGCTGAAGTGGGCAGCGGCATGGTACCGTTTGGCACTGAAAAATACCTCGACCGCAATGGCCAAGGTGTGGTGGTCAAAAAGCAAGTGCTGCTGACCGGCGAAAACCTGACCGACGCGCAACCCGGCTTTGACACTGAGTCCCAAGAAGCCGCGGTTTACCTCACCTTGGATGCCAAGGGCGCGCGGATTTTCAAGGACGTCACCCGTGAGAACGTCGGCAAACGTTTGGCCATTTTGCTGTTTGAAAAGGGCAAAGGCGAGGTGGTGACAGCCCCGGTGATCCGCACCGAGATCGGTGGCGGTCGGGTGCAAATCTCCGGTCAAATGACCACCACCGAAGCGGCTGACACCGCCTTGTTGTTGCGCGCTGGTTCCTTGGCCGCGCCCATGGACATTATTGAAGAGCGCACGATTGGCCCCAGCCTAGGCGCTGAAAATATTGCCAAGGGCTTTGACTCGGTTACCTGGGGCTTTGTCGCGGTTGCGGTCTTTATGTGCGCCTACTACATGTTGTTTGGCGTCATCTCCAGCATCGCCTTGGCGGTCAATTTGATGTTGCTGGTGGCCGTGCTCTCGATGCTGCAAGCCACGCTCACCTTGCCAGGCATGGCTGCCATGGCCCTGGTCTTGGGCATGGCGATCGATGCCAACGTGCTGATCAATGAGCGCGTTCGTGAAGAACTGCGCAACGGTGCCGCGCCACAAACCGCGATCCACACCGGTTACGACCGCGCGTGGTCGACCATCCTTGACTCCAACGTCACCACCCTGATTGCAGGCTTGGCCTTGCTGGCCTTTGGCTCAGGGCCGGTTCGTGGTTTTGCCGTGGTGCACTGCCTGGGCATCATGACCAGCATGTTCTCGGCGGTATTCTTCTCGCGCGGCCTGGTCAATCTTTGGTATGGCCGCCAAAAACGTTTGCAATCTGTGTCCATCGGCACCGTCTGGCGGCCAAAAGACAGCACCCGCGATGTGATCACCCAAGCCAAAGCCGACTGAAAGCAGAACATGGAATTTTTCAAAATTCGCAAAGACATTCCGTTCATGCGCCATGCCTTGTTACTCAATGCCGTGTCGTTGATCACTTTTTTAGCAGCGGTGTTTTTCCTCTTTAGCCGTGGATTGCATTTGTCGGTGGAGTTCACCGGCGGCACCTTGATGGAGGTGAGCTTCTCGCAACCTGTCGCCCTCGACCCGATGCGCGAACAAATCGCCAAACTCGGCTTCACCGATGTGCAGATGCAAAACTTTGGCTCGGCCCGCGATGTGCTGATCCGCATGCCCGCCTTGAAGGGCAGCACTGCCACCGAGCAAAGCGCACGTGTGATGGCCGTGCTCAAAGAAACCGATCCTGCTGCCGAACTCAAGCGCACCGAATTCGTCGGGCCGCAGGTGGGTGACGAACTCGCGATCGACGGCTTGAAAGCCTTGGCCTTCGTGGTGGTCGGTATCATGATTTACCTCGCGATCCGCTTCGAGTGGAAATACGCGGTCGCGGGCATCATCGCCAACTTGCACGATGTGGTGATCATCCTGGGTTTCTTTGCCTACTTTCAGTGGGAGTTTTCGCTCCCGGTGCTGGCCGCTGTGCTGGCGGTGTTGGGCTACTCGGTCAACGAGTCGGTGGTGATTTTTGACCGGGTGCGCGAGAATTTCCGACGCTACCGCAAGATGAGTACGGTCGAGATCATCGACAACGCGATCACCTCGACCATCAGCCGCACCATCATCACCCATGGCAGCACCCAGTTGATGGTCTTGTCCATGCTGCTCTTTGGTGGCGCCACCTTGCACTACTTCGCCTTGGCGCTGACCATCGGCATCTTGTTTGGTATTTACTCGTCCGTGTTCGTGGCCGCTTCGATCGCCATGTGGCTGGGCATTCGCCGAGAAGACCTGATCAAAGCCCCTGCCAAAAAAGAACTCGAAGACCCGAACGATCCCAACGCAGGCGCGGTGGTTTAGACAACCCGCTTCATGCAAAACGGCACCCTCGGGTGCCGTTTTTTTAGGGGGATGCGACGGGTCAGTGCGCCACGCGCGCGGTTTGGTCATCGCACAGCTCATCGAGCACCAAGGCATCGGGCTCGATACCAGCGCTCCAATAGACCATGAGCACGATGATCTTCAGGTCGTCCAAGCTGACCGGGTAGTTGGGCACAGCCATGGCGCGGTCCACCACGATTTCACGCATTTGCGCGGGCAAGACGCCGGCGCTTTCCATGAAGGTCAAAAAACCCAAGCCACCTGCGCCCAGATGCTGCTGCTCGGCTTCGGAGTAGACGCGCATGCTGATGGGAGATTGAACATAGGCGGGGGCCATGCCGGCGATGGTGTTGCCGACATGGATCATGTCGCTGTGCTGGGCGGCGATGTTGAGGCCCGCCAGCCAGGCCAAGGCTTGCTCAATTTCATCGGCGTCAAAGCCAGCGGCGCTGAGTTTGCGGCCTAACAGCGGCAACTCGGGGCAGGCATCACCACGCCAGTAGTGCTCGTAGACATACACAAGGACATCGAACATGCGGGCAATATACCCTTTTTTTAACCCGCTTCAAAAACAACATCCGGGTTCCGGTTATCGCCCCAAGGATTGGAAGATGCCACCTGGCATTTCGGCCACTCTCCCGGCTAGCGTCAAGTCATGCAAGGCGCACATCGCGTCTTCAAGCGACGCGCCACTGCGCCACAACAACACATCGAGTGGTTGCGGGTCGTGCCCCAGTGCGTCTAGCAGTGCGCGCTGAACTGGGTCGCTGGGCAAGGCGAGCGTTTGCGCAGAAACACCTGTCAAAGATGGGTTGTGACTCAGGGCATGCACGGGCAGCTCTTCCAACACATCTTGCGCGGTTTCCACCAGTTTGGCGCCTTGGCGCAACAAAGCGTGGCAGCCACGTGCCAAAGGTGAGTGGATCGAGCCGGGCACGGCAAACACGTCTTTGCCCATCGCCAAGGCCAAGTCAGCGGTGATGAGCGAGCCCGACTTCAACGCCGCCTCGACCACCAAAACCCCTGAAGACAGTGCCGCGATCAATCGGTTGCGACGCGGAAAGTGGTGCGCCAAAGGCGGCGTGCCAGGGGGGAACTCGCTGAGCAACCAGCCTTGCGCAGCCACCTGTTGCGCCAAGCCATGGTGGGCGCGTGGGTAGACCCGGTCCAAGCCGGTAGCCACCACCGCGATCGTCGCGCAGCCTGGGTGTGACAAACCTGAAGGCGCGGCTTGTAAAGCGCCCTGGTGCGCCGCCCCATCGATCCCCAGCGCCAAGCCCGAGACCACGCACACACCTGCCAACTGCAAGCTGTGCGCCAATGCGCGGGCGTTCTCGCGGCCCTGCGGGGTCGGGTTGCGGCTGCCCACCACCGCCACACACAGGCCAGGGGTTTGTGCCAATTGGCCACAGGCAAACAAGACCGGCGGTGGGTCATGCAGCGCCAGCAACGCCGCCGGGTAGCACGGGTCGCCCAAGACCCACACCGCATGTTGTCGCTCAGGTGTGCTTTGCCCCAACCAGGCCTGGGTGCGCTCACAGCCAACCAAGCTATCGGGCAGTGCCTGGGGCGCGGTAGGCGTGTCTGGACTTGGCGTGTGCATGGTGTGGTCAGGGTCGGTCAGTGTCGCCACAGCTTAGGAAAAACCGGGGGTTTTCTGTGTGACTGCCACACACAGGTTTTGTGAGGCTGGCATCAACAAGCCGGGCCAAAAAAGCGACAATATCGCCATGGCTTTGCTCCCCATCCTCTCTTTCCCCGATCCGCGTCTGCACACCGTGGCCAAACCGGTGGCCGAGGTGAATGACCAGATTCGCCAATTCGCCGCTGACATGATTGAGACCATGTATGACGCCAAAGGCGTTGGCCTGGCCGCCACCCAAGTGGACTTTCACCAACGCCTGGTGGTCATGGACGTGTCCGAAGACCGCGATACCCCGATGGTGCTGATCAACCCCGAATTGTTGTGGGCGAGCGAGGAACGGCTCAAGGGCGAGGAGGGCTGTTTGTCTGTGCCCGGTATTTTTGACGGCGTTGAGCGCGCCGCCCAAGTCAAGGTGCAAGCGCTGGACGAGCACGGTCAGTCGCGCATCATCGACGCCGATGGCCTGATGGCGGTGTGCATCCAGCACGAGATGGACCACCTCATGGGCAAGGTGTTTGTCGAGTACTTGTCACCCCTCAAACGCATGCGCATCAAAGGCAAGTTGCTCAAAGCGCAGCGCGAAGCAGAGCGCGTTTAAATGCGCATCGTGTTTGCCGGCACACCGGCGTTTGCCCAATCGGCGCTGGCCGCCTTGCACGCCTCTGGCCACGAGATCGCCCTGGTGCTCACCCAACCTGACCGCCCCGCTGGGCGCGGCATGAAACTGCAAGCCTCGGCGGTCAAGCAATACGCACTCAAACACGGCTGGCCGGTGTGCCAACCGCAGAGCCTGCGCCAAGACGGGAAATGTCCAGAAGACGCACGACAGGCGCAAGCAGCGATTGCCGCGGCACAAGCGCAGGTGATGGTGGTCGTGGCCTATGGCCTGCTCTTGCCCCGCTGGGCTTTGCAAAGTGTGCCTTTGGGTTGCCTGAACATCCACGCATCCCTGCTGCCGCGTTGGCGGGGTGCCGCACCGATTCAACGCGCGATCGAAGCCGGCGACCCTGAAACCGGTGTGTGCATCATGCAGATGGACGAAGGCTTGGACACCGGTGATGTGCTGATGCGTCAAGCTTTGCCGATCGCGTCCGACGACACCACAACCATGTTGCACGACAAGCTGGCGGCGTTGGGCGCTGAATTGGTGGTGCAAACCTTGGCCCAATGGCCCCAGCTGCATGCCACCAAGCAAGCGACCGATGGCATCAGCTACGCCGCCAAAATTTTGAAGGAAGAAGCGCTGATTGACTGGCGCTTGCCGGCGCAGCTCTTGTCGCAACGTATCCGCGCCTTCGATCCTTTTCCAGGCGCAGTCACCATGCTGCAGGGCCAGGCACTGAAGATCTGGTCGGCGCAGGTGTCTCCCGCGGCTGACACAACTCATACCATCACAGCAGCTGCCGGGTCAGCCGCACATGGCCTCGGTGCAAGCGGGGGCGCCGCATCCACCCCTGCGCCTGGCACGGTGCTTCAAGCCAGCGGCGATATGCTGAGCGTTGCTACCGGTCAAGGCACCTTGCAATTGCTACAACTGCAGTTGCCAGGGGGCAAACGCATCAGCGCTGGCGAGTTCATGCACAGCCAGCGGCAACTGCTGGGCACGGTGCTTTGCAGCTGAGTCCATGTTTTTTGATCCCGCCAATTACAAACACCCCTCGTTTCGCGAAGGCATGCGCGACATGTACCCGGTCGCGCCCGGCATCTGGGCCTGGGGTTTGATGACCGGCGTGGCCATGGTGCAGTCGGGTTTGAGTGTGGAAGTCGCCGCCGCCATGACTGTGTTGGTTTACGCCGGCAGTTCGCAGCTGGCGGCCACGCCCATGATCGCTGCAGGTGCGCCGTTTTGGGTGGTGTTGGCCACTGCGTTTTGCGTCAACTTACGGTTTGTGGTGTTCAGCATCCATTTGCGCCCATACCTGATGCACTGGCCTCGCTGGCAGCGTTTGTGCGTGGGCTACATGACCGCAGATCTGAGCTATGTGATGTTCGTCAAGCGCTTTCCCCATCCAGCTCAAGACAGAGCTGGGCAACGCGCAGAATTGGCCTACCTGTCAGGCAACACTTTTTTGAATTGGGTGGGTTGGCAAATAGCCAGTTTGGTCGGGGTATTCACGGCCAGCCAGATACCGGGCAGCTGGGGGCTGGGGTTCGCGGGTGTACTGGCCTTGGTCGGTGTGATCTGCTCGCTTTCTGACACCCCGATGCGCCGCATCGCCGCTGGCGTCTCGGGCGCGGCGGCGGTGGCGGCTGTCGCGCTGCCTTTGAAACTCAACATCGTGGTCGGCATCGCCGCCGCCGTGGCGATTTGCTTGCTGCTCGAGCGCACCGGCTTGAACGATAAGGCGTCCAAAGCATGACCGATCTGTGGCTGATTTTCACCGTGCTGGCCTTGGCTGTTGCCACCGTTGTCACTCGGTGTTTCTTTTTCATCTTTGACCGCGCCCTGCCTTTTCCGCGTTGGGCCGATCGGGGTTTGCGGTATGCACCGATCGCGGCTTTGAGTGCGGTGATCATTCCGGAAATCCTGGTCAAGCATGGCGCCTTGATCACCAACTGGCAGGATGCGCGCATCTACGCGGCCGCGGTGGGCGCAGCCTTTTACTTTTGGCGGCGCGGACAAGGCCAAGCGGTGTTGGGCACGATCGTGCTGGGCATGGCGGTGTATTTGCCACTGCGCATTGGTTTGGGCTGGTGACTTTTGGCTTGGATTGGCGGGTTTGCGCGCCGCGCCTAAAATCTTTCAAAAAACCAAGGAGACAAACACCATGCATATCCATCGCTTCGCAGACCTCTGTGCCCAAGGCAGCGCCAAAGGCAAACGCGTGTTCATCCGCGCCGACCTGAACGTGCCTTTTGATGACCAAGGCCAGATCAGCGAAGACACCCGTATTCGCGCCTCGGTGCCCTGCATCGAAATGGCCTTGGCTGCAGGTGCCGCGGTGATGCTGACCAGCCATTTGGGCCGCCCCACCGAAGACGAGTTCAAGCCGGAAGACTCCTTGGCGCCGGTGGCCAAACGCCTGGGCGAATTGCTCGGCCGTGAAGTCCCGGTGCTGTCTGATTGGGTGAGCGGTGTGGCGGTTACGCCCGGTCAAGTGGTGATGCTGGAGAACTGCCGGTTCAACAAAGGCGAGAAAAAGAACAGCGAAAACCTGGCCCGCCAGATGGCGGCCTTGTGCGACATCTATGTCAACGACGCGTTTGGCACCGCGCACCGTGCCGAGGGCACGACCTACGGCATCGCGCAATTTGCCGCCGTCGCTTGCGCAGGGCCTTTGCTGTCGGCCGAAATCGACGCGATCACCAAGGCCCTGGCCAATCCCAAGCGCCCGCTGGCGGCCATCGTGGCTGGCAGCAAGGTCAGTACCAAACTCACGATTTTGCAAGCACTGGCCAAGAACGTGGATCAACTGATTGTGGGTGGCGGCATCGCCAACACTTTCATGCTGGCTGCGGGCATGAAGATCGGCAAGTCCTTGGCCGAGCCGGATTTGGTGGGTGAGGCCAAAGCGGTGATCGAGGCGATGAAAGCGCGGGGTGCGGAAGTGCCGATCCCCACTGATGTGGTCTGCGCCAAAAGCTTTGGGGCCGATGCGGTTGCCACTGTGAAAAAGGCCGCCGAGGTGGAAGACGACGATTTGATCTTGGACATTGGCCCTGACACTGCTGCCCGATTGGCCGCGCAGCTCAAATCCTCCGGCACCATTGTGTGGAACGGCCCGATGGGGGTGTTCGAGTTCGCGGCTTTTGAGAACGGCACCAAGGTGGTGGCACACGCGATTGCCGACTCGTCGGCCTTCAGCATCGCCGGCGGTGGCGACACCTTGGCCGCGATTGCCAAATACGGCATCGAACCTCAGATCGGCTACATCTCCACAGGCGGCGGCGCCTTCCTAGAGGTGCTCGAAGGCAAAACCCTGCCTGCGTTTGAAATCCTGATGAAGCGGGCAGCCGCCTAAGCCACGGTCAAGCCGGCAGGCGGTGTGCTGGTGGCGCGGCCTTTGTAGTCGGTCCAGCACTGGCGGGTGAAGTCATACAACTTGCAGTCGCGTGCGGTCTGGAAATACCAGCGCCATGAAAACGGCTGCACGATGATGCGCCCGGGCAACAAGGTTTCGAGCTTGTTTTGGGCTTGCTTTAAGCGGTAGAGCGGGATGCTCATGTCCACATGGTGGGCGGTGTGCTCCATGATGTGGTGCATCAGCGCGCCGATCTTCAAGGGGAAAGTCAGGTGCACCGTGGTGGACACAAAGGGCTGGGCTTTGGCCCAAGCGCTGCGGTCGTCATGCCAAGACACTTTCACATGGGTGTGATGCACATAGACCACGAAGCCAATCATGCCGCACCAGAACAAGAAGGGCACGGCAAAGCTGCAAACCAGCAACCACCAGACCGACTGGTTGGTGGCCAAGGCGGCAGCCACGATGACACCAATCCAAACCGCGGCAAAGGCGGTGATCAAAAAACTGTCTTTGATGAAGATGGCGCGGCGGGTCGGCATTTCTTTGGCGCTGGGGAAGACCATTTTTTTCCACCAGATTTCGATCATGTAGTACAGACCCGGCGCCCAGCCGCTGCGGTAGATGCGGTCAAGCATGCGGCCCATGAAGCTCAGCTTGGCAAATTCTTCTCGGGTGAGCGGCGCCCAGACAAAGTCAAAACCCTTGAGGTTGGTGTAGCCATGGTGCACCACGTTGTGGCCGATGTCCCACAAGCTGTAAGTGGTGAGCGAGGGCAAAAAGGCAATCCGGCCCAACCATTTGTTCAGGCCACGATGGGGCGTCAAACTTTGGTGGCAGGCGTCGTGTCCGATGATGAACAAACGGCCAATCGTGAAACCCATGGCCACGGCACAAAGCAATTTGGCCCACCAGGCTTCAAAAAGCACTGTGCCCGCCAAAAAAGCCGCCCAAACCGTGTAGTCGAGCAGCAGCAATGCGATGGCACCAAAGGTGATGCGGTCAGACAGGGGAACCAACCACTCGCGAATCACTTTGCGGTGGGGCATGGGCTGGTTCGGGTCAATGGGTTGTTCGTGATCGGTCATATAGCGGTTGGCCAAAGCGCACCAAAAGGGGGTTCAAAAGTGCTTGGTGTCAAACGACTTAGTCATTTTTCACATTCCAGCCTTATTGTAGCCATTCAGACCGCCAAGACACCACCCCTACCAGCGTATGGGTAATCGCTTGCAGACCCGGTAAACCTTGTCGGGTTCGCGAACCACATAGCCGCCCGTCACCAGTTCTTTCAAAATGCGGCTGACCATTTCTCGGCTGCAGCCGATCTGCTGGGCCATTTGGGCATGGGTCATGGGCATGATTGGTGGCGCAGCCAAGGCCTCGCGTTGCGCTTGTTGGCGTTGCAGCAGTGCGCTGAGTCGGCTGTAAGCATCGGAGAACAAGGCCAAACAGGTGGTTTCGGTAGCCAAACGCGAGCGCTGCAACGCCAGCTGCAGCATGTCCATGGCCAAGGCAGGGTTGTGGCGGATGACCGAGAGCGCGGCGTCGCGGCTGACCACCGCGCAGCTGACCGGGGTGAGGGTCAAGACGCTGGCGCACTGCGGACCGCCGTCCAAGGCGGTTGCGCCCAGCACTTGCCCGGCACCAACCACCGACAGCGTGATTTCGCGGGGCTTGCTGTCGCTGGAGACGGCAAACTCGCGCAGGCGCCCAGCCAACACCAGGTAAATGGCATGACAGGCATCTCCTTGCTGAATCAGCAATGTGTTTTTGCGATAGTGACGGACTTGGCCTTGTTGGGCCAAGGCCTGCAATCCAGGGTGGGCGCTGTTGTGAAACAGGGATTCAAAGTCAAAGCGGGGGCTGTTCATGCTTTGCACTGTAGGCAAACGGTGGCCACAGCGGGCAAGGGCGGCTTTCAAAATTCACGAGTGCGGCTGCCGTTTGGAAGCCAACAGCCAGGCCCGCCAGGGCTGCCCAGCGTGTGACAATAGCTGCATCGTTTAAGGTTCAACCTATGCCATTACACGCCACCAAAATCGTCGCCACCCTGGGCCCCGCCTCCAGCGACATCGCCGTACTCGAGCAGATGATCAAAGCCGGGGTGAATGTGGTTCGCTTGAACTTCAGCCATGGCAAAGCGCAAGACCATGTGGAGCGCGCTGGCATGGTGCGCGAGGCCGCCAAGCGCGCCGGCAAGGTGGTGGCGATCATGGCCGATTTGCAGGGGCCCAAAATCCGCGTGGGCAAGTTTGCCGACGGCAAAGTCATGCTCGAAGCGGGGGCCCGGTTTGTGCTGGACGCCTCCCGCACCGATCCCGGCGACCTGCAAGGCGTGGGGCTGGACTACAAAGAACTGCCGCGAGACGTCAAAGCCGGCGACTTGCTGCTGCTCAATGACGGCTTGATCGTGCTGACGGTAGACACGGTCAAAGGCGAGCAAGTGCACACCACTGTGAAAATGGGTGGCGAGTTGTCCAACAACAAAGGCATCAACAAGCAAGGCGGCGGCCTGACAGCGCCCGCACTCACCGGCAAAGACATGGAGGACATCAAAACCGCCATGTCTTTCCAAGCCGATTATGTCGCGGTGAGTTTTCCCAAAAACGCCACCGACATGGAAATGGCGCGCCAGCTGTGCAATGTGGCGGCCGAGCCTTTCAAGCACAAGCCCGGCTTGATCGCCAAGATCGAGCGCTTCGAGGCCATCCCGCATTTGGAAGAGATTTTGAAAGCCAGCGACGGCATCATGGTCGCGCGCGGCGACCTCGCGGTGGAAGTGGGCAACGCGGCTGTGCCCGCCCTGCAAAAACGCATGATCAAAATGGCGCGTGAGATGGACAAGGTGGCGATCACCGCCACGCAAATGATGGAGAGCATGATCACCAACCCAGTGCCCACCCGTGCCGAGGTGAGTGACGTGGCCAACGCGGTGCTCGACGGCACCGACGCGGTGATGCTCAGCGCCGAGACGGCTGTGGGCAAATACCCTTTAGAGACGGTGCAGCAAATGGCGCAAATCTGCAAAGCCGCCGAACAAGTCGAGGACGTGGCGCTAGACGCCGACTTCACCGGCAAGCAGTTTCAGTTCATCGACCAAACCATCGCCATGGGCGCCTTGTTCACCGCCCACCACTTGGGCGCGAAAGCGATCGTGGCACTCACCGAGTCTGGCTCGACGCCTTTGTGGATGAGCCGTCACCGCATCCACATCCCAATTTACGCACTCACCACCACTGAGCGTACCCAGCGCCGCATGGCGCTCTACCGCAATGTGCACGCCTTGTTGATGGACACCAGCACCGACCGCGACACCGCCTTGGCGCAGGCCGAAGCGCATTTGAAAAAACGCGGCATTGTCAACACCGGCGATGTCTACGCCATCACCTGTGGCGAACCGATGGGCTCACCCGGGGGCACCAACATGCTCAAGATCAGCCGCGTGGTCTAACCCTTTTTCACTGCCGAAGGAACTCTCTCCATGGCTTTAGTCTCTGTGCGCAAACGCTTGGACCCTACCGCTGAACACGGCCATGGGATCCCGGCTTTCGATGCCAACAACCTCGAGCACAGCCCAATGCTGGCCGACCCCGAAGAAGCCGCGCAATTCAAGAAACCTGTGGTGTGCCCGTGAGCGAAATCCCAGAAGCCATCAAGCGCGGCGTGCGAAAGATCAACAAGGCCTGCTGGCACAGGTGGTGAATTGAACCCTGGCCTGCACACCCATACCCTCGGCTCGCTTCCTTTGTTGGCGCGCGGGAAGGTGCGCGACAACTACGCCGTGGGGGAGGACCGTATTTTGATGGTGGCCTCAGACCGCATCAGCGCGTTTGATGTGGTCATGGGCGAGCCCATCCCTGGCAAAGGCGCGCTGCTCACCCAAATGGCGCTGTTTTGGTTTGACAAGCTTGGGCACCTCTGCCCCAACCATCTGACCGGCGTCGCGCCAGAGACCGTGGTGTCCGATGCTGAAAAACCGTTTGTCCTGCAACGCTCGATGCTGGTGCGCCGCTTGAGGCCGATTCCGGTCGAAGCGGTGGTGCGCGGTTACTTGGCCGGCAGCGGCTGGAAGGAATACCAAGAGAGCCAATCGGTGTGTGGCGTGCCGCTGCCCGCGGGTTTGAAAAACGCGTCCCGCTTGCCTGAGCCGATCTTCACGCCTGCTGCCAAAGCCGAGATGGGCGAGCATGACGAGAATATGTCTTTCGAGCAAACCGTGGCAGTGATCGGCCCCGACCTGGCCGAGCGCATCCGCAGCATCAGCATTGCGCTGTACCAGGCGGCTTATGACATCGCCGCCACCAAAGGCATCTTGATCGCCGACACCAAGTTCGAGTTTGGCCTGAGCCCAGAGGGCAGCTTGGTGCTGATGGACGAGGTACTGACGCCGGATTCATCCCGTTATTGGCCAGCGGATGCTTATGCCGAAGGCATGAACCCACCCAGCTTTGACAAGCAGTATTTGCGCGACTGGCTGGAGACCGCGCAAGTCGGTGGTGCCGCTTGGAACAAACAAGCGCCAGCGCCGGCTTTGCCCTCGGAAGTGATTTCACTCACGGCGGACAAATACCAAGAGGCGTGGACCAGGCTGAAAGCTTGAGCGGCCGCTTGTTCGGCCATGGCTTGACGCCCGCAATAGCCTCAGTTCAAGGCCATGCTCAAACGGCGGCGGTACTTGGACACCAGTTCAGCCTGCGGGTCTTCCAGCGCGGTGGCTTTGCCGGTGAGCTCAATGCCACCGGCCGATTTGCCAGGCACGGGCTGATCGCCTTTGGCCTTGGGCGGGGTCAACAACTCGAGGATGGCCACCAGGTTTTTGCGCGCGGCTTCCTCGCCCCAGGTTTTGTCGCGCATGACGATCTCCAGCAACTCGTCCATGGCGGCAGTCCAATCGGCCGCGGCCATCAGCCAACGGGCCTTGGCCAAGCGGGTGTCGAAGTCGCGTTTGTTTTGCTCGATCAGCGCATCGAATTGGTCCACGGCCCACTGCCCGCGCTCATCGGTGGTGACGAAATTCAGCGCCTCCCACCAGTGCTTCAATGCTTCAAACCGCAGTTGCAATGGAATTTGCGCCAGCGCTGGAGCCAGCGCGGCTTTGGCCTGGTCCAGCTCGCCCGTGGCCATCAACAACTTGATGTAGTCAAAGCGGGCGTCGTCATTTGCCGGGTTGATCGCCAGGGCTTCTTGCAATTTTGCCAGCGCGGTGTCGGTGTCGCCTTGCGCCAACAAGGCCTCGGCTTGGCTGAGTTCTTCTTGTGCGATCAACTCGCCCTCGCTGGGCAGGTGTTTGTCCAAAAACTCACGCACCTTGCCTTCGGGCAGCGCACCCATGAAACCGTCTGCGGGCTTGCCGTCTTTGAGCAACACACAGGTGGGGATGCTGCGGATGCCAAAAGCTTGCGAGAGTTGCTGCTCGTCATCCGAGTTGATCTTCACCAGCTTGAAGCGGCCGGCGTATTCCACCTCGAGTTTTTCCAACACAGGGCCCAGGGATTTGCACGGGCCGCACCAGGGCGCCCAAAAATCCACCAGCACAGGCACTTGGGAAGAAGCCAGGATCACTTCAGCTTCGAAATTGGCAACGGTCACGTCAATCATGGGGTTCGGTTCCAGGGGCATAAAATCGGTTCAACAACACGCCAAAGACCGTCAGGGCTGAGGCTTTCTCTCAACACATAAGCTTACCCGCAGTTCACTGCCCCCTCATCATGAACCCCATTCTTGTCGGTGTGGTCATGGGCTCCAGCTCTGACTGGGACACCATGCAGCATGCCACGCAAATCTTGCAAGACTTTGGCATCGGCTTTGAGGCCCGTGTGGTCTCGGCCCACCGCATGCCAGACGACATGTTTGCCTACGCCGAATCTGCCCAAACCCGTGGTCTGCGCGCCATCATCGCAGGGGCAGGCGGTGCGGCTCACCTGCCAGGCATGTTGGCGGCCAAAACCACGTTGCCCGTGCTGGGTGTGCCGGTGGCCAGCAAGCATTTGCAGGGGGTGGACTCGTTGCACAGCATGGTGCAAATGCCCAAGGGCGTTCCGGTCGCGACCTTTGCCATCGGTGCAGCAGGCGCGGCCAACGCGGCTTTGTTTGCTGTGGCCCTGTTGGCGCATGGTGACCCCAGACTGCAGCAAGCGCTGCTGGCGTTTCGCCAACAACAAACCGAGGCTGCACGCGCCATGGCCGTGCCTCCCACCCCTTGAAAGCCTTGTTGCCAGGGGCGATGCTGGGCGTGTTGGGTGGCGGCCAGTTGGGCCGGATGTGGAGCCACGCCGCGCAAAGCCTGGGCTACCGCACCGCGGTGCTCGACCCCGATGCGCACAGCCCGGCTGGTTGGGTCAGCCATGTGCATGTCTGCGCCGACTACCTCGACCCCCAGGGCTTGGCGCAAATGGCTGCCCAATGCCAAGCCATCACCACCGAGTTTGAAAACGTGCCCGCCGAGGCCCTGCGCCAACTGGGTTTGAGCTTGCCATGCGCACCGGGCGCCGAGCCGGTGGCGGTGGCACAAGACCGCGCCCGCGAAAAAGCGCACTTTGTGGCCTGCGGCGTGCCGGTGGCGCCGCATGCGGTGTTGCACAGTGAAGCTGACTTGCTCTCGGTGTCGCCTGATCTATTGCCCGGCATCTTGAAAACCACACGCTTGGGTTATGACGGTAAAGGCCAGGTGCGGGTGGCCAGCCTTGGCGACTTGCCTGCGGCGTTTCAATCGCTGCAAACCGCGGGCAGCGCCACGGTGTGCATTTTGGAGAAACGCTTGCCCTTGGCTGCGGAATGCTCGGTGGTGTTGGCGCGCGGTTTTGATAGTCAGATGGTGCACTTGCCGGTGCAAGTAAACCTACACCGTGACGGCATTTTGGCATTGACCGAGGTGTTTGAAAACGCCTTGCCTGCCGCTACCGAACAACAAGCTGTGCAAGCGGCTTATGAGG
>Ga0247837_1006055_pt1 | contig 17443 bp, 17 predicted proteins | sample LaCtaG_2_FD_187115 | JGI IMG/M metagenome (GOLD analysis project Ga0247837, IMG submission 187115) | Freshwater microbial communities from meromictic Lake La Cruz, Castile-La Mancha, Spain - LaCruzMarch2015_14.5m | ecosystem: Environmental > Aquatic > Freshwater > Lake | place: Spain: Castile-La...
GATGGAGGTCACGCTCCTGGGCGTGCCAATGATGCCGATGCCCTGGCGACCAGCGGGAAAGAGGGCCCGCGCCGCCGCCAGCGACGACAAGGTGCGGGGATCCGTCTGGTAGTAGGCGAGTTCGCCAAGGCGCTCCTTCTGCTTGCGGGCATGGTCCTCGGCCTTGAGCCGCGGTCGCAGGACGGCGTCGGCGAGCAGGGCCAACAGGTCGTCGAGCCGGGCGCTGCCAGCCTGGGCCGAGATGGTGGTGCTCTGCCAGCTTGCCGAGGCGTCCAGGCGCGCCCCAATGCCCATGACGGCGTCGTCGAAGGCGAAGGCGTCACGGTCCCCGGCACCCTGGGTGAGGAGGTCGGCGAGGGCGGTGGTGACCCCTTCGCTGCCAGCAGGGTCGCTCAAGGCGCCGCCGCCGACGGTGACCACGATGTCCACCAGGGGCGCCCGCCGCCGCTCGACGACAAAGACCTTGAGCCCGTTCTTCAGGACGAACGTCTGGGGCACTGGCAACACGAACGGCGCCACCGGGGCCAGCGGTGGCGGCGACGAACGGTCAACGGCGGCGTGGGCCACACCGCCGACGGCAGCGCAGATGGCGACGACGGCACAAACAACAGAGCGGCTCATCGGGCGCCTCCAAACGACGGCAGGACCTTGTTCTTCACGGCCAGATCGACGTGACCAAACGGGACGACGGACACCACCAGCCGGCCGGGACCGAGGGTGCGTGCGGCGGCACCCTTGACGTCGTCAACGCTCGCTTGCCGGTAGCGGGTCAGGTCCTTTTCGGCGTAGTCGGCATCGCCGGTGAGCATGGCCCAGGCAGCGACGCGCGATGCCTTGCCCGACAACGAGTCGAGGGAGCGCACCATGTCGGTGGCCAGGACAGTCTTGGCGCGGTCAAGCTCGGCGCCGGTGGGGCCCTCCCGCTTGATGCGGCTGAGTTCTTCGTCGACGACGCGGATGATGTCGGTCAGCTTGGTTCCGGGAAAGGCCACGACGTCGATGCTGTACTCGCTGGCCCGTTCCCGGGAACCCTGGCTGGCGGTGACGCTCTGGGCGAGGCTCAACTCGTGCACGAGCCGCTTGACGAGGCGCGACGACTCACCACCCGCCAGCACCGATGACAACAGGTCGAGGGGCGCGTCGTCGACGGCGTAGATGGGAGCCGACGGCCAGGTGATGGTCAGTCGCGGGAGTTCGACGTCGTCTTCGAAGATGGCGCGCTTTTCCCCGCGCAAGGTCACGGGTGCTGGCAGCGGCGCTGGTCGCCCACCGCGCGACGGCACATCGTTGAACCACTTCTGGATGAGGGCCCGGGCGGTGGATGCCTTGAAGTCGCCGACCAGCACGAGGATGCAGTTTTCGGGGGCATAGTGGGCTTTGAAGAAGGCGCCGACGTCGTCGACGGTGGCGGCGCTCAGGTCGTCCATCGAGCCGATGACGGGCCACGAATAGGGGTGGCCTTTGGGCCACAGCAGGGCCGGCGCGGCCAGGGACGCCATGCCGTAGGGGCGGTTCTCGTAGCTCTGCCGCCGCTCATTCTTGACGACGTCCCGCTGTCCGTCGACGAGGTCGGCGCTCAAGGTGTCGCTGAAGAAGCCCAGGCGGTCGCTCTCGAGAAAGAGCATGAGTTCCAGCGCGTTTTGGGGGACCTCTTCGTAGTAGTAGGTGGCGTCCTCGCTGGTCCACGCGTTGTTGGTGCCCCCGGCGGCCTCGAGCCACTCGTCAAACTTGCCCTCCGGCACGTTCTTGCTCCCCTCAAACATGAGGTGCTCAAACAGGTGGGCAAACCCCGTGCGACCGGGTGTTTCAAACGCCGATCCCGTGCGCACCCGCAGGCCGAGGTGGACCCGCGGCACCGCATGATCCTCGACGAGAATCACCGTCAGCCCGTTCTTGAGGGCAAAGCGTTCCGCCGGAATCGACACCGGCGCCGCAGTGGCCGAGCCTGCAGCAAGGGCAGCGACGGCGACAGCGGTCCACGCCAAACGCGCGGGGAGAGAGCGAACAGGGTGTCGATGAGACATGGGGGCACCCTGCCACAGCTTCAACCAGCCCCGCACCTGGCTGGCTGCCTGGCGGCCTGCGTGTGTGCTTTCAACGGCGCCTCATCCCGAATGATCATTGAATACTGACCACGTCCAACAAGAGGGCGCGAAGCGCCTCACGAGCGGAGCGAGTGGGAACCACGCCGCCCCGCGAGGGGCAACGTACATCCCACAGCTCTTTGAGCGAGCCCACCCCGTGGGCGAAGATCAAAGAGACCTCGGGATCAGCGGGCGGCGCGTTCTTTCTGGACGCCATACAGGATGCCCCCGAGTGCGGGCACGGCGAGGCCGAGGGCGAATCCCAGGGTCCATTCTCGCTTGGCGAAGATGACGAAGAGCCCAAAGCCGAACATCACCACCATCGAGCCCACGAACGCCAACAACAGGCGCGGCACCGCAGCCCGCTGGTCGACGATGGCGAAGTAGCCGCCCGCCAGAATCCACAGATTGAGGGTGGCGAGGGAGCCGCCGACGACAAAGCCCACCGTCGTGCTGAAGCCGTGCCCATGCCACAGGTCCGTCAGGAACAGCAGCACGGCCACGGCGGCTGTCGCCGTCAAACTGCTGCGCGTCAGGTGGCGCAAGTCCTTGCCCATCGCGTCGAGCTTGCCCTCAACGGTGGGTGACGCGGTCTCATCGACCTTGAACTCGTCCCCGACCCACCCATCGGGGCCCCAGGGTTCGTTGCCGCGGTCGCCGACGCCTTCGCCGACCACTTCGCCTTCGATGGCGTCGTCGTCATTTTTGGCGGTCATGGTCGCCTCCAGGTGGGACGCTGAGGTCGTAGCCGTCGCGGTCGTCGAGGGGTGGGTCGTAGCCGATGTCCTGGGCGGTGTCGCCGTCGCTCAGGGTCCGCTGCCATTGGATGATGCGGTAGATGGCGCGACCGGCCGCACCAAGGCCGGCGATGAGACCAACGACGATGCCCCAGGGGGCGACGTGGAAGTGGTCGTCGACAAGCTTGCCAAGCACGGCGCCGACGATGACCGAGACTGGAATCTCCAGCGCGTACATGTGGGCCCGACCGGCCTGTCGCCGGTGTCGGTTGCGCTCGTCCTCGGCGATGACGCGCAGGTCGCGGTACTGCTGTTTGCGCCAGTCTTCGAGGGTCATGGTGACAGTTCCTGACGGTCGCGCAGCCGACGGATGTTGTCGGTGTGGCGCCCCACAATGACGAGCAGACACAGGAGCATGGGGACCAGGGACGCATCGACGGGACCACGCCAGAACAAGGCCGCCACCACCACCACCGCAGCGCTCAACGACGACACGCTGACGATCTTCGACGCAACGAAGGCCACCGCAAAAGCGCCCAGCCCGTAGCCCGCGACCTCGGGATGCAGCACCAGCAGCACCCCCAACCCCGTCGCCACGCCCTTGCCGCCGCGAAAGCGCAGCCAGGGCGTGAAGCAATGGCCGAGCAACGCCGACAAGCCCACCAGGCCGCCATGAAGGGCCACGATGGCGTCGTCGGCGGCAATCGGCGTGACTTGCGTCACAACAAATGCGGGGATGCCGCCCTTCAGGGCGTCCAGGATGAGGGTGATAATGCCCAGCTTTTTGCCGGCGACCCGGGCCACGTTGGTGGCGCCAATGTTGCCGCTGCCGGCGGTCCTGACGTCGGTCTTGCCAAAGACGAGGGCGAGAATCAGCCCGAAGGGCACAGACCCGGCCAGAAACCCCACGGCACACCAGATGGCCACGGCCGCGCCGTGGTGCTCCACCAGGGTGGTCAAGGACTCCATGAAGGCATTGGTAGCAGGCCTGGCGGGCCTCGTCTCGACGGTCTGTGGCCCGGCTGTGGCATTGACGACCCGTCATCCTCCCATAGCCTCCCGTCTCCCCGGAGGCGCGATGTCGATGGCCCACACCAAGGTCCTGCTCGAGGTCCAGGACGAACGCGGCAATGTCATCATCGCCGTCGACAGCGGCGCCCGCTTCGGCGGCACCCTGCGCCGGGTTCCCGAGGCCATCGCCGTCGACGACGTCTTTGAGGTCATGCTCGTGTTCGGCGACGAACCAGCCACCATGACGGTGCGCGCGGCCACGGCCTCGGCCTGGTCCCGCGGCCGCGTCATCAAGGCCAGCGTCGTCACCGTCGACGTCGGCGGCATCCACCTGGCGCCGCCCTCCCCCGTGCCCCACAGCAAGGCTGGCCTGAGTGGTCGCCTGAGCGACGTGCCCATCGCCGAGCTGGTGCAGCTCCTGTGCGCGGCCCGCCGCACCGCCACGGTCCAGATCCGTCGCGACGGCGAGGCCCTTGGCTTGATGGCGTTTGTCGACGGACGCGCGGTCTGCGCCGACACCACCGATGGTCGCGCTGGCGCCGATGCCTTCTACGCCCTCGCCGGCGTCGACAGCGGCGACTTCGAGGTCTTTTATGGCCGCGCCGTCGCCGAAGCGAACCTCCACGACGACACGCTCTTTCTGCTCCTCGAGGCCGCCCGTCGCGCCGACGAGTCCCGCCGCGTGGTCGAGGACGTCGTCGCCCTCGAAGCCCTCACCGATGCCATCGACCACGCCCTCACGCCCCCGGCCCTGCCGCGGCGCCGCGAGCGCCGCCCCGCCGACAAGAAGGGCGAGGCGACCTCACCGGGTCGACGCTCGGCCTCGACCTCGGGCTTGTTCTCGGGATTCTTCGACGAGTTCTCGGCAGCCCGCGACAAGCAAACCAAGCCCGCCCCCGTTGGCGCCCCCGGGCTGCGGGCCCACCGGGCCACCGACGACGTCATGACCTCGCCGCCGTTTGCGTCGTTGGCATTCTCCTCCGGCGACGCCCACACGGGTGACCACGACACCGACATCATGACCAAGTCGGTGTCGGCCATCTCCGCCAACTGAGCGGGCCTCAGGGCTTCTGCTTGGCTTCACCTCGTCCGCGAGGCCCTCGCGGCAGCCACCCGCGCCTCCAGGGCCTCGAGACGAGCCTTGATCCCCGCTTCAACGCCCACATCCTTCGGGTGGTAGTAGCGCGCGTCCTTGAGGGCGTCGGGCAGGTAGTCGTCGACGACGAAGCCGCCCTCGCCGTCATGGGGGTATTGGTACCCCTGGCCATAGCCCAATGACTTCATGAGCCCCGTCGGGGCGTTTCGCAGGTGCATGGGCACCGGCAACGAACCGTGGGCGGCGATGTCCTTCTTGGCGGCCTTCCAGGCCATATAGCTCGCGTTCGATTTGGGGGCCGCCGCGAGGTAGCTGATGGCGTGGGCGATGTTGATGGCGCCTTCGGGCAGCCCCACCAACTGAAAGGCCTGCAGCGCCGACGTCGCCACCATCAGGCCCATGGGGTCGGCGTTGCCGACGTCCTCGCTGGCAAAGATGACCATGCGGCGCAGCACGAACATGGGGTCTTCACCGGCCTCAATCATGCGAAAGCCGTAATGCAGGGCGGCGTCGACGTTGGAGCCACGCATGCTCTTGATGAAGGCCGACACGACGTCGTAGTGCTGCTCGCCATCCTTGTCGTACATCAGGACGCGACGCTGGACGGCGGCCTCGACGTCGCCACGCTCGATCAGGGTGCGCCCTTCGGCCTCGCACAGGTCGGCGGCCACCTCCAACGACGTGAGGAGGCGGCGGGCATCGCCGGCGGCGGCGGCCACAAGAACCTTGCGGGCCACGTCGTCGACGGTCAGGCCCCGATCGAGCAGGCCGCGCTCGCTGAGCAAGGCCTTGTCGATGAGGCCCCGCAGGCCGTCCGGGGGGACGCTCTTGAGCACCAGCACCCGGCAGCGGGAGAGCAGGGCGGGGTTCACCTCGAAGGACGGGTTCTCCGTCGTGGCGCCGATCAAGGTGACAACACCCTTCTCGACGTGGGGCAGCAAGGCGTCTTGCTGGGACTTGTTGAAGCGGTGGATCTCGTCGACGAACAGGATGGTGCCCAGCCGCTGTTCGGCACGCAGTCGCCGGGCTTCCTCGACGGCCTTCCTGACGTCGGCGACGCCGGCGGCCACCGCCGACACCTTGATGAAGCGCGACTTGACCTCGTTGGCGAGGCATTCGGCGATGGTGGTCTTGCCGGTGCCCGGGGGCCCCCAGAGGATCAGGCTCGGCACGCGCCCGAGCTTCAGGCTCCTCGTCAGGATGCCCGCCGGCCCCGTCAGATGTTCCTGGCCGACCACGTCCGCCAGCAGGCGTGGCCGCAGGCGCTCGGCGAGGGGAACCCCTGTCAGGTCGGTGTCGGCGGCGTGCTCAAAGAGGTCCATGGCCCGGACAGCGTCGGTGGCGACGACGAGACCGTCAACGCCGTCAACGCCGTCATCGTCAGCAGCCCGACCTCAGAAGAGCGAACCCTGTGGCTTCTTCGCCGCCTTCTTCGCCGTCGTCGTCGCGGATGCCTTCTTGCGGGCCTTTTTCTTCGTCGCCGGCCCTTCACCGTCGTCAGCGAGGTCGTCGCCTCCGGTGGCGGGGTCTTCGACCAACAGCGCCTCGTCGTCGTTCTTCACGTTGCCCAGGCGCCGGGAGACCGCGCGCACCGTCACGCCGGGCCAGGGGCGTGCTCCCGACAACCGCTCCAGGTCCACCGTGGCGTTGTCGGGATCAAGCCACTCTTCCCGATCCCGTTCGTCGACGAGGACCGGCATCCGATCGTGCAGTCCACGCAACGCCTCGTTGGCCTCGGTGGTGACGATGGTGAACGATTCGATCTCGCCGGGCTCGCCCTTCCAGCGGGCCCACAGCCCCGCGAGGGTGAAGGGGCGCCCGTCGCCAAAGGCAATCAGTTGCGGGGTCTTTGTGCCCCCCGTGGTCTGCCACTCATAGACGCCGTCGACGACGACGAGACACCGGCGCTTGTGCAGGGCATCGCGAAACGCGGGCTTTTCAAACAGGGTCTCGCTGCGGGCGTTGATCATGGTGCTGCCGATGCGCAGGTCCCGGGCCCAAAACGGCACCAGGCCCCAGCGCAGGGGCTGCAGCAGGCGGTGGCCGTCCACCATCCGCAGCACCGGCATGACGTCGGTGGGGGCCACATTGAAGCGGGGCCGCTGGCCCTCCAGCCGGGGGTCGAGCTCAGCCCCGAACTGCGCTGCCAACTCGGCCACCGTCGTCGTCAGCTTGTAGCGACCGCACATCGTCGACCTCGGCGCCGTCGAGCCAAACTCAGCCAAACAGCTCTTTGACCTTGTCGAAGAAGCCCTTGTTGTCGGGGTGGACGTCTTCGTTGGAGGCCGCCGCGAACTTCTCGAGGAGCTCTTGCTGCTCGCGGTTCAGCTTCTTGGGCACTTCGATGCGCACCTTGACGAGCTGGTCGCCACGGCCATTGCCGCGCAGATGGGGAATGCCCTTGTTGCGCAGGCGGAACACCCCGCCCGGCTGGGTGCCTGGGGGCACCTTCATGCTGACCTTGCCGTCGAGGGTGGGGACTTCCAGGGAGCAGCCGAGGGCCGCCTGGGGGAACGACAACGGCACCTCGATGATGACGTCCTGCTCCTCCCGCTGAAACAGTGGGTGCTCCTTGATGCTGAGCACCACGTAGAGGTCACCGCGGGGGCCACCGCCGCGGCCGGCTTCGCCCTCGCCGACGAAGCGCAGGCGGGTGCCTTCGTTGACGCCCTGGGGCACCTTGACGGCGAGGTTGCGTTCCTGCTCGCTCTGGCCGCGACCGCGGCAGTCGGCGCAAGGGTTCTCGACGGTGCGGCCGGCGCCGCCGCAGGCCCGACAGGTCTGGGCGATGGCAAAGAAGCCCTGGGCCACCCGAATCTCACCGCTGCCGCCGCACTGGGCGCAGGCGCTGACCCGGGTGCCAGGCTTGGCGCCCGTACCCGTGCAGGTGGCGCAGTCCTCGAGGCGGGGAATGGCGATGTCCTTCTGGACACCGAAGGCGGCCTCTTCGAAGGTGACCTCCATGTGGAAGCGGAGGTCGGAGCCCCGGCTGGCGCCGCCGCCGCCGCCACGTCGACGACCACCGAAGATGTCGCCGAAGAGATCGCCGAAGATGTCCTGGAGGTTGACGGCGTATTGCTGGGCCGAATACCCGCCGCCCATCTCGGGGCCGTTGTGGCCGAAGCGATCGTAGTGGGCGCGCTTGTCGGCGTCGGAGAGGTTGGCGTAGGCCTCGGAGGCTTCTTTGAAGTTCTCTTCGGCTTGTTTGTCGCCCGGGTTCTTGTCGGGGTGAAACTGCATCGCCAGCTTGTGGTACGCCTTCTTCAGCGTCTTCTCGTCGGCATCTTTGGCGACGCCCAGGACCTCGTAGTAGTCACGCTTCTCGGACACAGACACCTCGGGACCGCGTCACCGACGGGTCGGCGCCAAAATACGCGCCGACGCCGACAGGACAAGCCCCGATTGGTCAAAGTCGCACGCTGACGGGGGCATTTCCTACACGAAGCGCCCTGACAAGTGCCCGAATAGGCGAGGCTATCTGGATGGATGGGCCGAAAGACCCAGTGACGTCACGTCGCTGGCGGCAGCAGCAGCTCCACGACGGCGTCGACCACCTGCAAGCTCACCGACGGGCTGAGGGCGCCGTCGTTGAGGAGGTGATGGTCGGCGTCAATGACCAGGGTCTTTTTGGCCGGCAGGCCCTGAACGAGGGCCTGGTCGCCCTCGCCAAGCTGGAGGTCACCGCGGGCCAGCACCACGAGGGTCTTGTCCTTGAGGGGGGGCATCATGGCCTTGGTGCGGCCCGTCAGGTCCATCCAGCCAAGCCAGAACCCGATGGTGGCGCCGTCGACGCGAGCGTCGCTGGCGAACTTGCCCGAGCGCATGGAGGCGAAGCGCTCCTGGCGGGTGGCGGCGAGATTGCGCAGGGCCACGGCCTCGTCCTGCAACGCGGTCTTCGTTTCCGGGGTGCTGGCCTTCTTGGCGTCGGCGGTCTTCTGGGCGTGCCGGGCCAGCAGCGCGTCAACGATGACGGCGTCGACGTTGCGGGGGATGGGGCTCAGCAGCACGACGGCGGCGGCATCCCTGGCGCACGTCGACGCCAACGCCACCTGGGTGCCCTGGCCGTGGGCCATCAGGATCAACCGCCCATCGAAGCCGGGCAGGGTGCGGGCCATGGCGCAGGCTGCGTCGACGTCTTTGGCGAGGGCCGCGGGCCCATCCCGGTCCAGGTCCCCCTGGGGGTTCTTCTGGCATTCGTCGTCGTCGTTGGGGCCACAGGTGCGTTTGTCGTAGGCCAACGACAGGGCGCCAGAGACGCCGAAGGCCTCCTGCCAGGCGATGGTGACAGCGACAGTGGCTGGATAGGTCGCCACGCCGTCGCCCCGCCGCAAGCCGCGGCGCGAGACGTCGCTTGCCCCGGGCACGATGACGACGACGGGGCCGCCAATGACTTCGCCATCGATGGTGGGGAATGCCGCGGTCGCGTGCAGGCGCACGGGGCCTTCCTCCGTGGCGAACTCGATGAGCCGGTCTTCTGTCCGAACAAGCAGGGGCGGGCCCGCCGGGGCTGCCGCGGGGGCATCTGGTGCCACCACGACGTCGACGCTCTTGCCGGGGCGCCGGCCATCGAATCGCGTGGTTCGACGTTGGGCCCCCGGGCAGGCGAGGAGCGTGCTCAATGAAGCCACGACGCCCACCAAGGCGACTGCCTGTCGGAAACGAGCCAGGCTCATGACGCCACCGCTTGTTCGCCGCTGGCGTCGTCGTCGGCGCCATCGGCGCCATCGGCGCCATTGTCCACGGCCGCCGTCGACAACTGGCGGGCATCCACCAAAATGACCTGGCCGCCGTCGACGCTGACACACAGCCCCTCATCAGCCAGGCGGGCGACGACGCCGAGGTGTTCGCCCACCAGGGGGCGGGTCCCTTCAAAGAGCATCACGCCGACGGACTCGCCGGTGGCGCTGATGAGCACACCGGTGCCCACAGGCCACGACGACGCGCCACGAACACCGCGGGCGGGCCCTCGTCGGAGGGCCGCCGTGAACTGGTCGCTCTGCACGACCCCGAGGTCGGCCACGGACAAGCCCGAGGCCAAAAATCCGGCGACGATGCCGTCGCGGACGCGGGCCTCGGCCGGGCCCCCCGAGCGACCCACCAGCGTCGTCGACGCCGACAAGCCGCGCCGACGCAACAAGACACCGATGGCCCGGCCCAGGCGCAGGGACGCAGAAAAGCTGAAGACGTCGGGGGCTCCGCGCAGGCTCGCGCCGCGCACCAGGTCGGAAAAGCGCATTTGACGACGGTATGAGCCAAGGCCGCCGACAGCAAGTGATCAGCCCGTGGCTGCCGGTGGCGCCGTCGACGTAGCCGCCAGGGTCGACGGTGCGGTGAGGTAGCGACGCAGCACCGCCTGCTCGATCCAGCCCTTGCGGCGGGCGGGGGTGACGACGGTGGCGAGCAGAGTCGCCTTTGAGGCGTCATCCAGCCGCAACAGGATTCGCGGTTCCAGCGAGGGCATTTCAAGGCCACGCTCGCGCTGCCGGGTCTCGAAATGGTGGCGCGCGTCATCGACGTAGACGGCGATCTCGTCGGTGCAGGCCTGGCGCAGGGTTTCTTCGGCGGCGACGGCGTGCTCGCGCAGCACGGGGACCTCGAAGGTGTGGATCATGAACGGCGTCGAGAACGACTCGTTGATCACGGGCGTCGTCAACAGCATGGCGTTTGGGAAGGTGATGGAGCGCCCCGTCTGGGCATGACCAATCCGGCCGGGCCCGATTTCGAGGATCGTGGTGGTGAACAGGGCCGTGTCGATGACGTCACCGCGGAGGCCATTGACCTCGATGCGGTCGCCGATGTCGAAGATGCGCGCCGACGTCCGCAAGAACGTGCCACCTGCGCCCATGATGAGCTCCTTGGTGGCGATGACGATGGCGGCGGCGACGGCGACGAGGGAGACCGCGAAGGTGCGCAACTCGTCGAACCAGACCGTCGCTGTGGCCACGGCCAGCAGGAACAGGATCAGGTTGCGGGTGGTGGCCATGAGCCGCCGCAGCTCCGTGGGCGCCAGCCCCCGACGACGCAGGTAGGACGCCACCAGGGCTCGCAGCACAAACGCCGCCACCCACAACAGCACGGTGATGACGAGGCTCTTGATGATGGCGCGGCCGTCGGTGGCGGCGTCGTAGACTGGGACGAGGTCGTTGACGTTCACAGCACTGCCTCGGCGACGATTGCGGGGTGTCGAATCAACTCGGGAACGCGATGGACACTCGCTTCTCGCAGGTGGTTCGAAAGCGCAAAGCCCCTGCCGTCTCCTCCATTCCACGGATTCCACGGATTCGACGGATTCCAGCGGAATGCCGAAGGTACGGATCGTTTGCCGTCAGCCTGCTACACCGGAGCGATGGAGCCGGAGCTGTCAGAACGGGAAGGCCAGGTGCTGCAAGCCCTGGTGGACGCCCACATCGCCACGGGCGAGCCCATTGGCAGCAAGTTGCTGGCCGATCACTCCAAGCTTGCGGTGTCGCCCCAGACGGTCCGCAACGTGCTGGCGGCCCTGTCGGAGCGCGGGCTGATTTCCCAGCCCCACACGTCCGCCGGGCGGGTCCCGACGGACCTTGGCCTGCGCTACTACGTCGACAGCCTTGTGCGGTTCACGCCACCAGCACCCCAGGTCCAGGGCGAGATCGCCAGTCGTCTTGAAGAGGCCGGCGGCGTCGACCAGGCCTTGCGAGAGGCGTCGCGAATTCTGTCGCGGCTCTCCAAACAGGCCTGCGTGGTCCTCGCCCCCCCACCCGCTGCGGATCGCATCGCCCACGTCGAGCTGTTGCGTCTGCGTGACGACGCCGTGCTCTTCATCGCCGTGTCGATGGAGGGCCGCGTGCAAAACCGGCTCCTCGAATGGACCAGGCCGCCGGCGCCGCCACCGGCAGTCCTTGAGTCGGGGTCGGCCCGCCTCACCGAGATGTTGGCCGGTCGCACCCTCACGGAAGGGCAGGCGATCCTGCAGGCGACCCTGACCGACACCACCCGCGCCCTGCACGCCATCGACGAGGAGCTCCTGCGTTTGTCCCAGATGGGGATGAAGGCGTTTTCCCCCGACGCCGCCGTCCACGTCGACGGCACCAGCAACCTGCTGGGCGACATCGACGACAGCGACGCCCGCCGCCGCCAGCGGGAGCTGCTGTCCCTCCTCGACGAGCAGCAGCACGTTCGCGAGATCCTTGATGCCGCTGCCGCCGCCCCAGGGGTGCGGGTCTTCATCGGCGCCGAGAACGGCAACAGCGTGTTGTCGTCGGCGGGGGTCGTCACCTCCACCGTTGGCGGCGCCAACGCTGTCGGCGCTGTGGGAGTCCTTGGCGTGATTGGGCCCCGGCATCTCGACTACAGCCGCGTGGTCCCCCTCGTCGACGTCACAGCCAGCGTGCTGTCCCGTCTGATGGGTTGAACTACATAGCTGGTTACAGAAATCGAAACGGTCGGGCCCGCTTCGACGGCGGCTCCAGGTCGACGGCGTAGCGGCGGTCTTCGAGCAGTTCGATGAACTCCACGAGGTCCTGGGCGCGATCGAGGAGCAGCCGCACCCGGGGCTCCCATTCTGTCGACATGAACTGCCCCGAGCCAAAGGGGCAGGGGGCCATCGATCCGTCGGGGTCGGGGTCGGCGGGACCCCGGGTGGGGATGAAGACCCCTGGCGACGACGACAGCCGCAGCACCAACAAGCCGCGCTTGTAGCACCAGAACGTCTGCGCTTCCGTCGTCGACACCCGCCCAGTGTGTGCCGGGGACGCGGCCAGGCTCAAGCCTGCAGATCAGATGACCGCCTTTGGCGCCGGGAACAGCGCCGGCGCCGCCGTCGTTGTCGCTGCAGACAGAGCTGATACAGGCGCCACGGCGCAACAGGCTGCCCCCCGCAGGAGAGAACCACATGGATACGTTCATCATCGAGGGCGGCGCGCCCCTGTCGGGCAGCATCACCGTCGAAGGCAACAAAAACGCGGCCCTGCCGTTGTTGGCCTGCACGCTCCTCACCGACGAGACCGTGACCCTCGGCAATGTGCCGCGCATCCGCGACGTGCACACCATGATCAGCCTGTTGGAGGAACTCGGCACCAGCGTCGCCGAGGAGACCAAGAACCGGCTGTCCTTCACGGCCAAAGAAATCCGGCACACGGCGCCGCAGAAGGAACTCTGTCGCCAGATGCGGGCGAGCTTCGCCCTCGCCGGTCCCCTGCTGGCCCGTCAGGGCACCTGCACCCTGCCGGTCCCCGGTGGCGATCGCATCGGCCGTCGCCCCGTCGACACCCACATCTCGGCCCTGCAGCAGCTCGGCGCCGTCATCGAGGTGTTTCCCGATCGCTACGAGATGCGGGCCCCCGGTGGCCTGGTCGCCGCCGACATCTTCCTCGAGGAGATGAGCGTCATGGCCACCGAGAACGTCGTGATGGCGGCGTCGCTGGCCAAGGGCACCACCATCGTGCGCAACGCGGCGTCGGAGCCCCATGTGCAGGACGTCTGCCGGCTGTTGGTGGCCATGGGCGCCTCCATCGAGGGCATCGGCACCAACACCCTGATCATCGAGGGTCGGGACAAGCTCCACGGCGCCCGCTTCGACGTCGGCCCCGACTACCTCGAGGTCGGTTCGTTCATTGCCCTGGCGGCCATGACCCGTTCGCCCCTGCTCATCCAGAAGGCCCGCCCCGCCGACCACAAGATCACGGCCATCGCCTTCGCCCGCCTCGGCGTGCACTTTGAGACCCGTGGCGACGACATCTTCGTGCCGGCGGACCAGGAACTCGAGGTCAAGCATGGGCTCCACGGCGCCATCGCCCGCATCCACGACGCCCCGTGGCCGGGTTTTCCGGCGGACCTGATCTCCATTGCCGTGGTGCTGGCGACGTCGTGCAAGGGCTCGGTGCTCATCCACGAGTGGATGTATGAGTCGCGCCTGTATTGGGTGGACAAGCTCATCGCCATGGGCGCCCGCATCACGGTCTGCGACCCCCACCGCTGCATCGTCGAGGGGCCCGCCCGCCTGTACGGCCAGACCATGTCCTCGCCAGACATCCGGGCCGGCATGGCCCTGTTGCTCGCCGCCCTCGTGGCCGACGGCAAGAGCGTCATCCAGAACGCCCAGCAGATCGACCGCGGCTACGCGAACATCGAGGGCCGCCTGCGGGCCCTCGGAGCGCGCATCGAGCGGGTCTGACCCGTCGAACGGGTCTGACCTGGGCCGCGCCGACGACTGACGACTGACGACTGAGCACTGACGACAAGCGGGCCCGGCCCGCTTTTCTTTTTGGCCACCGGGCATGACCCCCGCCAGGCAAAAAAAACAGCGCCGTTGCCGGCGCTGTTGTGTCGTGTCGTGTGGTGGAGCCAGACGGGATCGAACCGTCGACCTCCTGAATGCCATTCAGGCGCTCTCCCAGCTGAGCTATGACCCCGGCAGGACGTGACGAGGCACTCGTAAACGGGTTCCAGATTTATTTCAAGCCCTTTCCTCATGTTTATCGCACGGCTGCCAAGCCCCCTCGCTGCAAAGCCACGTCAGCGCCGCCGTTGGTGAGTCCCCGTGATCGCCCGTGATCGGCCGGGATCGGGTGGTGATCGCGCCAGACCAGGTCCCTCGGCGCTACCCTCCCTGTCTCATCCTCAAGGATCACCCCATGCGCATTTCCGACCGCCAGCTCCGCCCGATCGCCGACCGCGTTGCCCAGTCCAGCACCAAGCTGGTGGACGACAGCCTCGTGATCGAGATCCTGGCCGCCGTCGCCGACCGCTCGGGCCGCTCCGCTGCCAGGGCCCTGACCGACCTCCAGAAGCCCGGCATCACCCGCACCGAGCAGCTGGCCTCCGCCAAGGCTGGCCTGTCCGCCGGTGAGAAGAAGGATGTCGAGGCCATCCTCGACCAGAGCGGCTTCGGCTTCTCCAAGGGCGCCAAGAACTTCCTGGAGGCCCTGGTGGGCCGGGCCCAGCTTGAGGTTGGTGGTGGCGGCGGCCCGCTGCCGCCGCCCCCGTCAGGCGTCACCGCCGACGCCCAGGGCATCCGCGGCACCCTTGAAGCCGGCATGGTCATCGAGGCCATCAACCTGAGCTCGGCCCCCGACCAGCGCCTGCACCTGACAGACACCAAGGAAATTGGTCGCGCCGACGCCCGCGGGCAGTTCACCCTCGACAAGAACAGCGTCACCGGCACCGACGCCATGCAGCGTCTCACCGCCGGCGATGTCATCCGGCTGCGGGGACGTCGCGCTGACGGCACCACCACCGACTGGATCGAGCTCAAGGTGGGCGGCCGGGACCTCACCAACGCCCAGTTCAATCCCGCCCGCCTGACCCTGACCGACGACGGCGTCGGCCGCGTTGGTCTGACCCACAACACCGGCCGTCCCCTGACGGAGCCCGGCGCCAAGCTGCGCTTCATCAACCTGCGCACGGGGGACCAGCTCGACGCCACCGCCACCAAAGACGGCTCCATCCCCGCCAACCTGCGGTTGCCTGGCAAGGCCGGCGACCAGATCGGCGTGGCCGTCTCTGACGGCACCAACAACAGCGATCTGAAGACCCTGACGACGACGTTGACGGTCCTTGGCAACAGCGGCGCCGTCGACCCCGCCGACGACCCCTTGCCCCACAAGGACGAGCTCAAGGCCGACGGCACCCCGATGTACCCCCTGCGCCGCTATACGGGGCCGTTGTTCGTGAACGGTCCCCAGTCCAGCGACGTCCGCCAGGGCGCCATCGGCAACTGCTACTTCCCCGCCGCTGTCGCCGCCGTGGCCCACCAGCTGCCCAGGGTCATCGAAGACGCCATCACCGAGACGCGCAATCCCCAGACGGGTGAGCGCGAGTTTCAGGTGCGCTTCTACTCGCCGTCGGGCCGCATGGAGTTGGTCACCGTCGACGCCGACCTCTACACGCGCAGCTGGGGCGGGCCCTATTACGGGACGACGCCCAACGCCACCGACACTGACAAGATGGAGTTGTGGTACCCGGTCCTCGAGAAGGCCTACGCCAAGTGGAAGGGCAGCTACGACAAGATCGGCAATGGCGGTTCGCCGGCGTCGGTGCTGACGGCGCTGACGGGCAAGTCCACCCGCTACTTCGACACCGGGTCCGACAGTGCCGACGCCATCTTCAGGGCGGTCAAGGACGCTGGCGTTGCCAAGCTGCCCATGACGGCGGGCACCCACGACGACAAGAAGCTCTACACCAACACCGGCGTCTACGGCGACCACGCCTACTCGGTCCTTGGGGCCGAGGAGTCCGGCGGCAAGAAGTTCATCCTGCTGCGCAACCCCTGGGGCGAGTCCGAAGCAGGCAACGACGGCAAGAACGACGGCTACTTCAAGCTTGAGGTCGCCACCTTCATGAAGCTCTACAGCGACGTCAGCATCTCGCGCTGAACCGCCCTGAATCGCGCTGAACCGAGGATCCCCATGGCCCTGCCTCCCGAGCCCCTGGACAGTGTGTTGGTCGACGCCAAGGTCGTCGTCTTCGGCGAGGTCGTCGGCGTCACCGCCACGGGGCCCGAGTTGCCCCGCCGGGAAGGCAAGAAGGGCGAGAAGGACCTGCAGAACAAGGCGCCCTGGCAAACAGTCACCCTGCGCGTCGACCGCGTGCTGCGCGGTGATGTCGTCAAAGGTGCGACCTTGCAGGTGCTGAAGCCCGAAGGGGCCTACGAAGTGGCCGTGGGCACCCACGGGCCCTTCCTGCTGGGGACTGCCGACGACAGCGGGGTGGCGCCGCTGCTGGGGCGTTACGGCCCCGATACCTGGCGTTCCGAAGTCGTCGAAGGCGCGTTTCAGGCTCGCTGAGGGCGCAGCTCGCCCTTCGGGCCCTCCCACGGGCAGGTGTCCACCGTGCGCCCTCCCCCACGCACGCCTTCGGCGCAGCAGGCGCCGAAGCGCCCACCAGCGAAGATCCACCACCACCCCGGACCCATGGGCTTCCCCATGCCGGGCCTGCACACCAGCTGGTTCGTCGGCCGACCGAACCGACAGGGGGCGCCGCGCCGCGGCATGGCGCACCCAGTCACCTCTACCGCCGTCTGCCGCGCCCGTTTGTGCAACCGATCTGGCACCAATGGTGTCTGCCTGTTGCCGGGAGCGTGCGCTCCCACGGAGGCACCAACATGACCCTGTTCATCGAAGCCGGCGTCGGCGCTGTCATCTCCCTCGGCCTGTTCTTCGTCGCTCTGGTGGCCCTGGCCCGACAGGGCCGGGTCGAGCCCTGGGCCACCGCCATTCTCGCGACGGGCGCCATCGGTGCTGTCTTGGCCAACGGCTCGTGGCCGCCGCAGCGGAACAGGCCGAGACCCTGCCGGAGAAGATCGCCATCGTCGCCGTCGGCACCCGCGAGGCCACCGCCAACCTGATCGTGGCCGGCACCCTGGCCGTGATGCTCGTCGTCGTCGGCGCCGTGGCGGCCCGTATGCGGTCAGCCGAAGGCTGATGGGTCAGCTGAAGGCTGATGGGTCAGCCGAAGGCTGATGGGTCAGCCGAAGGCTGATGGGTCAGCCGAAGGCTGATGGGTCAGCCGAAGGCTGATGGGTCAGCCGAAGGCTGATG
>Ga0247837_1006058_pt1 | contig 17439 bp, 9 predicted proteins | sample LaCtaG_2_FD_187115 | JGI IMG/M metagenome (GOLD analysis project Ga0247837, IMG submission 187115) | Freshwater microbial communities from meromictic Lake La Cruz, Castile-La Mancha, Spain - LaCruzMarch2015_14.5m | ecosystem: Environmental > Aquatic > Freshwater > Lake | place: Spain: Castile-La...
GGCCTCACCAACACCGCTGAAGGCACCTTTGGCACCAACGCCACCCTGGCCGACACCGACGGTGATGGTCAGAACGACGGCGCTGAAGCCAGCCTCGACAGCGACGGCGATGGCATCAACGACGCCATCGAGTCTTCCCTGGTCGACAGCGACGGCGACGGCACCGCCGATGAGAGCGATGCCAACAACACCGACGCCTGCATTCCAAACCTGGACGCCGATCCCTGCGACCGGGACGGCGACGGCCTGACCAACGCCACCGAGACTGCCCGCGGCACCAACCCCCAGGTGGCCGACACCGACGGCGACGGTGACAACGACGGCGTCGAAGGCACCACCGACACCGACGGCGACGGCATCATCGATGCCCTCGAATCCACCCTGGTGGACGCCGACAGCGACGGCAGCTCTGCCGAAGCCGACGCCGACGAAGGCAATGCCTGCGTGCCCGCACTTTCCGCCGGCCCCTGCGACCGGGACAACGACGGCCTGACCAACGCCGTCGAGCGCGACCGGGGCACGAGCGAGACCAACGCCGACACCGACGGCGACGGCGACAACGACGGCGCCGAGGGTACAACCGACAGCGACGGCGACGGCGTCATCGACGCCCTCGAATCCTCGGTCACCGACGCCGACAGCGACGGCACCGCCGACGAGAGCGACGCCAACAACAGCGACGCTTGCGTGCCTTCCCTGGCCGCTGGTCCCTGCGACCAGGATGGCGATGGCCTGACCAACGCCGTCGAGCGCGACCGCGGCACCAGTGAGACCGTGGCCGACACCGACGGTGACGGCGACAACGACGGCGCCGAAGGCACCACCGACAGCGATGGCGATGGCACAATCGATGCCCTCGAGTCCTCCCTCATCGATGCTGACAGCGACGGCACCGCCGACGAGAGCGACGCCAACAACAGCGACGCCTGCGTGCCCTCCCTCGGCGCTGGCCCCTGCGACCAGGACAACGACGGGCTGACCAACACCGTCGAGCGCGACCGCGGCACCAGTGAGACCGTGGCCGACACCGATGGCGACGGCGACAACGACGGTGCTGAAGGCACCACCGACAGCGACGGCGACGGCACCATCGATGCCCTCGAGTCGTCGGTCACCGACAGCGACAACGACGGCACCGCCAACGAGAGCGACGCCGAAAACGCCGATGCCTGCGTGCCCTCCCTCGGTGCTGGTCCCTGCGACCAGGACGAAGACGGCCTGACCAACGCCGCCGAGATCACGGCCGGGACCAACCCCGAGAACGCCGACACCGATGGTGACGGCGAGAACGACGGCGCCGAGCTCGGTTCTGATAGCGACGGCGACGGCGTCAGCGACGCCCTGGAGTCCACCCTGGTGGATGCCGATGGCGACGGCACCTCGGCCGAGGCCGACGCCGACGAAGCCGACGCCTGCGCCCCGGCGGTCGACGCTGGCACTTGCGACCAGGATGCCGATGGCTTGACCAATGCCGAAGAGCGCGCCCGTGGCACCTCAGAGGTCGACAGCGACAGCGACGGCGATGGTGTGAACGACGGCGAAGAAGGCCTCGGTGATGCCGACGGCGATGGTATCATCGACGCCATCGAATCTGCCCTCGTCGACACTGACGGCGACGGTTCCTCGGCCCAGGACGACGCCGACGAGTCTGACAACTTCTTGCCCGACGCCTTTGTGTCAGTGTGCGACGCCGACAATGACGGCGTGCCCAACGGCACCGAGCGGGCCCGCGGTACCGACGAGAACAACGCCGACAGCGATGGTGACGGCACCAGCGACGGCGATGAAGGCGCCACCGACAGCGATGGCGATGGTCTGATTGACGCCCTGGAGTCGTCGACGGTGGATACCGACGGCGATGGCACCGCCGACCAGAGCGACGCCAATGACGGTGACACCTGCGTGCCCGACAACGCGGTCGGCATCTGCGACCGGGATTCGGACGGCCTGACCAATGCCGAAGAACGCCTGCGCGGCACCGACGAAGCCGACAGCGACTCCGACAACGACGGTGTCAACGATGGTGACGAGGGCGCTGGCGACCGCGACGGTGACGGCACCATCGACGCCCTCGAGTCGAGCCTGGTGGACAGCGACGGTGACGGCACCCCCAACGACCGCGACAGCAACGACGGCGAGGTCTGCGTGCCATCCCGCGATGCCGGTCCCTGCGACCAGGACAACGACGGCCTGACCAACACCCAGGAACGTGCCCTCGGCACCAACGAGCTCGTCGGCGACAGCGACGGCGACGGCATCGCCGATGGCGCCGAAGGCCAGGGCGACAGCGATGGCGATGGCATCCCCGACGCCCTCGACACCGACTCCGACAACGATCGTGTCTCTGATGCCCAGGAGGGCAGCGGCGACGACGACGGTGACGGCATCCCCAACAGCGTCGACGAAGACAGCGACGGCGACGGTGTCTCCGACCGTGACGAAGGCGCCACCGACACCGATGGTGACGGCATCATTGACGCCCGCGACACCGACGACGACGGCGACGGCATTCCATCCCTCGAAGAGAATGAAGATGCAGCCACCTTCGGCGACGACGTTGATGGCGATGGCATCCCCAACAGCCTCGACGACGACAGCGATGGCGACGGCATCCTCGATGAGGACGAAGGCAACGGCGACGCCGATGGCGACGGCATCCCCGACTACCTCGACCGCAACGACGCTGGCGACGCCGGTGACGATGACGGAGACGGCATCCCCAACAACGAAGAGCGCGATCTGGGCCTCAATCCCACCTCCGACGACAGCGACGGCGATGGCATCAGCGACGCCGAGGAAAACGTGCCTGCCGGCGTCGACAGCGACAGCGATGGCATCATCGATGCCCTTGACACCGACTCCGACAACGACGGCGTGCTTGACCGCGACGAACCCGGCGACAGCGATGGCGACGGCATTCCCGACCGCCTCGATACCGACGACGATGACGACGGCCTGTCCACCGACCAGGAGCGCGAACTGTCGGCCATCTTTGGTGACGACGTCGACGGCGACGGCATCACCAACTGGCTTGATACCGACTCCGATGGCGACGGTCGGCGTGATTCCACCGAGCGCGACGGCGACAACGACGGCGACCGCATCCCGGCGTTCCTGGACCGCAACGACACCGACGGCCCTGGTGGTGACGATGACGGCGATGGCCTGAGCAATCAGGAGGAGCTCGACCGCGGTTCCTCGCCATCGAGCGCGGACGGCGACGGCGACGGCATCCCCGACAGCGACGAGCTTGACGCCGACAGCGATGGCGATGGCCTGGTCGACAGCATGGACAGCGACAGCGACAACGACGGCATCCCCGATGGCGAGGAGGCCAACGCCGACAGCGATGGCGATGGCATCCCCGACCGTGCCGACAGCGATGACGACGGCGATGGCATCTCCACCGCTGACGAACTCGCCGATGTCCTGCGCAGCGGCAGCTCCGAAGACGCCGATGGCGACGGCCTGCCTGCCTGGCTCGACAGCGACAGCGACAACAACGGCATCGACGACGGCGACGACGGCGTGCTCGACAGCGATGGCGACGGTGCCCCCGACTACCTCGACCTCGTCGATGACGATGGCGAGGATGGCGACGCCGATGGCGACGGCGTCAGCAACCGCGACGAGCGTCGCAACGGCTCCGACCCCAACAACGCCGACACCGACGGTGATGGCACCGACGACGGCGATGAGGCTGGCGACCGCGCTGACAGCGATGGTGACGGCATCCCTGATGTTCGTGACACCGACAGCGACAACGACGGCATCCTCGATGGCGATGAAGAGCCCGGTGACAGCGATGGCGACGGCCTCGATGACCAGGTCGACACCGACGACGATAACGACGGCATCCCCTCCGCCGTTGAGGGCGACAGCGACAGCGACTCCGACGGCATCCCCGACAGCCTCGAGGTCGACAGCGACGACGACGGCACCCTCGACGCCGAAGAAGGCGTTGGCGATGACGACGGCGATGGCATCCCCAACTTCCAGGACGGCGACGACCTGGATGGCCCCGACGCCGACCGCGATGGCGATGGCGTTGACAACCAGACCGAGGCCGCCCGCGGCACCAACCCCGCCAACAGCGACAGCGATGGCGATGGCCTGAGCGATGCGGTCGAAGGCAGCATCGACACCGACTTCGACGGCCTGATCGACGCCCTCGACAGCGACGACGACGGTGATGGCATCCCCACAGCCGTTGAAGTGCAAGGGACCCCCGACGGCCAGGAAGACGTGTATGGCGACGGTCTGCCCGCCTGGCGCGACAGCGACAGCGATGGCGACGGCATCTCCGACAACCGCGAGAGCGCCGGTGACACCGATGGCGATGGCTTCAGCGACCGCAACGACGCTGACAGCGACGGTGACGGCACCCTCGATGGCGACGAAGGTCAGGGCGACAGCGACGGCGACGGCATTCCCGACATTGTCGACGCCCACGACGACGGCAGCGACTTTGACACCGACGGCGATGGCATCAACGACAAGGCCGATCGCGACCAGGGCACAAACCCCCGCAGCCGCGACAGCGACGGCGACGGCATCGACGACAACGACGAGGCTTGCGACAGCGACGGCGATGGCCTCATCGACGCCCTCGACGCCGACGACGACGGCGACGGCATCCCCACCCGCGACGAGCGCGGCCAGGATACCGACGGCGACGGCATCAGCGATGACCGCGACACCGACAGCGACAACGACGGCCGCTCTGACAGTGATGAAGGCGCCGGCGACGACGATGGCGATGGCATCCCCAACCGCTTCGATGCCAACGATGACGGCAGCGACTTCGACAGCGATGGCGATGGCCTCAACGACGCCGCCGAACGCGCCCTGGGCTCAAACCCCCGCAGCGCCGACAGCGACAACGATGGCATCGACGATGGCGACGAGGAAGACGGCGACAGCGACGGCGACGGCGATGACGACCTCATCGACAGCGACGACGATGGCGACGGCATCCCCACCGCCAGCGAGCTCGGGACCGATGGCCTGCCCGTCGATACCGATGGCGACGGTACTCCCGACCACCTCGACCTCGACAGCGATGGCGACGGTCTGAGTGACGAGGCCGAGAGCGCGGCCATCGACCAGGACGCCGATGACGACGGCATCCCCGACAGCCGCGACACCGACAGCGACGGCGACGGCACCCTCGATGCTGACGAAGGTCTGGGCGACGACGACGGCGACGGCATCCCCAATGCCCGCGACGCCAACGACACCGACGGCCCTGACGGCGACGCCGATGGCGACGGCCTGACCAACGACGCCGAGCGCGAGCGGGGCACGAGCCCCACCGAAGCCGACAGCGATGGCGACGGCCTTGGTGACGCTGAGGAAGGCACGGTCGACAGCGACGGCGATGGCCTCATCGACGATCTTGACCAGGACGATGATGGCGATGGCATCCCCACCTCCGTGGAGATTGCCCTCAGCAGCGAGATTGCCGACCTCGACGGCGACGGTACGCCCAACTGGCTTGACGACGACGCTGACGGCAACGGCATAAACGACGGCGTCGAAGCCCAGGGCGACAGCGACGGCGATGGCGTCATCGACTGGCTCGACACCGACGACGCCGACGTCGATAGCGATGGCGTGCCGGACTCCAGCGATGTGTGTGTGACGGTGGCCGATGATCAGACCGACAGCGACGCTGATGGTCTGGGCGACGCCTGCGACGACGACGCCGACGGCGATGGCGTGCAAGACAATCTGACGGCCGCTGGTGGTGGTGTGTTGTCCTGTACGGCGACGGATGGGTCGGCGGTGGCCCCCTTCGGCCTGGCCCTCACCCTCATCGGGCTCCTCGGTGGTGGTCGCCGTCGTCGTCGTTCCTCGACGCCGGTGACGGCCGGGGTGACGGCCCGGAAGCCGTCCTCGGTGTCAGCGTCGGTGACGGCTTCGGTGACAGCGTCGGTGACGATGGCCATGACGGTGGCGCTGACCGCGACGCCGGCTTTGGCCGAGGGGCCGTTCCCCACGGACCACCTGCGCCCCACCATCGATGCCGACGGTGTCCTCGACGTGGAATGGGCCGGCGTCCCCCGGCACCTCGACTGGGATGCCGGTCTGGTGCAGGCCTGGGCCAAGGACCCCCTGGTGCTGCAGAGCAACGGGGAGCGCATTGAGGGCATCGTGGGCCAGCGCTTCACCACCAGCGTCGTTGGCCAGGTGAGTCTGTGGGAGGGTGTTGAACTCGGCTTCGACATCCCGGTCATTGGCCAGACGTCGACGCTGTCGGCGGCAGCGGCCCCCGCAGCCTTCGGGGTCGGCGACGCCCGGCTGGCGCCCAAGGTGGCCTTGCTGCGGCAGCAGGCCGTCGGCGTCAACGTGGCCTTCATGCCCTCGGTGACCCTGCCCATCGGCGACCCGTCGCTGCTGGCAGGCGAAAACGGGGTGTCGTTTGTGCCCCAGGTCCTCGTGGGTCACGCCTTCGAGGGTCTCGACCTGCGCCTGGCCGGCTCGTTGGGGGCCACCGTGCGCGCCCCCTCGGCGGTGCGCGGCCTGGCGGTGGATGACGCGGTCTTTGCCCAGCTGGGCGCCGGCTGGCGCCTGCCCCAAAGCCTGCCCATCCGCCCCGAGCTCCAGGCATCGTTGCGGGCCACCGCACCGCTGCATGGCGACGTCAACTCGGGGACGCCCCTGGAGATGTTGGTGGGCGCGTCGGTCCCCGTATGGGGGTCCCTGTCGGCCATGGTGGCTGCGGGTGGCGCTCCCATCGGTGGCGCCGGCGCCGCCGACATGCGGGTCTTTGTGGGCGTGCGTTGGTCCGAGCGGCAGGGCCCACCGGCAGCGGTGGTCCCCGTCGCGGCAGCGCCCGTCGTCGAGGTCCGGACGGTGGAGAAGATTGTCGAGAAGACAGTCGAGCGCCGGGTGGAAGTCCCCGTGCCCGCCGACTGTCCCGCGGTCCCCGTGGCGGCCCCCCGCATCGAGGCCGGTCGCATCGAGATTCAGGGCAAGGTCTCGTTCCGCCGCTCCACCGCCGAGCTCGACGAGCGCGGTCAGCAGGTGGTCGACGAGGTGGCGCGCCTGCTGGTGGCCCACCCCGAGGCCAAACAAGTTCGCGTCGAAGGCCACACGGATGCCGACGGCGCCGCTGATACCAACAAGAGCCTGTGTCGCGCCGAAGCCGTCGTCGCCCGGCTGGTGGCCAGGGGTGTCGACGCCAGCCGCCTCGTCGCCGAGGGCTTTGGCGAAGAGCGCCCCCTGACCGGCAACGACACCGATGCCGGCCGCGAGCAGAACCGCCGGGTCGAGATGCACGTCGTGGAATGACGCTCGACTGACAGCCCCTGTGGTTCGAAGAAATCGACCGGCAACGGTCGATTTTTTCGTCGTCGTGCTGCTTCCGGCTCCTTGTCGACCTCACCCCCGGCCTTCGGCCTCCCCCTCTCCCTGAAGGGAGAGGGGGCAAACCCATCGCTGTGATTTCAGCGCAGGGGCAGGAACACCACCCGGCCGCTGCCGCCGCCGCTGCCGTCGACGGTGACGATGGCCGAAAGGCCCCGCGAGGTGCTGCCGTCGTTCATGCCCCAGCCAAACGACGAGGCGCTGCCGACGTTGACGTACAGGCGCCCCACCGGCGTCTTCATCGGCTTTTTGGTCGACACCACCAGCGGCTGTGCCCCGGCGATGTCGGTGACGGCGCGGCCACCGGCCTCGAGGATGTGGGAGAAAATCCCGAAGCGGATGTCGCCCTGCTCGAGCAAGGTGTTGAGCTGGGGATCGCCGACGTGTTCGTCGTCGGGGGTGCGGTCGAGGGCGCCGGGGCCCCGGCCGGTGGGGGGGCCGTGGGAGGTGAGCACCACCGTCTCGCCCCGGGCGGCGATGGCCTTCGCGTACGTCGCCAACGTGGTCACGTCGTCGGGGTCGTAGTGACAGGCCCCGCTCTGCAGGAACTGGCGGTTGAAGTAGCCGGGCAAGGACAGCAGATGGATGCCGCCCAGGTCGACGTCGCGCACGATGTTGAGGTTGATGAGGCCGGGGGCTGCGGCCACGGCGTCGGTGAAGGCGCTGGTCCATTCGTAGTTGCCCGAGTGGACAAGGACCGGCACGGCAAACACCTCGTCGAGCATCGCCACCACCGGGCCGATGACGGCGGTCTCGTTGCCCGTCAGATCCCCCGGTACGAGCACGACCTGCACGCCGGCGGCGGCGAATGCGGTCGCCGCCTTCGCCAGGTTCTCGCGGGTCTCGGGCTCGGCATCTTTGACGGCGCCGACGACGCCGAGGGCCAGGGGCCCCGCCAGCTGGTCCCCGGTCAGGGTCATGGTGCTGCCAGCGACGGCGAAGGTGCGGCCGTCGACGGTCAGCGACTGTGGCGTCCCCAGGGTGAACCACGGCGCCGGGCACTCCGAGCGATAGCGCTCCACGGCCTCGGCAAACGTCTTGGGCGGCGGCGGTGGCGCGTCATCGTCGACGTTCATGCCGGAATCGACCCCAGGGTCGATGACGGCCGCGGCCGCTGTGGGCGTCGGCTCGGGCCTGGCTTTCGGCGCCGATGCACAGGCAGCCGGACCGACGACGACCAGAGCACAGGTCACGGGCACGGCACGGGCGACAACGACGGAGACAGCACGGCGCATCATGGCCCGCTCATACCACGGGGCTCAGGCCTCGGCGGCGCCGCTGGTGCAGGGCGTGGGGGCTTCTGGTCAGGTTGGTGGGGCGGTGACGGGGGACGCCGTCCCGCCCGGCGCCGTGTATGCTCATTCGCCCGTCGGCGGATCAGAGCGACGCCCGGATGGACTCCAGTTCTTCTGCGCCAGCCGAAGAAGGACCAGAACTTCTTCTGCGCCAGCCGAAGAAGGACCAGAACTTCTTCTGCGCCAGCCGAAGAAGGACCAGAACTTCTTCGGCGCCAGCCGAAGAAGCACCAGAACTTCTTCGGAGCGTTGATGAAGGCACCCGGTACCCCAGCCAACGAGGCCGATCGCCTGGCGAGCCTTCTGACCTACAATGTGCTCGACACCGAGGGAGAGGCCGCCTTTGACGCCCTGACCACGCTGGCGGCAGCGATCCTCGAGGTCCCCATCGCGCTGGTCTCCCTCGTCGACGCCGACCGGCAATGGTTCAAGGCGCGCTACGGGCTGGAGGCCAGCGAAACGTCGCGAGACGTCTCATTTTGCGGGCATGTGGTCGAAAGCAGCGCGCCCCTCGTCGTCAATGACGCTTTCGGCGACAACCGCTTCGCTGACAACCCCCTGGTCACCGGTGATCCGCGGGTCCGCTTTTATGCAGGCATGCCCCTGCAGACCCCCGACGGCTTTGTGCTTGGCACCTTGTGCGCCATCGACACGGTCCCCCGGCAGCTTTCACCCGCCCAGCTCGAGCTGCTCAGGTTGTTGGCGGGGCAGGTGGTGGACCAGCTCGAGGCCCGCCGGCTGCGCCACACCCTGGCCACGGAGGCCGCATCCATTCGCGAGAACGCTCGACGTCTGGAGGTGCTCTTTGACGCCATGGCCGAGGGCGTCGTCGTCCAGGACGCCAGCGGCGCCATCACCAGCGCGAACCGGGCCGCCGAGGGGATTCTCGGCCTTTCCATCGCGCAGATGCAGGGCCGCACCTCCGTCGATCCCGGGTGGCGCTCCATCCATGAGGACGGCACGGACTTCCCCGGTGAAACCCATCCGGCCATGGCCACCCTGCGCACGGGCTTGCCGACCACCAATGTGATCATGGGCGTTCACAAGCCCGGCGGGACGTTGACGTGGATCAGCATCAATGCGTTGCCGCTCTGTGAGCCCGGTGCGCAAAAGCCCCACGCGGTCATCACGACCTTCCACGACATCACACGGCTGAAGGACGCCCAAGACCGCAGCGTGCTCCTCTCTCGCCAGGAACGCCTGGTGACGACGGGGACCCTCGTCGCAGGCGTTGGGCACGAGATCAACAATCCGCTGACATCCATCATCTCGAATCTCGAATACCTGCTCGAAGAGATTCGCCCGGCCCGCGGCGGGCTGTCGCCGGCTCGCCTGAGCGAAGTCAATGAAGTCCTCACCGAGGCTCTTGGTGGCGCCGAGCGCATTCGAACGATCGTGCGTGGCTTGCGCGCCCTGGCCACCGAGGGTGCAGCGCCCGCGCCGACCGACGTCAACAAGATCATCGAGATCGCCATCAACATGTCGGCCCACGAGATTCGCCACAAGGCCACCATGACCCGGGCGTTCACCGGCGCGCCGTGTGTCATGGCCGACGAATCCCGGCTGGTGCAGGTGCTCGTCAACCTGCTGGTCAACGCTGGCCAGGCGTTTCCCACCAGCGACACCGCCAGGAACCAGATCGTGGTGAGCTGCGCACAGGACAAGGGGGTCGTCGTCATCGAGGTACGGGACAATGGTCCAGGCATCCCCGCGGCCATCCAGCGGCGGGTTTTTTATCCCTTCTTCACCACCAAGCCCATCGGCGAAGGCACCGGTCTGGGCCTGTCGATTTCCCACAACATCATCCTCGGCCTGGGCGGTCAGCTCACTGTGGAATCCACCGAGGGCGTCGGCTCCGTCTTCCGCGTCACCTTGCCAGCGTCTGTGGAGTCCCTGGTCCCCGTGCCCGTCACGGTTGCCCCCTACCGTGGCCGCGTGCTGATCGTCGACGACGAAGTCGCGATCCTCATGACCATGCAGCGCCTGCTGAGCCGCGACCACGAGGTTGTGGTGTGTGCGGACAGTCGGAAGGCGGCGACCCTGCTCACCCAGGACCAGGCCTTCGACATCATCCTGTGCGACCTCATGATGCCGAACCTGGGCGGTGCCGCACTCCAGGAACAGGTCCGCGCCCATTCGACGGCGCTGGCCGAGCGTTTTGTCTTCATGACCGGTGGCGCGACGGAGTCGGCCGCCAGGGCCTTCTTGGCCCAGACCAGCAACGAGCAGATGGAGAAGCCGTTCAACATCGGCGCCCTGCGGGCCACCGTGAAGCGCTTCGTCGACGCCGGCAGTGCCAGGCGCTGACCGGCCGACCCTCCCGGTTCACGACATCGCCCCGATCTCAAGCGTTCCAACGGGACTCGGCCAGCATGGTGGGGCCGACGTCGGCCACGCGCACCCCTGCCACAGTGGTCACCACGGCGCCCCGCAGCAACGGCCATCCCGGTGCCGTCGCCGCAATCGCCCGGTTGGTTTTGGCGTCGGCGATGGCGTTGGAACACGGCGACCCGGCCAAAGGGCGTCATCGGTCCGCGTGGCACGGCTCGTGGAGAAGAGATGTCATGACGCCATCCTCCCTCGCCACCGCCGCCGTCGGCATCGTGCTCGCCACCCTCACCCTCGGTTGCACCGAAGATCCGAACCTCAAGGTTCGCGAGGTCCAGGCCGAGCACCACGAGAACCTGCGCGATCAAGAAGAGACCCGCCAGAAGCTCGAGCAGGAACAGCAGAAGGCCCGCGACACCCTCGCCGTCGCCCAGGACAAGAAGGACGTCGAACTGCACAAGACCGAGGTCCTCGGCGCCATCGACTACAAAAAGAAGATCGAGGCCGCTGGCGCCAACGTCGGCGCCGAACGCAGCGCCTACAAGACCTCGTCCACCGCCCGCATCGCCTACGTCGATGTCACGGCCACAACCCTTGAGGCCAAAAGCGCCGAGCGCAAAGTCCCCGAGCCAGCCATCGCCGCCGTCCGCATCCGTTCGGCGGCCGTCAAGTCGTCCCTCATGAAGCTCGACGACGTCAGCGACGCCGGTTGGTACACCAACATGCAGCGCGTCGACGCCGAGCTCGCGGTCCTCGAGAAGGAATTCACCGATTCGCGCTTCGCGCGTGTCGGTGAATTGTCCACACGTTCATCGGCTGGCGCCGATGAAGTCCACGACATCGAAATCCGGCTCTGAGCGCCGCGCCACGCGCTGACCGCGCTCGCCGATCAGCGAGTTCCGCGCGACCCGCCGACCCCATCACCGTCCCCGACATCGTCCATGACGAGGTCGCCGGACCTTGAAACGCCGGACCACCGACCGCGTCGCGGTCCACGTCCGGTCCCACGTCCGGCCTACGCCCGGACCACGTCCGGTCCACCACACCCCAACACCGAGGTCCACCATGAAGTCCGCATCCCAGTACTCCCACCAGACCAGCGCCGCCCTCCTCGACGCCCTCGGCCTGCAGACCAAGTCCAGCGGCGGCAGCCGCGCCCTCGCCTTCGCCGGTGTCGCCGTCGCCGGTGTCGCCGTCGGTGCCATCGCCGCCCTGCTCTTGACCCCCCGCACGGGCCGCCAGCTCCGCGCCGACCTCCGCTCGGGTGCCAAAGAGCTCGGCGACAGCGCTGCCTTCAAGGCCTCCCAGGCCATGGACAGCGCCCGCCACGCCGTCGACTCCATCGAGCACAGCTACCGCAACAGCGACCACCACAACGGCGTCACGGGCGGCTGAGCAGCACGCCACGGATTGCCAACAGCCAAGCGCCCCCCTCCACACCGGTGGAGAGGGGCGCTTGGCTGGCTGGGGCTGGGGCCGCGCGCGTCAGGACGTCGTCAGTACGGACGTCATCAGGACGTCATCAGGACGTCATCAGTACGGGGCGGCGACGACGTTGGCGGGCCGCAGGGTGGCGCCTTCGCCGGCGACCTCGACGATGGCGTCTTCCAGCCCGCTGGCGCCGACGACGGTGGACTCAAAGTCCTCCAGGAATTCCATCGCCGGACTTTCGTCCAGCAGGGCTTCCTTCACCTCGTAGCGGTTGAGGCGGAAGTACCAGGGCATGGTGGGCCAGGCCGCGTCATCGCGGGGTCGGTCCTTGAAGCCGGCGACGACGACAAAACGTCGGTGACCGGGGCGGTGGGCCTCCAGCTCGGTGGCGGCGCGTTCGCCGCGGAAGAGGCGGGTGCGGATGTCGGCGTCGAGAATCATGGTGTTCGCGGTGGTCATGGTGCTCGCCTTTGGTGGGTGGTGTCAGGTCGCTCTGAACTGCCTCTCCCATCCATAATCACCGCCGCGCCGGCGACGCGTCCCGCACGCGTCCCCGTCTGATCGGCGTGCCCAAACCTGGACACGGTTACCGATCTGGTGAGAGGGGCATCACAGTTCTTTGCCACCTCGGCTCGTGTGCGCCGTGTAGCGTCGACCGGGTTCGAGACAGATGCAGGTGGCCGTCGGTAGACCGAAGGCGTGGTCGCCGCAGTGATGGAGTGTTGATGAAGGCACCTGGCCACCCCGCCAACGAGACCGCACGCCTGGCGAGCCTCGTTTCCTACGACATCCTCGACACGGAAGGCTCGGCGGCGTTTGAGGACCTGACCCGGCTTGCGGCGGCGATTCTCGAGGTCCCCATCGCGCTGGTCTCCCTCGTGGATGCCGACCGCCAATGGTTCAAGGCCCGCTACGGACTGGACGTGAGCGAGACCCGTCGCGAGCTGTCGTTTTGCGGGCACGTGGTCGAAAGTGGCACGTCCCTTGTCGTCGGCGATGCCTGCGCCGACGACCGCTTCGCCGACAATCCCCTTGTCACTGGCGATCCAACCATCCGGTTTTATGCGGGGATGCCCCTGCGCACCCCCGACGGCTTCGTGCTTGGCACCTTGTGCGCCATCGACGTCGTGCCGCGGCAGCCCACACCGACCCAACTGGAACTGCTTCGCCTGCTGGCGGGGCAGGTCGTCGACCAGCTGGAGGCCTGTCGGCTGCGTTACAGCCTGGCCCGTGAGGCCGCCGCGGTTCGCGACCACGCCCGTCGCCTGGAGGTCCTCTTCGACGCCATGGCCGAGGGCGTCGTCGTCCAGGATGGCAACGGCGCCATCACCAGCGCCAACCGGGCTGCCGAGCAGATCCTCGGGCTGACGGTGTTGCAGATGCAGGGGCGCACCTCGGTCCACCCCGACTGGCGCTGCATCCATGAGGATGGCTCCCATTTCCCTGGTGAAACCCACCCGGCCATGGAGACCCTGCGCACGGGCTTGCCGAGCACCAATGTCATGATGGGGGTTCACAAGCCTGGCGGCGCGTTCACGTGGATCAGCATCAACGCGTTGCCGCTGTTTGAGCCCGGCGCGCCACGGCCCCACGCCGTCATCGCCACCTTCCACGACATCACCCTGCTGAAGGAAGCCCAGCGCCGCAGTGAACAGCTCTCGCGCCAGGAGCGCCTCGTGACGACGGGCACTCTCGTTGCCGGCGTCGGCCACGAGATCAACAACCCCCTGACCTTCATCATCACGAACCTGGAATACGTCCTCGAAGAAATTCGCCAGGGGAGCGGTGTCCGCGAACTCACCGACGCCATCACCGAGGCCCTCGGCGGTGCCGAGCGCATCCGCACCATCGTGCGCGGATTGCGGGCCCTGGCCACCGAAGGTGAAGCGCCGGTGCCGACGGACGTCGGCACGACCCTCGACATCTCCCTCAACATGGCGGCCCACGAGATTCGCCACAAGGCCACCGTGACCCGGTCGTTCATCGGCGCGCCGTTGGTCATGGCCGACGAATCCCGGTTGGCGCAGGTCCTCCTCAACCTGCTGGTCAACGCCGCCCAGGCCTTTCCCACCAGCGACACCGCCAAAAACCAAATCGTCGTGAGCTGCGCCGAGGAAAACGGCGTCGTCGTCATCGGCGTCCGCGACAACGGCCCGGGCATCCCGGCGGCCCTCCAGCGCCGCATCTTCGACCCCTTCTTCACCACCAAGCCCGTCGGCGACGGCACCGGCCTTGGCCTGTCGATTTCCCAAAGCATCGTCCTTGCGCTGGGCGGTGAGCTCACCGTCGAGTCCACCGAAGGCAGCGGCACCCTCTTTCGCGTCACCCTGCCAGCGGCGGCGCCGGCCGCAGCGCCTGCGCCACCCCCGGTCCCCTGGCGGGGACGGGTGCTGATCATCGACGACGAAGCGATGGTGCTGAAGACCATGCAGCGCCTGCTGGGCCGCGACCACGACGTGGTGGTGTGTGCCGACGGTCGCGAGGCCGCGACCCTGCTCACGCAGGACCAGGCCTTCGACGTCATCCTCTGCGACCTGATGATGCCAAACCTGAGCGGCGCCGCCTTGTACGACCAGGTCCGCGCCCGGGCGCCGGCGCTGGCGGAGCGCTTCGTCTTCATGACCGGTGGCGCGACGGAGGCGACCGCCAAAGCCTTCCTGGCCAACACCAGCAACACCCAGATGGAGAAGCCCTTCAACATCGCCGAGCTGCGGGCCACCGTGAAACGCTTCGTCGACGCCGGCAGCGCCCGGCGCTGAGCCAACGCCAGTCAATCTCTGGCGCCGTTGACCAGCTCAGGCATTCCAGCGGTATTCGGCGAGCATGGTGGGGCCGACGCCGCCTTCGATGATGTCGATGGTGATGCCCTTGGCCCCCGACAGGGCCAGGATGCATTCGCTGCCGCCGGCGTAGTCGTTCCACACCATCGCATCGAAGCCGTGGCACCCGCTGTAGCGCACGCAGCCGAAGCCCGGACGGCGTTCGAGGACCTCGACGACGCCTCCCTCGTAGAAGAGCCCGAACAGCCGCGCGGTCTGCCCAAACACCGTGTTGGCCGACAGGGCCCGCAGCACGGCGCGGTACAGGGTGTTCATGTCCCGCTCGACGGCCCCCGCACTGAGGCGCCGCACCGCCGCGTCGTCGATCTCGTCGGCGACGGCGTGGACGAGGGCGCGATAGCCCCCGATGGGATGGAATCGGTTCACCAACAGACTCTTGGCCCGCAGGGCGGTCTCCTGCTCCTTCGGCAGCCGCGCCAGGATCTGCGCCAGGACGTCTTTGCCCTCCTGCTGCTCGATGGCCGCCAGCAGGGAGTAGAACGCCGCGCCCTTGATGCCGATCTCAGCAGACTCGGGGCTCATGCAGGGTTCCTCCGTTCATCCGGTCCGTGATGCACTACCGGGGCAGTCATCGGTGCCAGCCGGCACAACTGGAGGCAACAGGCGCCGCGTCCCAGCCCTGGGGCGCTGCGTCGCGATCCCGATCCACCTGCTGCGGGAGCTGCGCCTCACGCCGGCTCCCCGGGCTCCTCCGGCTCCGCCGGCTCCAGCGACAGCCGCAGGGGAAAGCCCGCCTCCGCAGAGGCCGCGCGAATGGATTCCGCCAGCGCCATCACGTCCTCGCGTTTTCCCTTCAGCACCACCGCGCTGCCCTCGCGATGGATGGTGAGCATCTCGGCTGCGGCCATTTTCTCGGGCATACCGAGGGCTTCCGTCAGCACCTTGACGACCCATTCTTGCGTCGTGAAATGGTCGTTGTGCATCCGCAGCGCCACCAGCGTCGATTCCGGTGTCGCCGACGTCGCCGCTGCCAGGGCCGGGTCGATGGCCTTCAGCATTGCCGCCGTCGAGAAATCCACCGAGGCCGCAGCGAAGGCCCCGGCCAGGTCGTCGTCGTTTCGCACCACCATGATGAGGATTTCCGCTGCGCTGATGGTGTCAGCCCCGGCTGCCTGAAAATGCATCGCGACCTTCACCATGGTTCGCCACAGATTCGCCGACGCCAGGGGTGGCCCGTCCCCCAATGGCGGTCGGCGCAGCTTCACCAGGGTCATCTGGGCAAAAGGAAGCACGGCCAACACATCCATCCCCGCCCGGGCGCAGATGGATTTCACCGTGTCGTCCTTGATCAAGGCAAACACCAGATGGCTGGTGTGGACCTCGTGGTGCTCCCAGGTCTCCGCCGCCAGAAACGACGCCCGCAACACCCGCAGGGCCGATTCATCAAATGGCCCCAGGGCGGCGATCTGGCCAAACGAATAGCCGGGGTCTGGAGGCCGCCATTGGCCCAGCAGCCGCCGCCACAGGCGGCCGAGCAGGGTCCTGCGGCTGGGAGCGCGGGCCGCCGTGGCACTGGTGGAGGGGATGACCGTCATCGTCGTCAACTGTACCAGCTCAAGCCTTTCGCGAAGGCCCGGCCGTGAAAGACCTGCTTCGATCGCAGACCCGGCCGCCTTGACCGTACAGACTCAGTCTGTAAACGTTGCGGTCCTGCCATGACGAAGAAGAAGAAATCTCCCCAGACGACCTGCCCAGTGTGTGGCGTGGGCGAGCTCAAGTTCATTGCCCGAGAGGGCCGCGTTTTTGAGTACAAAGGGTTCGAATACCCGATCCCGGCAGCCATGGAGCTTGTCGAGTGTATGCACTGCCATGACATGCCAATGACGCCTTCCGAGGTGGAAGCCGTTGAGGGCCCCATCGCCGAGCGTCATCGACAGCGCATGGCAGATCTCCTCGATGGTTCTCTCCGGGAGATCGAGCGTTCCGTGCCGATTGGCGACCTTGAGCGAATGCTGCACCTGTCACAGGGGTATCTTGCCCGCGCTCGATCCAAAGCGGAGCCGAGCTTTCCGCTCGCGGCGCTCTTGAAGCTCCTTGCCAAGGATCCGAAGAATCTTCGTACGCTCAGCGAGTTTGCCCGCGGAACCGTCGACGTGGTCAGCTGACTGAAAACCTCCCCCGGTCAATGATCGCGGCGAATCAGCGGTGTGCTGGCGGCTTGCGGGTCGTCACCA
>Ga0247837_1006070_pt1 | contig 17424 bp, 11 predicted proteins | sample LaCtaG_2_FD_187115 | JGI IMG/M metagenome (GOLD analysis project Ga0247837, IMG submission 187115) | Freshwater microbial communities from meromictic Lake La Cruz, Castile-La Mancha, Spain - LaCruzMarch2015_14.5m | ecosystem: Environmental > Aquatic > Freshwater > Lake | place: Spain: Castile-La...
ACAGAGTAAAGGATATCATAGGGAACATTTCGAAAGATCGGCTATTAATGTACATTTCAGTCTATTTGACAAGCCTAAGTCCACTTAGCCTGCCATGCTGAGTTGACAATTGCACTCTAATGCCTTGTATAACCTGTTAAAATAGGTATTAGATAGCCGAAATCGCCTTTTCATATACTCCGCAGTCCTATGTACAGTCAGGGAATAGAGACAAAGTCAGTCCTTTGAGCTATTATCCAGGAATGGCTGGTAATTCCATACAAGGATGGACCTTGGTAAGCCCCACGCAGTCGACATCCAGCATGGTTTCAACATCTGGAAGCCTCGAACCACTCCTCCTCCTCCCTCTCGTCCGCGCCCAGCTCGGACCAGCCCTGCTCAGGATAACTCTCCTGCGACCCCGCCTGCCCATAGACATTTAACCTAGGACGTAGGCCTTAAGGTCTGCCGAATGCTCCGAAATGGCAGCCTTGCGGCTGAACTCAGGCAGCTTGATGCCAGCAATTGCCCTGGGCACGTACAAACTGCAGGGAGAAGTCTGCACCCAGACAGTCCAGAAGGCCCTAGTGGAGGCTGGGTACCGTCACATCGACACTGCTGCAATGTACCAAAACGAAGCTGCAATAGGAGCTGGTCTGAGTCTGGCTTATAGCCAGGGTGTCAATAGACAGGACGTGTTCCTTACTACGAAGTTGTGGTGCAATGACTACGCTGCTGAGAAGATGCGCCCGGCTTTGCAGAGGTCATTAGAAGGCTTGGGAGTGGACTACTTGGACTTGTATATGCTGCACTATCCGTTCGCTGTGACTGGATGTGAGACGTACCCCCCTGCGAATCCTGCACTAGAGCCGATTCCCATGCACCAAGTCTGGGCGCGGATGGAGGAGTTCGTGGCGGAAGGACTGGTGAAGCACATCGGAGTGTGCAACTGGCCTGCCTCCATGCTCCTCGACACCCTGAGTTACAGCCACATCAAGCCCGCCGTCAACCAAATCGAAGTCCACCCCTACAACCCCCAAAGGGAATTAGTGTCCTTTTGCCAGCGAAACGGAGTCATTTGCTCAGCCTTCGGCACCCTTGGAGGAGTGGACTACGACCATCTAGCCCTAGCAGAGCCTTTACTTTCCCACCCAATAGTGCAGGAACTGGCACAGGTGTATGGGAAGTCGCCAGCGCAGGTGCTTATAGCCTGGACGAGGAGTAGAGGACTGGCGGTGGTGGTGAAGGGGAGTGGATTGAAGCATTTGAGGGAAAACTTGGAAGCGGGGAATGTGCACTTGAGTGAGGAAGAGGTGGAAAAGTTGAGTAATTTGGACCGGGGACTGCGCTTTTATGCACGCGGTTTCTACAAAGCTCTTAATTTCCCCTTATTCGCCTAACTATTTGCATGTCAGCCCTTCATCTACCACCTAGAAGTATCGCTAGGTCAGTATTGGAAGCATTTCAGACCCTTTGCAGCAATGCGTCTCTGCAAAGGGTAAATGGCTACATGGCCAACTGCCGAGATCGAAGTGGAGAAAACAGGTACAGACTCGTCACTGGGGGTGGAAGTGGTCAGAAGGACTTAGGTAGATATATGGACTCCGTGCCGACCATCAAAATCATCACTCTGGGCGACTCCAGCGTGGGCAAAACCTCTGTACTGCTGCGCTTCACTGAGAACACCTTCAGTCCCACGATGATGTCCACTGTCGGCATTGACAGCAAGAACCGGGTCATGACCTATGCCAACCGCTCCTATCGTGTACAGGTCTGGGACACAGCGGGACAGGAGAAGTTCCGCACCATCAGTTACACCTTTTACAACCGTGCAGACGGCATTCTGCTGGTGTACGACGTCACTGACCCCAATTCCCTGCAGCATGTTTCGAGTTGGATGGCGCAAATCCGAGAACGGGCGAAGAAAGACGTCGCTGTCACACTTATAGGGAACAAAACGGACCTAGCGGACAGCCAGGACTTCTCCAGCGGAGAGCGATTGGCGAATAGCTACAACATCAAGTTCTTCCCCACTAGTGCCAAGACAGGCCTCAACATCGAAGACGCTTTCACTTCTCTCGTCTCAGAAGTAGTCACCCACAACCCTAGCGTCGCCTCCCCCAACCCCGACCTCATCAAAGTCACCAACGACCCTGCTCCCCGCAGTTCCGACGGAGGCTGCTGCGGCGGCAAGAAGTAGTTAGAATAACAGCAATGCGAGCACTGCTAGAAGCCTGCAAGTGCCTCACCACGAAGGACTGTGGCGAGCTATGGAAGAGGGGACATGCGAGAGGAGGGATAGGAGTGGTCGGGTGCTATGCAAGTATGCTGGTGGATGCAGTGGGCTTATCGGGATGCAGCTGAAAGCTAGTGGGTGGACTCAGCACCTAAGCATTTCTACAGGCCGGGAGATTGCGAGTGACTGGGATTGAGGACATAGTAGAGAAAGACAGTTGCGACATCCCTGAAGTCAGGTGAGATACAGGCTTCCCTCTAAGCACTTCAGTAGGGAATGGCCGTCTACCCCTGGCCTACTGCTCTTTATGTATTTGGAGGCTTGAGTTCATGTGGACAACTCTCATACCCGGAATTGCATTGGTCACCCCTTTAACCCCACTGCTAGCTTGTCTATGTGGCGGGCAGTCCATACATTAGTATGACTTCGCTATCATTCCTCAGTTGTCCTTTGCTTCCAGCGTGACTACCTTCCTGCATCAAGACAGCTTGTAATAAGCCAGAACACAGAGTTCAGCTGCTGGCAGCTCCAAGAGCAGTGGAGCAGCAGCAACCCGGAAGTTTACGGCCAAGTCGTCTATCTAAGTGTGCAGCCACTAGCACTATAGTCAAGGTGGAGACCGGGAGATGGCGGGCGACTCGTCATAACAGGCTAGAAGTAGGGGAATATGCTATAGACAGGAGAGACTCTTTACAGTATTTCTGCCCCTGTGGTCGCTACAGCCCATTCCTCCCCTCTACAAGGTAATCAGGAGATAGAGGAATGCATTCTAGCTGAAGTCGCGGAAAAGGTTATTTGCCTTTGGGTGTGCGGAGCGGTTCACTAGAGAATCCTAGGACTAATAGGGCAGTAGACAGTGACCGGGAAGTCTCCTGATCTTAGATGGATGCAACTAGCGTCGTCGAGCTGTAGCCACTATAAAATATGAGTGAAAGTCTGTGCTACCTCTGTCACAATCAGCCGCCTACCTTCGTCTGCTTCTGCACCGAAGTGCAGGTTTGCAAGTCCTGTATCAGTTCCCACCTTCTCGACAACCCTTCTATCGGGCACAAGCCCGTTCCTCTGAACTTCCAGGACCTCATCCAGGCCCTTCGATCGGAAAGGAAAGAGAAAGACACTACTGCGGATCCGCAGAGCAGACAACGGGCTCGAGAAGAGAAGCGATCTTTGCTGAGGAGGGAAATGGAGCGACTGACCAGCTTCCAAACCGAAGTCCTTCTCAGTCTCCAAACCATCCGCATGCGTCTAGAGCGTCAAGTGGCTGCCACCATGGAAGAAATCGCCCTCGGTCTGACCACCCAAACAGAAGCAATTTCCGCCCGCCTCAAGCAAATGACAGCAGACGACGAGGAATTGGCTTCTCCCTCTGCACAGGACTTCAATTCCTCAGATTTCGCTGAGGAACTGCTGAGGTTGACCTTTGAAGTGAAGGAAGTGGAGCTGGCGCCTGTCATTAAGAGCAGTTTGAAGGTGTTGGCGGAACTTAGAGACCTGTCGGCGGAGCGACACCAGTCCAGTCTGCTCTACAAAGTCTTCGGTGGGTCCAATTCTGTGGGAGTCTTCGACGCCAAGACCGAAAAACACATAAAGACCCTCTCCGCCTCCATCAAGTTCTACCACAACTCCTGCTCCTGCGAGTCCGACAACTCCCACCTCTTCATCACCGGCGGCAGCTTGACCGGCCGCAGTCGCAACGAAGTGTACAGCTACTCCCCTGCCAACAACACAGCGCAGGAAGTCGCTTCCATGCATATAGCCAGGAGGAGCCATTGCTCCATATTCGCAGGACAGTACTTGTATGTGTTCGGAGGACTGCTGGAGGAGGACCGGCTCAGTCTGTGTGAGCGGTACAGGCCGGAGACGGACAGGTGGGAGGATGTTGCGCAGATGAAGGAGCGCAGAGCCTACTTGTCCTGCTGTGAATACAAGGGCAACATCTACCTCGGCGGAGGCTCAGACCACTCCAGCATCGAACGCTACGACCTTCACAAGGACCAATTCACCCTGATCCCAGTGCCACACAACGCTATAGAGGACAACTGCTGCATGCTGGCCCTGTCTGATACTATTTTGCTCTTTCACGGCAGCTTTAGAGGGGAAGTGACGAAGTACGACCCGGCTAGTGAGCGCTTCACACGGGAAGCGGAGATGTGCGTAGGGAACTCCTGGAGCAGTTGTCCACCAGTCCTAGTGAACCGGACCGTATACATGCTCCGGTCTGACAGCGTGTTCAAGTACGCCCTGGACAGCGGAGAAAGCGCATACGTCCTCCGGATGGCCAAAATCGTAAAGAAGAGAATGACATTCGACGAGTAAACAGGCTTAAATGTCTATATTACCACTCCAGTAGTCATTTCTAAGCATGGAGGAACGGTCTTCCTGCGTCCAAGCCAAAATCAGGGTCCGCTGGGTGTCGAAACAGGCCTGTTTGTATGCTGTTCTCAGTGCCAATGTGGTGCGGGAAGTCTGTCTCTACCTCTGCCAAGTCCCGCAAGTCCTCAGTGTGGACGGAAGCGAGGTCTTCTGGCTAGATACAGATGCAAAGCGCTGGCAGCGGCTTTGTGTCTTATCAGAGCCTATTTCCGTCAGTCTAGGCTCTGTCAGTCTATTAGTGACTCTGCGACTTCTACTGGTCTCTGGAGGCTACTCAGCTAAAGCCGGGGTTTTCGAGGCTTTCAACTCTGTGTATCGAATAGACCCGGAAACTGGGCTAACTGAAGAGGTGGGGAAGGGCCTAACTACCCCTCGCTATGCACATGGTGCTGTGTACCACGGGACTTCTTTGTATGTGTTCGGAGGCTTGCAGCAGGAAAGACCACTCAAGAACTGCGAGGAAGTGCCCTTGCAGGGAGGCAATTCCCGGCTAGTCCCTGATATGGAGGCTGGAAAAGCGTGGTTTAACCCCTGTTTACATGCTGATATCGTCTATCTATGCAGTAACGGCTCCACCCAGACCTACACTCCTTTCACCAATCAGATGAATTCCTGTCCTCTCCTGAGTCTCGGGCGTGAAGCCTATGCCGTGGCAGTGCTAAACAAGGGCGAATTAGTGGTTCTAACCAGTGAATTCCGCTATAGCTGGCCTATTGGCGCTGTGAGTGGGTTTGAATGCCAGGCTAGAACTGTGTGTTCAAGGCTTTGGTCTCGCAGCGGACCTGTAATAGCCGGCGATTCCCTCTTTTTAGTCAGTTCTGATAGAGGCAGAACTGCGGTTCAGGTAAGTGTATCCACTGGAGCCGTCCTAAGACACATTTAGCATACAGGCAATAGTTTAAAGGATGGGGGAGGTGAGAGACAGGGTGCAAGTGGTCTGGACTCTCTATAAGCGGCTTTCAGGCAATGTTATTCGAGAAATATGCGACTATTTGCAGGATCGAAAGGCCTTAATAGCTGTGGAAGGCAGAAAAGTCCTCAAATTCAGTATTGCCACCCTCACTTGGCAGCCCCTTTTCCAGCTCCCTCAGACCCTGCCTCTCCAGGCCTCCCTCCTCTATATATCCCACCAGCAGCTTTTCCTGTCCGGAGGCTTCGACCACTCCAGTCAAAAAGCAGCTTCTCCTGCCTTTCTGCTGTCCCCGGGAGGCGTAGAATTGGTGGGAAGCATGACTAGAGCCCGGCAAGGACATGCACTGTTACTGGATTCAGGGGAAGTACTCGTATTTGGAGGGACTTCAGCTGCAGGGGTGGCAGTGGATGCGAAGTTGAAAGTGTGTGAGAGGTCCAATTTGCAAGGAAACTGGTGGAAATTGGGTAGGGAAATGGTGCATGCCAGGGCCTTTTTTACGCTCTGCAGGCACTCCTGTGAAGTCTACTTGTGTGGCGGAGGCACGAGGACGATGGAAAGCTTTAACCTGCTTTCCAGCAGTTTCACCCTTATGCCCTTCCAGCTCTGCGAGGAAAGTCCTTGCTTGTCAGTAGTCCAGGGATACAGACTGACAGTACTGACTCAAACTAGCCTGCAAGTGTGGGATTTGAGACAAGGACAGCGAATAAGCAGCAGAAAACGGCCTTTCGGAGCCATATGGTCCACTTGCCCTCCTATAGTAAGAGCAAATTTGGTCTACTTAGTGGACTTCGGCATATGCAAGTCCATCAATCTCCACACCGGTACCATAGTAACAGAAATTTCCACATAGTTCTCTACCTCTATAGCCTTCTAGCAGGGTTACTATCTGTTAGTCCTCGCAGACTGTGAGTGTGAACTGCTCGCCTTGGTCTGCGCCCATGTAGGAGTCGCTCATCACGTAGAGAGTGAGCTGGTGCTTGCCGGCGTCTGGTGCGGGGAAAGCCAGGGTCAGGGAGGCGCTTTGGCTGAGTGTGAACTTCTTTATGGCGTAGAGACGGTTGGATTGGGGGTCGCCAATAGCGGCCCACCAGCCTTCTTCCTTAACTAGAGGGTAGTAGGGAGCGTAGACGGGGGCCGGGTCTCCATCCCTCTCAACAGTCAGCATGACTTTAATCGTATCTTCTCTGTTGACAGTATCCGGAGTGCGGAAGCGAAGTGTGAGCGAGGGGTAGCCGTTGCATACTCTCGCCACGTCTGCGATTTGCTCTTCGGTCATACTCAGAAGAGCGCGTCTCTGGTCGTCTTCCATGTTCATCAGGTCCACTAAGTCGCACACTCCGGCCTGCACGCAGGCAGCCACCTTCTCCGGCGGAAAGTGCGGCAGCTGCGCCAAAGGCGAGTCTCTCTCAGTCACCGCCTGCACTAAGTGCTGAGACAGCGTCATGCACATCAACGCAGGCTTCAGCCACGCAGAACTCGCCAACATGTCCACCATCGCATGCACCAGCCGCCCCGTCTGCTCCAACACCACTCTCTGGTCATGCGCCAAGTCACTGGGCAGCGGCAGTCGCTGGCAGTGGGCGAGTAAGAGCGTTTTGGCCTTGGTGTGAGGGTCGTTGAAGTGCTCGGCGGACAGAGGTTCCTGCAGAGTTCTCGATATTTCCCTCAGAATTCGGTCGTCTCCGTGTCTCACGGGTAAAGAGGCGAATTCCTGCGCTGCCGCTAGGACCTCGATTAGACCTCTGACCCGTAGAGAAGCCGTTAGGGCCTCGGAAAAGGTCTGCAAAGTGGCGGCTTTCAGGTAGTAATAGGCAGCTATGATGCCTGGATTGAGGGCCTGCAGCTCCTCGCCTTCCTGTGCTAGTTCCGCCTTAAACAGCTCTTCCAGCGTCTTTTCCACCGTTTCCGACAAATAGGCGTTTAAGTGTGCTCCAGAGACTCCCTGCAGTCCATAGTAGTTGGGGTTCTGGGCGAGACGCCGGTATAGGAAGGTCCAGGTGAGCCAGTCCACTGCGTCTTGTCTGGAAGTGAGGGTTTTGGACACTAGTTCCGCGTTGAAGTGGTCTGGGAGGTAGTGGTCGAGGTGGGACTCCAGAGGAATAGGCTCTCGCAGGAACTTCTTGTAGAAGTCCTTCTTGGGAGTATGGCAGAGAAGGACGAAGTCGGCCTTGGCGTCCACTCCCTGTCTGCCCGCCCTCCCGAGCATGCTCAGGACCTCCGCTACTGTGTAGTCCACATAGTGCTTTTCCCTGCCTTCGTACTTCAATGTATCCAGCACTGCTACCAACCTGCCTCTCACTGTCACTTTCCAGCACAGGCCGACAGTAGCTATTAGGACCTGCACAGTCCCGAGTCTAAACGCCTCCAAAGCAGCCGCAATATCCCTTTCCAGCATTCCTTCATATATAAACCCTACGCCCGCAGCCAAAGTATGCGCCAATACCTTGTGAGTTACAGCAGGCAGGGCAGACCCGTGCAAGAACTGAGTCGCCCTTTCGTCCCCTGCAGAGTAGGCGAGTAAGTCCAGGGCAATGACCCTCGCTGTTTTGCGGTCGGGGACGTAGATGAGCACTGGGTCCTCAGGACTCTGCGAGGTGATGGCCTGGTACAGGGGTCTGGACATCGCCAGCAGTCTGGAAGAAGTCAGGTTCTGGTCGAAGCCGTGGAAAGTGAGACTGAGCGGTACAGGGGAGGTCTCTGGTGGGTAGCTAAAGCACTTAGAAGGCTGTACTCCCAGCCACTCCCCTACGTCCCAGGCATTCGCCACACTCACACTCAGACCCACGATCCTCAGCTTCTGCTCTAACTGGCAGGCCATGAAGCGACTGCGGGAGATGACTACTTCCAGAGCGCCGCCTGGCTCCCCCAGCAGGTGCAGGTCGTCTATCACTAGAAGGCCCACTTCGTGAATAGCCTTGCGCTGGCGCCAGCGGCGAGAAATGTGGTCCCACTGCTCTGGTATCGCCACAATTAGCCTCCGCTCAGCAATCAAAGCCAAATCAGAAGCCAAGGAGCCTGTGAGACAGACCGCCTGCATGCCCGACCCCTCCAACCTCTTGTTCAGTTCCTCTGTCCTGTACGCCAACTGCGCAGCAGCCGCCACAATGTACACCACTTTGGTAGTGTCCTGCGCCAAATGCCGCAAAACCGCCAACTCCCCTATAGTGCTCCTACCTGCCCCAGCAGGCGCCCCTATCAGAACAGAGTGGTCACTCTCGTAAACTGTAGCAAATACATTGGATTGAATCTTGTTGAAGGCGGGGAAGGTGTAGGTCTGCTCTACCTCCGGCCAGCGGAGGGCTGATATAGGCACGAGCGACTCAAATGCGAATTCTGAGGGCGGAGGGTTCTTTTGAGGCAGTAAAAGCTGCTTAAAGGACAGCGGAATGAGGGTTTCCGCACGAAGCCATTGGTCGGAAATCAGGCGAATGAAGTAGTTCGGAGGCTGTTGTTCGAAGTAAGGCACTGTGAAGACCACTAAATGGTCCTGCTCTGCGTATTTCTGCTTCAAAACCAGCTGTTCCGCGTGCAGCAGCAAGTCTCCGTCGCCGTCCTCAACCAGTACCCAGAAGATCTGTCTGCTGCCATGCACTCTAACGTCCCAGGCGAAGTCCGCCCTGACGAGCAACTCGACCTTGAGGCAACTGCGAGTGAGGGGCAGGACGTAGGGCTGAGCCTGCAGCCGGGGAAAGGCATGAATCAAACTGTGCACCTTCGAAGCATATTTGGGGCCTTTTAATAGCTCACTGAGTTGCTGCTCTGTCAGGTCGTAAAAGCGGTCCCAGTCCAGTCCTTCCTTTTTCTCGAGTTTCAGCAGCACTTCATCAGGCAACTGTCCGAATTGCCGCAGTGGGTTCATTACAGGCCACATCCGGTGTTCTATCATTTTGCAGAAGCCTAGGGCCACCAGGGTCAGCTGCGCCCAGCCTCTCCGCATCGCCACTTCGAACAGAGCCCGCATTATGCGTCCCGCGCTTTGGGAGACGTAGACCATGTCGGACATGAGGGTGAAGCCGGAGAGCCGGAGGCGGGAGATGTAGGCCTGCAGCAGTACGTTCATCTTACTAGCGGGCTCGTCCATAGCGCCTTTCACTGGGTAGGGCACCCGCTCCATCAGTCGGGCCACCTCTTGCTTTTCTTCCTCACGCACTGGGATGTATTTGAACTCCAGCGACAGGCCGAACAGTCTCAACAGGTCGATCGGCCCCATAAACGACTTCAAATGTTCGTTATAAATCGCAATCGAGTCCGGCTTTAGATAATAGCAGGCCGCCACTTTGCCCAAACTGGTCGGAAGCAGCACTCCAGTGCTCCTTTCATACCTAATAAGTCCTGCTTTGTCCAGGAGCACTGCAGCCGAGTGCACCAAGTCAGTGCGGAACTGGATCAGTGTCGGGTCCGCAGCAGTGACTGTGACATTGTACAGCTGCGGAGCCTGTCGAAGTCTGACATAGAGGTAGGTGTAGGACAGCCAGTTCGCCCCGTCTCTCAAAGTAGCGATATTCCCCAAAGAAACCTCCGCATTCAGATGGTCTGCGAGCTGGGACAGGAACTGGGACTCTATGGGCAGCTGGGTGTTGAGCAGACTCAGGTAGTACCGCAACTGGGTGTGACTCGTGATGACCACTCCCTCCCCCTTCTCGTCGTAGTCTATGCGCCCTGCCCTCCCCAGCATCTGCAGCAGGTCTTGGGGCGACAGCTCCACCCAACTCCCCCGCTCCGGACTATACACCTGCGTCCCCTTCACTATCACCTTATGAGCAGGCAGATTCACTCCCCAGGCCAGCGTCGCAGTAGACACTAAGACCTGAATATGCCTCCCTGCGAATAGGTCCTCCACTAGACGCCGGTCTTCCACTGGCAGGCCTGCGTGGTGCACTGCGAAGCCGAAGGGAAGGAGTTCCCTGAGGTCCTGCGTTATTGCTGTGTCTGCAAGCTTGGTAAGGACTTCCTTGCTTTTGGACTCTTCTCGCAGAAACCGGCCTAGTTCTTGTCGGGTGCTGGCAGTTTCTTTGAGTGCTTTGGCCGTTTTGACGGTTTCTCTGCGAGAGTGGACGAACACGAGTACTTGGCTCTTCCCAGCCTGCAGGGCAACCTGGTCGTAGCAGATCTCGTTCAGAAGCAGCATTTTCCGCACGGCCTTGGTTTCTGTTATGCCGATAAACCGCTGATCCAGCGGAACCGGCCTGTAACTCTTATCAAAGAAGAACAACCCAGCCGACCCCACTCTCAAGAACTTCCCCACGTCCTCGTAGTTCGGCAATGTCGCAGACAAACCCACCAATCTCACCTCTTCAGACCTGCTATCCAGTCCTCGCAGTACTCTAGCAACTAAGGCCTCCAGCACAGGCCCGCGAGAGTCGTGCAGCAAATGCACTTCGTCGATTATCAACAGTCTCACCAGTTCAGTAAATGTGCGATCTCCGGATTTCCGAGTGATGATGTCCCACTTCTCAGGGGTGGTGATGAGTACTTGCGTGGCTTTGATTTGGTCCTTGGAGAGGTGGGAGTCGCCGGTGAGTTCCCGGACTTGGAGACCGTAGGCTTCGAGGCGAGTGCGGAGGTTGCCGCAGACCTCGGCTACGAGCGCTTTCATTGGAGCCACGTAGACGACTTTGAAGGAGTTCAGGTCGATTGTGCCGTTTGACCTTGTGTATCTTCCGATTTCAGCTAGAATCGTCAGCATTGCGATATTGGTTTTTCCTGCACCGGTAGGAGCGCAAACCAGTAGATTCTCGCGAGTCTCAAAAGCGGCATGGAAGACTCGGGACTGGACGGAGTTGAAGGTCTTTAGACGAGGAAAGGCTGCTTGTGCCCAGTCCGGCATATGAGAAACATGCATTAGGGAGTGGGCGGCTGTCGGGGGTGGAGGCGCAGGAATGAAAATCTCCTCAAAGCCTTTATGTGCAGTTTCTCGAGACCCAGGCGGCAGAACGATCTTTTCCTGCGCAATAGCAGCCCGGGTCCTCACAACCGCCTCCAGTTCCTTCAGGTCGAAAAGCGACCTGGAGGTAGCCTCCACCTCAGCCTGAGACACTCGATCAGAGGCAGGGAGCGGCTTGGGCGGCTCTGCAGTGCCTGCCAGTCTAGCCAGGAGTTCCTGACCTGCTGGAGTTTGTGCGATTTCGCTGGTGATAGCGGCTCTTTCAGCTTCGCTTTTGGCCCTGCCTAGGCGGGTGCAGGCCACTACAGCGGCCTTGTTGCCTACGAGCAGGCGGACTAAGTCCAAATGTTCGAAGCCCAAAGTCTGCACTAGTTGAGTTTCGCACACTCGCTCAGCACTTCCCAGGGCCTGCAGCACTTCCTGCTCTATGCCGTTCGCTCCCTCCACAGACCCTAGAGCCTTTTCCAGTCTCCTCCAGAGCCAAAACCCGTCTATGTCGCATGGGTCCAGGGTCTCGATGGTGCTAGTCACAGGGGGCTGGTCCGCTTCGTTGATTTCCGCTTGAGCGGGGAGGATTTCTTCGTCTTCGGAACTTTGCACTTCTTGGATGTTGGCTTCTGCCTTGGCATGGTCACCGAAGACGATTGGAATTTGGACTTCAGCAGGCGCATCACTGGGGCGCGACTCAGTGCGCAGCTGGTAGTCAATGAGCAGTTTCGAGAGGGAAAAGAACTTCGCGAAGTCCTCCATCGACAGCGGCCCCAGCAACACCTCCAAATCCCGCTTGCGGTCCGCCTCCTGCACCTCTTCCGCTTTGAGCACTGCAAGCAGTTCATCCACTGCGCCTTTCAACACTTCATCAGGCTGGTCTCCCAGCAAAGGCTGACACAGACTCAGTAGGGTCTCATACACTTCTCGGGTTTCCCTGAGTCTGGGGTAGTACAGAAGTCCTTTGGGGACTGGGACTGGTGCGGTTTCCTTTGGGAGGATTTCTTCGTGTGGACGGAGAGAGGGCTTGGTGTGAGCGGCTAAATCGCCCATTGCCCCGGTCATCCGACCCCGCAGAGTTTCAGCCTCGCCGGAGGGGTCTTTGGACCTTACTCTTTCGCCAGATAGGACCTTGCTTGAGGTGACTGAGTAGTCGAATTGGCGCTGTCTCTCCCTCTCGTCCGCCATCCCTTTATAGCTAGTCTACCAGCCCTTCCTGCGAAGCTGTGCATAGCCTCTGTCTAGGTCGTAGACGTTCAGATTGCCGGAGTCGGAGCGCACGTAGTACAGCAGTCTGCCCAACAGGCAGGGCGGACACTGGCTGCTGGGCTGCTCAGTAGGACAGGTGCAGTGGGTCACTTGCACGTAGTCGGAACTCACTTGCCAGTAGGCCACTTCGTTGTGAGTGGACAGGAACAGTAGCTGGTCGTTGTGAAGCACTGTTGTCAGACAGCCGGTTAGTTCGGATAGCACAAGAGGAAGTGTCTTGAAGGTGTCAGTCGCCATGCTGAATACCTCTATAGGGACATTGGAATCCGCCAGGTAGACTTCGTCCAAGTATATGCAAGGGCAAAACGCCCACTTGATAGTTTCCATGTCTCGCAGACAGGTCCACTTCTTCGTCTTCAGCCCGAATTTCTCGCAGGCCCGTAGTCCTTCCCCTCCAAACACATAGAGAAAAGTAGGGCCTTTCACTAGGCCTGGGCCAGTGCGGGGCAGATGCATAGCGTCCATTTCTCTCGTTTCCCCAGTAGTTAATTTGACAATATACACCTCTGCAGAACTCGGATTTCCGCCTATTATAAGTGCAGTATCCGCCCCAGAGACACACATCCTCCCTCCATTCCCGAAAGTCCTACTGAGAGCAAAGGACTGAGTCGTCCTCCTCTCCAAGTCATACACACGCAACGCCTTCCCTTGCAGGCCTGGTAGCCTCACAGTGCCAGACACTGCCTGCAGCTGGTAGTGACAGAGTTGGAGGATGGCTGTGAGGATAGGTGCACTGCTGGCTTCCCAGGTGACTAGTCTGAGCAGTGCTATGTCTTTTCTGCACTCTCGGAGACGGACGGATAGAGCGGTTTCAAGTAGGGGGATGTCGTCTTGGAGAGTGCGCTCGACTTCCTCTACTGCGGTATTGATGTCTGTTTCTAGAGTGCTGCGCAGCACTAATAGGGCGGAAACTGTCTTTTCCTTGTAACATTGAGCGGCTGCCACTACCTTGTCCACCTCTACTCCCACTTGTGCAATACAGTTGTCGATATATGCAAGGTTGCTTAGTAGTGCTGTTTTCGCCTTCACATAGCCACTTCTATCCTCCAATCTCTCATAAAAGCCCGGCTTCATGTGCTTCCCATACATTGATATCGGCATTGTGAAGTGCACCAGTTCCTGCGCCTTGTCTACATGCTCCTTGCAGCACTTCTCACACAGCAGCAAGTCCTCAGGGACGCAGCCACAGAAGCAAGTCGCATCCTTCTCCCGACACCTACTACACACCCAAGACATTACAAGGAACTAAAGGGAATTCTCAGTGATAAACACGCTCTCTGTATGCATGCGCCGTGTAGGGAAGAGTAGCGGGGAGAGGGAGCGCAGTTCCTGTGCGGCTTGTCGGGAGGAGAGTGTCTTTTCCTCCAGTAGCTCGAGCATGTCTTGGTGTGTGTGAGTCACTTCTGCGAGTTCTTGTCGGAGCTGCTTCGCCCGTCCTTGCAGTTTGAGCAGGCTGTACTTGGAGGCTTTTTCCCTGCTTGCCAGGTCTGATTTCGCCTGCGCTATTCTGTTCTTCAGGTCTACCAGCTCCGGAGCAGGCACAGGCACAGGTGCAACTTCCCTACTCACCCGGTTGATTTCCTCTGTAAGTTCCCTGTCCCGCACTGCCAATCTCTCAAGGTGAGGGGCCTGCTCCAGTATTTCCCTCTCCACTGTCTGCGCCAAGGCCTTGTACACGCTTATTTCCGTCACTGCGTACTCCAGGTTCTTTACCATGCCTGGCGTTTCCCCGGTTTCCAACACACTTTCTAGCACTCGATCTCGTAGTAACTTGTTCTTTTCTTGTCTTTTCAGCGAAAACTCCAAAGATCGCACCTGATTTTCCATAGTCTGCACCTGTTCTTCTAAGTTGACTGCGTACAAAGGACTGGAAATCTGCCGGATCCGTGCGTCTAGCGCTGAGTGCTCCTTTTCGCAGAGAGAAAGCTGCGTTCTGGCGAGTTCTAGCTCAGCCTGGACCGTGTTTTTGGCCTCTGGACGAGGCTTTTTGGCCTGAAGTTCAGTCAATACGGTATCAACTTGGCTATTTAGGGCTCGTAACTGGGCTTTCAGGTAGGCGTTTTCCCTGTATAGCCGAGATAGCAGCAGTCCGTGGTCTCTATACACCCCGAACTTCTCTTCTTCCCAGGGCAGCAGGTGGGAAATCACGGGTGCTCTGGAAGGTCGTCTGAGCGGACTGGGAGTTTTAGCCATATTCTACTCAATAAGGACACAGGAGTCTAAATCCAGCTGAACCAGACTGCCTTCGCCCCGCTTCACCCAGGCTAGTCGGTTCCCTAGCAGTACAGGAGGCGTGTTGCTCAGTCCGCAGCCTGCCCGAGTGCTGATTTGCCGAGTTCGCCAGTCCTGCGAGCCGAGGACTGTAGTGGCAAGTAGGCCTGTGTTGGAAAGCAGGAAAACTGCACCTTTGTGGATGTATGCAATGGAGTTGTCAGTTAGGGCTTGAGGCAGCAGCCAAGTGAGAATTGCGATAGTCTCTGAAAGCAGGCTAAAACGCTCGATTGCCCTGTGGCTGTACCCGACATCTAGTAGGTAAATGCCATCTTCCCATAAACATGGGGAAAAGCCGTCTCTGGGGAAGTGCATGGATGCTGCCAGTCTGAAAGTCCTGGAGGTGATGTTGTAGATTTCGGTGGGTAGGACATCCTCATTCCAGTTATACCCACCAAATACATATACTTGTTCTCCATACTTCATCAGTCCTGGAGAGGACCGCGCGATATTCAACTTTCCGCCATCAGCCAGCCCCCCTCTCCTCAGCTCAATAGCATAGGTCTGCACAGCAGCAGGGCGACTGCCCACTCCCAGCACTCCAAACTCACTAACTCTGCAGAAAAACGTCCACTCACTGAACTTCCACGCCAGCGCAAATCTCTCAGTAGCACCACTCCGCAAGTGCAGCACGACCATTGCTCCTCCGTGTATCAAAGCCAGCACCTCCCCAAGGTCCCCCAAATACTCCCCTGCAGCTCTCCTGACATTGCTGCTTATCTGCCAGTGGACAGACTTGCAGACCCAGAGAAGGCGCACTCGTTCCTGGACATGCGGCCAAACCTCCATTCTTAGTACCTATTTCTTAGGAAATAGACTTGCCTGTGAGGGTCTGAGTGTTGATATCGAGGGTCTGCAGGACTCCTTGCGTGTCCAGCCAGAAGGCTTGGCTGCCGACCAGGACTGGGAGACAGGCGAAACTGATGGGGCTGGCTGTGCGTATTTTTTTGCTTTGCTGCAAAGAGATTTCGGAATCGCCCGCAATACTGCCTCTCCAGAAGGACTCCTTGTCACTCAGTACAATTAGCTCTTCTTCGAATACGAAGCACATAGGGAGCCAGCCGATCGTTCTGTCTTCACCTACCACTTTCAGTTCCCTAAAGGTCAAGGTGTGGATGTTGAACACTTCCACATAAGTCAGCGTATACCGTCTCTGCAGGTAGATATCCCCCTTGTATTTCGCAGGGCAAAGAGACGAACAGCGAGCTGTCAGCTGAGGCAACGGCCGCCACTGGCCTTCCAGCAGAGACAACCGCTCACAATCCCGCAAATAGGAGCCGTCCCAGCCTCCGAACAGATAGAGGACTCCCGCACTTTGCACCACTGCCGGACGCTTGCGAGTGCTGAGCATCACTGGCAGCTGTCTTACAGTGTTAGACCCGAGACTCACAGTGAAGACTTGGTTAGTTACCTCTGCAGCATTGAAGGCAGCGGCTACACGGTAGTTGAGCAGTAGAAGTAGGGAGTCAGTAGGGAGGGTTTGGGGCCTGGGTAGGAGGGTGAGTTGGGCGGATTGGGGGTTGTAGAGGGAAAGTGAGGCAGGTAGGGCGGCTAGTAGCAGGGGAGAAGTGGAGAAGTATGTATGGATTTCACTGGCGATGTTTCTGCGCAGGCCGGGAAAGACCCAGAGCAGTCGAATGACATACACACTTTGGTTGATTTCCATTACTATATGACTTTCTACAAATCTCTGCCGAACAGCCAACGACTGTTTTCTTATATATCTTCATAGCAGAAATTGCCTGTTTGGTGAAGCCAAATAGACAAGTGCAATAACGGCTTTTCCTGTATCGACTATTCGCTATTAAGGGGCTTCTTGCAGACTGAAACTGTGCAGGTCCAGCGTAGTGAGCTGGCCATTGCAGTTCGGCCAAGCCAGTACCTGTCCAAATCGATGCACGGGGCAGTTACTCAGGGCGCTTAGTCGGGTTTGCACCACTACTCCGCTATCCTCGAGCTGGGCACTTTGGCTGTTCAAATCCCATTTCCATAGCCTTTTGGAGTATGTGAGAAGTAGGAGCTGTCCTTCTGTGATATAGGAAACTGACCCGTAAAACGCATCTTTCAGAATGAGGGGTAATTCTCGGTATAGCCTTGAAAGCGGATTAAAGACCTCCACAGGCGTCGCACAATTCGGAGTCACGGAAGCCAGGTAGATCTCCTCCTTCCAAGCACAAGGAGTGAAGTACACTCTCGCATGTCTCATAGACTCCCCATAATTCCATACTTCTGCCCGCAGCGGGAACTCCTCTACTGTGTTTAGCATATTCGTAGTGTTCCCTCCAAATGCCCACACACAGTTCAAGTGGAAAATCACCCCGGGCCAAGACCTGCCTTGGGCCAGTTCACCCACAATGGTCAGCTGCAGACTGTTTAGATCCAGTTTCATAGTGGCCTTGGAAGCATTTCCTCCGCCCACTATTAGCATTTTCTGGTTCCCAACAAGGCAGTAGGACTTTCCGCCCTGTATGGGCTCTTCCAGGCTTTTCATTAAGTGCTGGTTAGGACTGA
>Ga0247837_1006071_pt1 | contig 17419 bp, 16 predicted proteins | sample LaCtaG_2_FD_187115 | JGI IMG/M metagenome (GOLD analysis project Ga0247837, IMG submission 187115) | Freshwater microbial communities from meromictic Lake La Cruz, Castile-La Mancha, Spain - LaCruzMarch2015_14.5m | ecosystem: Environmental > Aquatic > Freshwater > Lake | place: Spain: Castile-La...
ATCGTCTAATAATCCTTCATAAAGCTAAAAGACTAGCATTGGGAAGTGCAAATTAAACTAAATGTACAATCAACTTACAGATCTTCCCGATAATTGGTTCAAATCCATCTGAACCAATTCCCCAGTGTGGAACTCCGTCCAGTAGACCTTGTTTCCCCTCACCCCCACTGGACAACTACTCAGTGCACTCTTCTCCAACTTCACTTCTTTCCTTCCGCTCTCACTCGTACCCACCTTCCAATACCATAAGAACCGATCACAGGAAAGCACACACAGCCTGTCAGCCACTATAAAGGCGCAGGAGTTGCTAGAGTTCGTAGGCAGCCTAATGCTCGCAAGGCGGAATTTATTCTTCGCGGGAGTGAATATTTCCATAAATCCGTGAACTTTGGATATGTCTGGAAGGTAGACTTTCTTCTTATAAGGAACTGGAGAAAAGGAGTGCCGAGGGTATTGCATGCACGACAATATATCCCACTCCCTCGATAGAGTGAATTGTTCACATGTAACCAGCGCTTCCCTTGCACAGTACCCTCCAAATGCATACCCCTTTCCATCCAAAGCAAGTACGCCTGCACTGTACCGAGGCACTGACATCGAGTGTTGTCTGGCCACTGCACAGTTATATCGAATGTCCACTATATAGACATCCGATACTGCAGGGCTGTTATATGACCCTCCGCCTACTAATAAGACTTGGTGGGGTGTGAGGCAACATAGACGAGTGCCTTGAGAGAAAGTCACAGGGAGCGTGAAACAGAGAGGTAGAGAGGGCGGAGAGTAGAGATATAGGGAGGAGCTGTGCAAGCCTAGTAGCACTGGACAGAAGTCCAGGTAGAGAGCCACTTCTCGCAAGAGACTAGTAGGCAAGTGGTGGAGTTCCAGGTGCAGTAGTCAAAACAGCACTACCTTCTCTCGCATTCTAGGGTCCATCATTATACTCAGCTCAATTAGCTAATGCAAGTACAGCAGCAGACTTACGAGCCCAGCACCAGCACCTCGTCTCCCAGCACCTTTTCCACCCTCAGCCTCACCACCAGCGCACATATCTGTCTGTAGAGTTGCTCCGCACTAATAGCCTTAATCCGACCCAAATTCAGCTGCAGTGTCCGTTGTCCTGCAGGGTCAGTGGCCTGCAGCTCCACACTACTGCCTTGGTCTAGCACCGTTACAACCATGTACCGTTCAGATATATAGTGACTGCGCTTGTATAGGACTTGGGGAGCCACAGGCCGTAGTTCCAGGGTAAGGTTTCCTTGTCGACTTCGGAGTCGTAGACGGGAAATCAGTGAAGAGGCTGCGATTTCCGCTTCTTGCAGGTCGCTTGGGAGTGGGTCTGACAGAGCCAGGTGGAAGGCTTCCTTGGACCCGGACAGGACTAACTCGATAGAGGCTCCCTGGGCGGTTCGGTGCACTGCTACGACGCAGTGGTACCCAGAGATCTCGGCGCCGACCTTTGTTACTAGTTCCGTCCTTGCGCTTTCGTAAACAGGCACGAACAGCACTTCCCCGCCCTTCAACCTGCGCTGAGTAATAGCTGACGGCACATCACTTTTGGTGCGTTTCCCAGCCACTCTGCGCACCTTTCTTTCCTTCGACTTATGCGGTAGTCTGATTTGAAAAGGCGGCTCCTCAGTATCAGAAGCATTAAAAGAGTCAAATCGCTTGAGAGTTCTACTATGGATAGGCGAAGCCTCCATAGGAGACGGAGGCAGTGAGTTGATGGAAGTAGGCGCCATGGTTTCCACACGTAGACGACCTCGTTGGAGCTGATTGTCAGTGCTTGCAGGCCGCGGTAGGTCGGCTTTGGGGCTCATACTGAAGCCGGATGTGATGGAAAAAGCGAGATTGTGGCTGAATTTCGACTTAGAGTCAGATGCAAAAGCCGACTTTGGTGTATTTAAAGGAAATTGTCTGCGCACCAAATAGCCCCGTGCAACTGCCTGTAGGTGACCAATAAGCACAGGAACGCGAACAGCCGTATTCAACTCCAGCTTTCCACCTCGCAGAGACAGCAGCAAGTTGCACGCGAGTTGTGCAACTTCTTGGTTGTTGTTACTGCTTGTGCACGTCATCAATTCCTTCAATGTGTTTTTCGCCTGCCATTTCGAGGTTCCGCTTTGCACGTCGAAGGTTAGAATCGCTTCCGGGCCTGGTCTGTCTGCACTCACTATAGCGAGGCATTTCCGGCCTGCTAGCTTTAATTCTGAGTGGTATAGGGGGAGTTCGGCAGGCTCTGAGACTAGCTGGAGAGTTTCTCCTTCCACTTTGAGTGCATTCAGTAGTGCTGGGAAATCCACGGGTTTTCCGAATCGCTTGATTTCGCCTCGGCTGAATGTCGCTTTTAGCAGTTCTCCCCTGTGCTGAGGCTTCAAAGGCGCTGCCTCCACTTTGACTCCCGTCTCCACACTATACACACTAGCAGCATAGCGACGCGTGCCTAACGTCACCACTTTGGTAGCGGCAGGCACGTGGGTGCTGTACTGCTTCGCCAGCTGCACTTGCTCGCGCGCCACTGTGCCTCTGTGGATCTTCTGAAGAACCAGTGCCACTGCCGTCTTTTCGGCTTCCGCGTCGATGAAAACGTCAGTGAAAGGAGGGAAATCGCTGCTTTTGATTTCCCTTTCCAGGCGGCTTTCCGAATCTAAGGACTCGGAAATGAGCAACTTTCTGCCTTTTCCCTGCAGGCCAGATACAATCGCGAACTGAGCCAGCACTCCCGCCCGCATCACCAACTTCCTGCCCTTCCTAGCAGCCTCCAAGACCCTGCTCTCCCTTGCCAGTCTGCCTCTCCAGTGCTTCTGTATCGCTACCGCTGCCTTCTCCCAAGCCTTCGTCTGCACTGGGACACGCATTGGGACAGGCACATGCACTGCCTCCACACAATTCTCAGGACTAGTGGCTATCACCTGTATAACCGGAGTCTCCCGGGCCTGTTTCCCTGCTAACTGTCTCCTGCCCAGGTGCAACTCGGCGCCGTTCTCTATGATCAGCAAATCCGCCACAGTTTCCAAATGCTCAGATAGCAGGTCTCCAGATGGGAAATGCACCAAAGCCCTCAATTCGTCTTCCTCGATTTCCAACTGCTTTTCCAGTTGTTTGGACTCTGCCAGTGGCTGTGCGTCTACATATATCGTCTTTTCAGTCCCACTATCCAGCGGAATCGATGAAAAGGTAATGATGTAGCGCTGGCCGTCATTGAGGGATCTGCTCGTCTGGTAGCTGATTCCGGATATCTCGGGTATGAGACTGGACACAGACTCTCGCCTGGTAATAGGCGCATACAGTCGCAAACTGCCCTGATTCAGCTGCAAGCGGGACAGCACTGCATCCGCCACCTTCTCAATATCCACCAACTCCACCGAAAGCGAGACCTCCGCCATCTCCGCAGGAGTGAAGCAGCGCTCCAGCAGGCCGCCCTGGCCGGTAGTCGGCACAGCACTGATGCTCAGTTCAGTCTTGCTGCCTCGCAGTTTCAGCTCCAGGCCGAGTTCGTACTCCACGCCGGCCATCATTTTCTTGCGCGTTGCTTCTTTTTTGGGGCCGAAAGTGGCGGATTTGCGCCTTTCCGACCCTGTGCTGGATATGCTTTGTTCAGCGTCTTTAGGCACAAATAGGTCCAATCGCTGGCTTGGGAGGATTAAATGGTCCTCGGAGTCCAGTTCGATGAGGGAGACCAGCTCTGTTGGGGAGTGCTTTTGCCAGAGGTGGCCGGCTTCGAGCACGATTTCGCACTTTTCCTTGCCTCCTAGGTCGGAGAGCCGTAGAATCCACCAGTCGCTCTCTTGGTACAGACTGATAACCGCGAAAATCCCCTTTTGGAGACGTCTGCAACACCGATGTATGAGCACATACTCCTCCCTATCCAGCGTCTCCAGCCTCAAAAGCGCCGATTTCCTCATATTCACCGAGTCTTCCACCGGCGGCAGTCGATCCTCCTCCGTCTTCTCCGCCGCTTCCCTCTCCGACAGGTCAGTCCCCAGTGTGAAACTGGACTCATTTTCAATGAGGTCTTCCGGCTGTCTCCTCTTCCCACTGTGCACGTCCGGGAAAGCTGCAGTGGGCTGAGACTGCAGGATCACTGTGTCCCTGTGGCGCACTTCCACTGCCTTTTTCTCGGTTCGACTTCGTTCTGAGTCTGCGACTTGTCGTGCAGGGCTGACGAATAGGGGGATTTCGACTCCGTTGGAGCCTTGGGACCCGAAAGTCGTCAATTTGATCAAAGGCGGGTCGTCTGATTCTGTCCTTTTCCGCATGAGGAGGTTGGACTGGGGGGCGAAAGCGGGCATATGAGAGGCCATTATATGGATTTGGCCGGGTTTGTGGAGCGGTCGAAGCAGCTGAGAGCCAGACTCAAGGCCCAGGCAGAGGAAATAATCTCCCCCAGGAGCAGTTCTATGTCGCGGAGTAGCAGGAAGATACCGGATGGGCGGAAATACAGGCTGGATTTGAGGACTATTAGGGAGAAACAGGGCATACAAAGGGCGAAATTCGACCCGTTGCCACTGACTTTGCAGAATCCATTGAGTCGGCGGTCTGTGAGCAGTGAGCAGTCAAGCACTAAGGCGATTTCGCACTCTCCGAAGCCGCTCAGCAGGCCCAAACCCCGGAAGCTGTCTCCCTCGCCGAGAGCGGCTGTAGCACTGCTGGTCCCTGTGTTGACTGCTAGACGCAGAGCACAAGCGACTCCCAAACGATACCTCTTCAGCAAAATCGGAAGTCTGTGCAACTAGACTGAGTCACAAAGGTGCATAGAAGTTAACACCTCGCACAGATTTCCAGAAAGCAAACATCGAATGCTGCATCGAGTGCAAGTCTGCTTCCCTATACTAACTTGTAGTGCATTCTTCCTATTCATAGTAATATGAGAAGGCTGGAAAGGGTGGAAGAGAGGGAGGAGGAGCCTGTGGTGACTTTCCGACCCTTCACCCCATCAGAGACGGAAGGCCTGCGTCCCCGTGACGGCCGCATCTCTATGTGCAGCACTATCAAGGCAGACAGTCCCTCCGTCACCACTCCCCCTGACCTACGCTCTCAGTTGAAATCACTGCGTGACCAGCAGCGCCTCACGGAAGAAGTCCACTCGCTTCAAATGGACCGGCTGCGAGAGGACTATGAGAATCGTTTGGCTCAGCACTTGGCGGCATCTGAGGACCTGTTTCATCAACTTGAAGCCTCGGAGTTGGCTTTGAAGGAGGAACAGGCCAGGTCACAGAGACTGCAAGGGGAAATGCAGGCTTTGAAATCTGCGCAACAGCGAGAAGTCAGTGACTTGCAAGAGATAGTGCAAGGTCTGAGGAGGGAAATAGGGGCACTACAGGCGAGCCAGCGAAGCGCCTTCGCAGGCGAAATCAGCTCTGTGCAAATACAAGCCCAAAGCAGGTACGAAGCCCTGGAACAGGACTACTTACAAGTCAAATCCCACCGGGAAGAGGCGCTATCCGCGCTCAGAACCTCCGAATCCGAGTCCAAAAAGCTAAAAAAGATCCTTAATGACCTAAGGACCGAAAGCGACAGCGAAATCCGCCACTTGCAGGAACAGCTGATGTCGCTGCGTAGGGAAATCCGGGGCAAGGGGCAGGAAGTGGAGGATTTAAAGCGGTTTCACCAGAGGCAAGAGGTGCACAGTGATGTAAGGGCGAGGGAAACGACTGCTTTGGAGCTGGAATCTGCGAGTTTGAGGGCTCGAAACGCAGAACTAGAGACGCAAGTAGCGCGGCTAGAGAAGCTAGTCTTCGGCAAGCCTTCCCGCCGCCTCTAAGGGAAGCCGCCGGACTGTAGCCTCATAAATGGACTCCCGCATTCAGCAGCGCAACCAAGGCTTTATGCAAGGTCCCGACCTGTTCTCCCTCCGTCGCCGCCACGAGGACTTTTCCGTCGAAATTCGCAAGGAACAGCGCTACCAGCAAGCCGCCAAAAAGCGACTTCTGTCCCAGGAGTCCGCCGCAGTCCCTGCAGAGTCCGTTTCCACTGCTTCCCAGTCTAGGAACGACGCATGGGTGACTGAGGAACTAAGGAAGGTGTGTTCGGGACTGCAGGGGTGTGGGACGAATAGGGACAGACTGCAAGTGCTGTATGCGACTTTGATGAGTGCGACTCCGGCTGAAGCGCACCTGATCTTGATTGCGATTCGGCATAGTACTTGCAGGAAGCCGAGGCCGATAGAAGAGTTGGTGTCGCTGGGATATATCCCTGCTTTGTTGCACTTGAGCAACAACGAAGATACCTCCATCTCCTCCGAAGCCACCTGGATCATCAGCAACATCGCCTCCGACCAAAGCCGATTCACCTCCGCAGTGGTAGACCAAGGCGGCGTGGACCTCTATTTATCCCTCGCGACCCGCTCCCTGCACATCGACACACAGGAACATGTGATTTGGACCCTGGGGAACATCGCTGGGGACTCGATACAGTGTAGAGATTTGCTCCTGTCCAAAGGTGCACATGTGGCTTTGTGTCAATTGGTCGCGACTATGCAGTACCCTTTGTATGCGAAGGTGTATAGGGTGGCCACATGGACCCTGTCGAACCTTATCAGAGGAAGCCCCAGCCCTCCGATTCCGGTTTTCGCAATGGTACTGGACACTATTAGTCCGCTTTTCCGCATAAAGGACCATGACCTGAAACTCAACCTTTACTACATCATAGAAACCACTTCCGCGGCAGGCACAGAGGCCGGGGACCAAATTCTGACCCGGGACTTTTTGCAGAAAGTCGCAAGAAGCGTCCTTTCCAAGCGGAAATTGGTGGCTTTAACCGGCTTGCGCACTATTGGAAATATCGCCTCTGGGCCTGAAGTCCACACTGACATGTTACTTAGTGCAGGCGTATTGGAGAAGCTACTCGAGGTAATAAGCAGCAACGACAGCCAAATTCGAAGGACTTGCCTATGGATTCTAAGCAACATGGCTGCAGGGAGTCGACTGCAGATTGAGAAAGTAATGAGCAGTGCAGTGGCTCTGCTGGCCATCAAAGCAGTTGAGGACATTAGTGAAAAGGTCAGGGTGGAAGCCTCGTATTTCTGCTATAATATCGTAAAAGTTGGGAACTCCACACATCACAGGAAGCTGATTACGCTGGGATTTGTGTCGCATTTGAAGGGCGGGTTGCGAGGCTCGTCGCCGGAAGCGGTGTTTAACTTGTTAATTGTGACTGATGCGCTGCTGACTATAGGGGAAATGGACGCTGAAGAGCTGCAGGAAGGTCTGAACCCAACCCTCCTAATGCTTCAAGAGTACGACTGCATTGAGGAAATTGAGCGATATCGTAACAGTGCCAACGAGAAAATCGCCAGAAAAGCAGGAGGCATAGTGGACAAGTACCTGGACAAAGCGGTCGAGGAGGTCGAAATGCGGGAGGTTCCAGAAGAGTTCCAGTTCTCGTAAACTTCTAGGTCTATTGGATAGGGAAAAGCACTTTACCTGTCCAACACCCTGGCTTTTATGTGAATTTTATATTGGCAATTTGGCCAGAAACTGTTTTTGGGTTTGTAGCTGCACTTGTAGTTGTGCATTTCTGCATGAACCTGAGAAAACCCAAGTCCGAATATATGCACAGACACAGAAACATGCATACCTCCAAGCCTAGAAATGCCTAATTCCATAGATTTCCGCACCTGCTTTATTGCCCTATCCGTTCCTCTCATTCCCCACTTCCCACCATACCTCTAGGTTTCCCTCCCTTTGTCCCTGTCAGTATTCTTTGTAAACTCCATCTGCCTATGCACAGTACCTCCCACTCAGAGTACCGCCTGCTCACCAAGGTCGGCGAAGGCACCTTCAGCGAAGTCTTCAAAGCCCAAAGCATCAAAACTGGCCAATTCGTGGCCATCAAATGCATGAAAAGTCACTTCGACAGTCTGGAAAAAGTCAACGACCTCAGGGAAGTGCAAGCACTGAGAAGACTCTCCCCCCACCCTCACATAGTGAAGCTGGTCGAAATCCTCTAGTAACTCCCACACAGTGACCAGCCCACAGGCCGCCTCGCCATGGTCTTCGAGCTAATGGACCGCAACATGTACGAGTGGATAAAGGACCGCAAGCACTACCTGCAAGAAACCAGAGTGAAGCACCACATCTACCAAATCCTAAAAGTGCTCGACCACATCCACCGCACTGGAGTCTTCCACAGAGACATCAAGCCGGAAAACATCCTGCTGAGGGAAGAAACCGTCAAGCTGGCTGATTTCGGGTCGTGTCGTGGGACTATGTCGAAGCAGCCTTATACGGAGTACATCTCTACGAGGTGGTACCGGAGTCCGGAGTGCTTGTTGACGGATGGGTTTTACGACTATAAGATGGATATTTGGGGAGTGGGCTGCATTTTCTTCGAAATCATGGCCTTGCACCCGCTCTTCCCGGGCAAGAATGAGCTGGATATGGTGCATCAGATCCACAGGGTGTTAGGCACGCCCCCTCCCACCCTCCTCGCCGACTTCCAGCGCCACGCCACTCACATGGAATTCGACTTCCCCTACACCGAAGGTACCGGCCTCGACGTCCTTTTGCCCCACATGTCTCCCGAGGGCGTCACCATCCTAGGGAAAATGCTAATGTATGACTCGACTTTTCGACCCACAGCGAAAGGACTGCTGAAATCGGCCTATTTCAGGGATATTCGAGAGCAAGATATGGCTTTGACGGAGATTCAGATAGTGCGGCCGGTTCATTTCCGCACCAGTCAGGAGGAAAATGACGGCGGGGAACACTTCGCGCAGACTTTGCCGAGAATCCCTGCGCAGGCCAAAGCGACAGTGGAACTGCCGTCTATTCATAAGGCGTATAAGCAGAAGTTTAAGGTGAAAAAGAGCGGATTGGAGATTAGAGGCTTTGGCAAGACTCGCAAGTTTCCATCCCCCGTCAAGCGTAACCCTGATAAGGTCTATATTTAGCCGCTAGCTCAATGTCTCGTCAACTCACTATTGAGTCTCTCCATCTGATCCAGCAGCAGCGGCTGCACTTCCCTGGGTCTTTCCTCCCGTACAATTTGCGCACTCCTCCTGTGGTAACTACTGATTGTCACCATTTGGTTCAGGTCTGCTTCGGGACTGCTGCTGAGGACCTGGGTCAGGGAGTTGGAGAGAGAGGAGAGGTGTAGTAAGTCACTGGAAATGTCGCTTTGGAAACTGCGGAATATCTTTTGGAACATGTCCAGGACTTTGTCCAAAATGCGGTCGGATGTAGGGTGGGAACGGTCCATACGTCTAACCGACGACACCAAATCATCCGCTTTCGCTGCCACTTGCATCAAATTGGCAGCTCTGTCCCTCCACAGTCTTTCCAACTCCGCCACTTCCTGCGACACATTCAGCAGCAAATCTGCACTTTCCTGGTCTATGAGCACTGCTTTGATGGCGCCAAAGCTTTCCAGGCGCCTATGGCGGGTGAGGGCGGAGGAGAGCAGAGTGGTGCGGAGGCCGGAGATCAGTTCGCGGCCGGCTCGGTCCAAATCAGCTCCTTCTTGGCTGATGTAGTCGAGGGTGCGCTTGATGTCTGTGCCGCCTTGGCAGGTGCTGATTAGAGTGGACGCCAACTCCCCATACGTCCTTCTCTCCCTTTCCACAGCCGCCCCATGCATTTCCCCAAACCTTTCCAACTTCTCACAAAGCGTGCGCAGCCAGCCATCCAGCGTAGCGTTCTTCAGCGCCAGCTCTCCTATCAACTCCGCCATTTTCGAGTTGACGGCTCGAGGTACGGGGTCGGTCAGACGGTTTATTTGGTCTTCGAGGTAGCGGAGAATCAGTTCGAACTCTTTGACTCGCTTTTGGAAGCTGCGTTTTTCGCTTTTTTGCTTGCGCCTGAGACGATTGTTCTCATCCACCAAATCTAAAGGTTGCAATTCCGGCCTTATTTCACTGGCATCTAACTTGAAATTGTCAGTGTCGGTGTCACTGAAAATAGCCTCTTTTCTGGCCTTGTAAAACTCTAACTGCTGCTCCAGGTCTGTCGCATACGCAGTTTTTCGCCTCAAAGCCTGATCTGAGGCTTTTAAGTCTGAGTTGAGTGACGAAATTTCGTCTTCTCGCTTCTTTAAAGCTGCACGGGTGAGGTACAGTTCTTGGACTAAGCGGTCATTGGGGGTAGATTCGGAGTCTCCCTCACGGTCTGGACGTAGAGGAGAGCCACGATTGGACAAAGCCTGGTAAGTAGCCAGTACCGACCTCGGCCTATTCGTCTCCGCATGCAAGCCTTGCACTGTCTGTTCATGTCTCTCCGCCAACTTCCTCACCTCCAAGTGTGCATCCCTCGCCTGCATCTTCGCCCTCACCAACTCCTCCTGTCCACCGCGCACTTCCACTTCCAACGTCTCAATTTCCTTCATCAGCCTCATCTTTGTGATTTCATGCTCTGAAGTTAGCGAGTCAAAGGACTTTTGCACCTCTGCAAGTCGCTTGTGGATTGTGAGGGTTTCGGAGTTGCGGGCTGCCAGTTGGCTGTGGAGGGACTCGAGTTCGGAGCGGTAGCTGTCGACTTCGCGCTCGAGTTGGGTTTGGAGGGAGAGCTTGGAGTCGCTGTCGCGCTGGGCGATTAGCTTGATTTGGCGGATTTCCTCCGCCAGAGCCAGCCTTTCCCCAGTCCACTTCCCTTCCTTCTCCCTCCACATGACCTCCATCCCCTTGATTTCATCCACATACCTCTGCTTGACCATATCACTTTCCTGCTTCGTAGTGTTCAAATCCTGGAACAGCCGCCTTTTCTCCGCCAACTCATTCACCAACTCCCTCTCTCTGTCCAGCAACTCCGACACATTGGCAATAAGCGATGTATGGTCTTCTCCACTTCCCTGTCCCGGCGGAATAGCCCTATCTCCCCGTACTAACCCCTCTACCTGCTCCAAAGTCCCTCTAACTCTATCAACTTCCTCCCTTATCCTTTGATTTTCATCCAGCAAAGCATCACTTCTGTCCTTTTCCCGCTCCAACAGTCCACACGCCTCCTCCGCAGTACTCCTCAGTCTAACAAAATCGCTATTCATTTGCTGGATTTTCCCATGGGCGGCGGATAAAGCAGCACTGAGGGTGGATTGGCTGCGAGGGACGAGTTCTTCGAGGATTAAGTGGTCGCGGGAGTCTAATTCCACTTGCAGGAAGTCGACCGAGGACTGGAGTTCTGCAGTAAGGGAGCTGGAGAGACGGGATTGGTCGGCCATTTGTCGGTTTTTTATCAATATGGTCTTTTGGCAGTCCTGCAGGAGCCGGAGTAGTTGCGCGTTTTTGGCGGCTGTTTCCAGAAGTCTCTGCTCCAATTCCTCACTGCGCAGCATCCACCGCTCCACTTCCGGCCTGAAACTCGCCTCCACCTGCCCCAGTGCTGCCACCCTCTCTCGCAGAAAGCCCGCCTCTGCCACTACCATGCGACTCAGCTCCTGCTTCAGCACCGACTCCCGCTGCAAGGCTTCCTCAAGCTGCAAAACCAGGCTTTCAGGTGCCAAAACAGCCCTGCTGTCTGCCATTTCCTTGCTTTCCTCTTCCTTTTTCCCCGGCTTTACCGTAGTGGTGAGTTTCATCTGTGTCTTTTTCTTCATCGGAGATGCACCAATGGACCGACTTCTCCCCAAATCCGCCTCTGAACCGCTCTGTAGGCCTTGGTAATAGCGAAGCACGTTTTCGGCCTGACGCTTGTAGAGCCCCATTTCTGCGTCTCTTTCAGAGTCTTTGGCTTCTGCTGCGGCTTGGAAGTGCTGGAAGTCGAGGAGACGCTGGGCGAGTTCGGCTTCCAGGGACTGGGAACGCTGTTGGGAGGACTGGAGGATTCGCTCTCTCTCGTCGTTTTCCTTCTCGATGATGGTTATTTTCTCTTCCAATACAGTCAGACCTGTCGCCAACTGCGTCTTTTCGTCCAAAATCTGCTCAATAGAGCCATGCAAGTCCCTGATTTCCTCTTCCTTTTCCTCCTGCAGAAGTCTATACTCCTGCTTGAGGGAAGCCAGTTCTTGTCGAAGTCGCTCTTCAGTCTTGCGCATAATGTCTACTTCCTGGACCTTCTTTTGCAAGTCGGCAAAGGAGCGCTCCATGGAGTGGCTTTCCCTGCGAATTTGCTTCTCTTTGGTCTCTGTGTCGCGCAGCTGCTTGGCCAGGCCTTCGCTCTCCTCGTTCAGCTTTTTGACCAGACTTCGAGCCTTTTCTAGGGACTGCTTAGTCACCATTCCCTCACTTTCACTCGAGTGCAGCGCTTCATAGACCCCTCCAAACTTCCCCTCCGCGTCTTCCAGCCTCCGTATCAGGTCCGAATTCGATATTTCCAGCTGCTCCTTGGCCTTCTTTAGCGCCAGGAGCTCAGATTGAAGGGTAGATGTGGAGGACTCCAGCAGGGAAGAGCGACGTAGAAGGTCTTCTTCACGTAGTGATTTTGATTTAACGGCCTCCTCAGCCAACTTCGCCTTTTCCTGCCTCTCCTCCAGCCTCGCCTTCGTCCTGCCACACTCCTCCTCCAGCCTCTTCACTTCCCCCTCCATCTCTTCATTCCTGCCTTCCAAAGCCTCACACTGCTCCTTCACTTCCTGCATTTCCCTCCTCGTTTTCCGCAGTTTTGACTCCGAAGCCACTAACTTGTCCTCCAACTGGCCGCAGCGGGGACACCACTCCTCTCTGTCCTGCTGGATTAGCTCTAGTTCCTCTTGCATGCTTTGAAGGCGTTCAGTCAGTACGTCCACTTTTTCGCATTCTTGGTCATAGTCGCCTTGGACCTTTTGAAGCGTGACTTTGGCTTGCTTGAGGTCTGGGACTTGGGATTCCAGGTAGTCCTTGTAGACGTTTAGAATTATTTGTTCAGTGTCAAATACGCGGTTAAAGGCCGCAGTAACGCTCTGGATGAGGAGCAAACTGAGGTCTGCGGGGTCCGCTTCCTCGTCCTCCTCAGGGATGGGACTGAGAGGGGAGCGACTGGGTGAAAGGTACAAACGGGGAGTGCTGGCTAAGTCGGAATCGGTCAAGGACAGGGCTTCCCCCAAGGTTGTTTCCTGTCTGGCTGCATGTTCAGCCACCAGTTGATGCAGTCCAGTCAGCCGACTCACAATGCCTGCAAGCTTCTCAGCAGTCTCAGCTGCCATTTTTGAATTCTTGCCTACTGAACCGCCCTCCACCTGCAAACTTCAATTCTTCGCTATAGAAGAACACTCAATGGGACAGAACTGGGAAGTTACCTAGGTAGGAAAGGGGGAGACAGTGGGAATAGCTTAGGACTAGCAGGGGAAAGGACTATCCCGGAGAGTGGCTTTTGGGGGAAATTCGTTGAAAAACGAGTGCCGGAGGCATAGAATTAAGGCGTATTTTCCGCTTTTTCAGCCTTATTGTAGCGTATTTCGATGTAATTTCCACCTCTTTCGCTTGGAATTGCTGGTCAAGTACCAGACTTCGTATCAGTACAGAGTCTTTTCTCTTCATGCCTAGGAAACAGTCCTTGTCGGGGATTGTTGCTCTGTGGAAGGGACTGCGGAAGTAGCGAGTTCCGGTGAGTTTGAAGGAAGGGTGGGGACTGGCTTTGCGGGTGGGGCTGGAAAGGGTTGGATTTGGAGCTTGAAATGTTTCCTTCGTCCTCACAGACCCTTTCCGCACCCTAACCACCGGCACTTCCACAGTTCTCAAGCAGTCCAACGACTCCCTGACCCTGTTTCCAGGGCTCAAAGAGGCAGAAACCAGGCTCGGAAGCAGAATACTGCGTCCATGCACTGGACAACGCCCAAAGAAAGCGTCCATTTCGGTATATATTGGAAGAAAATCAGAGAAATGGCTTGGAAAGGCGGCTTTGGAGCGTTGCAAGGCCTGGGACTGTAGAGATGGACACCTGGGATTAGAGCTAATCTAGCTCGACTGGACGCTCGCGAGACCCGCAGTCTTGGACTACGAACCACTCTGTGAGGCCGAGGTGCAGGGCAGGCCGCTCTCTTGCGGACAGACTGGATAGGTCTGAAAGGAACTGAGCGAAAGTCAGCACTGCCCCTTCGAAGCGGGGACTGAAGGGAGCCACTTTCGCCCGCTTGCAGGACAGGGAGGCCTGAGCGGTAGAGGCAGTGCAGCTTTCCCAGTTCTCCGGCAGTCTTCTAGATCTTTTCATACTATAACCTCCCGCCTCTAAGTCTACCGCAGTTAGCTCTAAAGCGCATAGTCCTTAATAAGCCGCTTGCACTGCTCAGTAGTGAGGAAACTGCCAGTCTCGAACTCCTCCGCCACACATAGATCTGAGGAAATGCAGGCCAGAGTGTGCGTGTAGAAGGCGGTTTTGGGGCTGAAATCGCACCAATTGGTGTCTTTGGTGCTGCCGAAGTAGGACACGCCCAGGCCTGCCTTGATGAGTTCGGTGGATAGGGTTTTCCACTGGGTGTTTCCGGGGGTTTGGTAGCGAATGTCAGCCAAAAGGCGGAAATACTTGTCTCTTTCCTCGTTTTCGAAGACAATCTGGGCCCATGCGAGCTGATCTTCAGTGAAAGTCTTGGCTTTGAGCGCCAAACACTTTTCTAGCCGGCACTGAGCGCGGATTTCGGGGGTGTCCACACCCTTCACACGCACTGAGAGGTCCTTGCTAAAAACCTCAGGAATGCAGCCCTGCGGGTCCTCAATATCGACCTTCACCGTGTCTCCGTCGTAGCAACTCTTCAAAGTGGCTCGCAGGGCCCAGCTGTGCACCAGCCAAAGACTGAGGAAGGCGTGGAGATGCATATATGTGACAGCAATGGACGGTTTAGTACTAAATTCCTGTGGCTATGGAAGGGAAATGGGTGTGGGTTGGGGCTGCGGCCTCACTGGGCATGGGATTGCTGGCCTACGTCCTCTCCGAAGACAAACTCCCTCCTCGCAAGTTCCCTCCCTCTCTCCCTGTCTCCACAACCCTCGACATCCTCACTGCCCTGCACCAGGCCTCGACTTCCATCCTCATATCCCTGGCCGGCCACTCGCTCCAGACCTCAGAAACCGCAGGGGAAGAGGGCCGAGAGAGAGGTAAGGGACATGTAGATGAGAGGAGACTCAGGGCGGCGTTTGAAGAGGTGTATAGGAGGTTTGGAGTGACGGAGGTGGAGTTTAGGAGAGGGTATGAGCGGCATCGGGACAACCCTGACGTCCACCTCTCCGCCTCCCTACTCCTTGCCAACCATCTCCGTGCCCAACAGGGCCTCTCCCCCGCCTCCTCCTGCTCCACCTCCCTCTCCCCCGCCAGCGTCCTTTGGCTCTTCCGCACCCTCTACCACCTCTCCGCAGGCCGCACTCTAGCCAAGCTCAGTCAGTTGGAAACCGAGGGGGTCAGACTCAGTCCCTTCGACGCAAGGTTCCAAACTGCTGCGAAGGAATTGGAAAGGGAGCAGGAGACACTCAGGGACAGGCTGCGTGAGCGACTGGGGGCGGGGGAGGAGGACGTTCGGGCTGCAGTGGAGGTGTTTGCGGGAGATGTGCAGTTCCTGAGGGAGTATAATGAGGTGGAAGAGGAGTACAGGACAGTAATGCAGAAAATTGCCCTTCAGCGACTCAATGAGGAGGGGAAATCCAAGGTGCAGGCTCAAATGGCCGCCGCTCTACTCGAAATTGCCCCCTAGAACTGCCTAATTGCGCCTTTTCCAGGCCTCTAGCGCCAACCCTATAATGGACTCGTTGCGTTGCGATATCTGCTCCATCAGCTTCGCCTCCCTATCCGCCCTGCACCGCCACCAAAGCACCGTCCACAAGTCCTCAATCGTGATATCCTGTCCTCTCTGTAAGGCCAGGTTCCGAGACAATTACACCTTTCAGAAGCACTTTACGACCCATCAAAACCCACTCCCGCCCCCTCCCAGTCCCATTATTGTCCCTACTAAGCCCAAAAAGGTGCGAAATGGAGTGTTCGACTGCTTCGTGTGTGACCAGGAGGTAGTGGTGGGCAGGTACAAGGAGCACTTGAAGGGACATATGGAGGAGGTGGAGAGGGACGGCGAGGAGTTGAGGGACTTGGTGCAGTTGTTTGGGGACACTTGTGAGAGGGTGAGTGCCACTTTGGGGAGTTTCGTGCAGCAAGCTGCTCAGCCTAGGTCTTTGGAGTAGGGAATTCACCTGGGTGTTGTTCATTTATAGGCACTTATTTGGAGGGTGTGGGAGAGATGGGGGATTCGATGTCACTTTTAGGGAAGATTTGGTGCATACTCTGACAGCTTCTGTAGTAAGTCTTCCTAATACGTTTCCCTATCAATCTGCCTGTTGTGCTGGGTGTTGGCGCTTGCACAGGGAGTGCATAGCAGAGATGTGCGGGATTGTACGGGTTTGTTTGCACAGATAGACTGCTGGTATGCGGACTCGGAGCGGGTTAGAGAAGATCTCGTCTCTAGGGAAAAACGCAGTGAATTTCAATGTGTTGAGAACTTTATTGACTCTCTCAGAGCCAAACCATCTATGTCCTCTCGGGGAGGGGCTGTATATGCAAACTGAAGCGAGGATCAGACTATGCGAATTAATAGAGAAAACGACCCAATGCAGTGACAGCTTCCTACTACTTGCATGACTCCATACAAGTCACTCTATATGTGTGTTGGAGGCACTCTCTGTGCCCAGTTCCGACTCCACTAGCCATACTGGGCAGGAACTCATGCAGCAGATTCACCCGGCTTTAAAAAGACGAGAATCGGTGTGGAAGTGCCTATCATCGGGGCAGGGAAGAGTACTCACAGGCTACTATTTTAGCATTGTCAATACTTTTCAGTCATATTAATGGTAATATTGCACTAACTATTCTGTCAGGGTGTTCGGCTCTTCAGCCACAGTAATGGAAAGAAGGTTTCTAACTCCCCAAAGAGAGCAGAAACATGGGTGAAATCCGGGTATAAAAAGCTAGTGGAAGGTATTGGTGTATTGGCTTGAGGTTTAATTTTACCAAATAATCAAGAACTAATGGAGAAAACCTATTTCCCGGTATACAAGTATCAGAATCCTTACCCTGTCAAACCAAAGTCTAGCTTTTCTTATAAATTAGTCGAAAGTCTGCCCTGTGTGCAGCAAGTAGTCTCCGAGCCACTGAAAATTGTATGAAATAGGCGCATTTCCTCTCTGCCTTAGCGCACATTTGTCCAGTACACGCTACAGTCCAGGGAAGGAAGCAATCGCCCTGTGCTTAGTCTTAAAGAGCGGTGCAATTAGCCTAGTAAGCCTCAGTTCCTTCTATTATAAATGCTCGCCAGCTTAGTTGTTCTTTCCGCTCTGTGTGGGTCCTTCCTTACTCCAGTCCGAGCACAACCAATAGTCCTGCGCTCCTCAGTCAAGACTTCCGTGCAAGAAAGTACCTGTGCTGTAGAGATCAAAGACCCGGAAATGCCCAGAGTCTGGGGAGGGGTGGAGGCTGCAGACCTGGAGAAACCCAGTGAATGCGCAGTTGTGGCCCTTGCATCTCCAAGACTTGTGGAGGGTGGGAGTCACTGCAGGAACCAATTTCAGTATAGTCTGTGCGGAGAGCTGTTTTGAGGCCTGTGT
>Ga0247837_1006074_pt1 | contig 17409 bp, 16 predicted proteins | sample LaCtaG_2_FD_187115 | JGI IMG/M metagenome (GOLD analysis project Ga0247837, IMG submission 187115) | Freshwater microbial communities from meromictic Lake La Cruz, Castile-La Mancha, Spain - LaCruzMarch2015_14.5m | ecosystem: Environmental > Aquatic > Freshwater > Lake | place: Spain: Castile-La...
TATTAGAAGACGCGCACGAATTAATGAAAAAATTGAAAAGTTTTCAGTTATAAAAACACTTCAAGCCATAAAAGAATCTAATGTTTGCGTGCTAGTATTAGATGCAAAAGATGGATTAACAGATCAAGACTTACACTTATTAGGTTTTATTATTGAATCTGGAAAAGCATTAGTTATAGCTTTTAATAAATGGGATGATTTACCCATAGAACAAAAAGAGCAAATTCATAAAGAGCTAGATAGGCGCCTTCAATTTGTGCAGTTTGCAAAAATTCGTTTTATATCAGCCTTACATGGAAGTGGTGTAGGAATTTTATTTAAAGATATAAATCAAGCATATAAATCTGCCACGCAAGTTATGTCTACTCCACAAGTAACAAGACTATTAGAAGACTTAATTACTAAACACACACCACCTTTAGTTAATGGAAGACGCATTAAAATGCGTTACGCTCATGCTGGCGGTCAAAATCCACCAATTATCATTATTCACGGTAATCAGTTAGATTCATTACCTGATAGTTATAAGCGCTATTTAATGAAAGGCTTTACCGAACATTTAAATCTTATTGGTACACCATTAAAATTAGAATTTAAATCTAATAAAAATCCATATAAAGATAGAAAAAATAAGTTAAATGAACGGCAACTAAAGCAAAAAAGAAGAATGATGAAGCACGTAAAAAAACGCTAATGCCATGGACGTAGTTAGGTCCTTGGCCTAATTTTGCCGTCTTAAGTTCTGAATCTTACGCTGACATCCCGTGTCCATATAATTACCCACAAGTTAATTGTATCTTGGCAATGAGCAGAACTCTGAGCCACGACCGTTAGGGAGTGGAGTTCTTAAAATCTCCACTCCCTAACGGTCGTGGCTCAGATTCCACCAGACAGTGTATTCCCATCAAGGATCAGCAGACTTGTGGGTAATGATATGCCCGTGGCTTGACCGCAGGGCGTTGAAGATCGGCTTAATGGAGCTCCATTAGGTCAAGGCCCAACATGCTCGATTATAATCACAAATTAATTAGAATATAAAATTTAAACAATAAGATATTACATTGTTTCAGTTTTAATCTTATTAGATAATTTAATCTTATTATAATAATATCTAGTACTCATAATATTAATATAAAGACCTGTGATAACCAAAATAGATGTGAAAATCTTCCATGATTCAAATGGTTCTTTCATGATTAATACAGAACTTAGCATCCCAACTACTGGCACCAATAAAGTAAATGGTACTATAGTTCCCATAGGGTATTTAGATAATAGCCAATTCCATGAAATATATCCAACCCAAGTTGATAAGCATACAGTATAAAGTAGTGATGAAATACCTATTATAGATATGTGATTATAGCTATAGATTATGCTACTAGGTCCTTCAACGATAAGTGTTAAAATAACCATAGGTATAAAAGCTACAAAATTCCCCCAAATAACTAATGAAATCATGTTTGTTTTATTATTCATTTTAATAATAAGATTACCTAAGCCCCAAGCGGTAGCTGCAACTAAAACACATATAAACCCTAAGAAAGTAATATTATTTTGATCAAGATGTAAACTTACAAGACCTATACCAATAAATGATATTAATGCACCTGTAATTTGCATTAATTTTGGAATTTCACCTAAAGCAATATAGGCAAAAAATATAGAAAAAAACACCTGTACTTGCATAATTAAAGACGCCATTCCAGGCGTCATTCCAACATGCATACCAACAAAAAGAAAAGTAAATTGTATGGCAAACATAACTACCCCATAAAGGACAACTAGTTTAAATGGCATAGAAGGTGGTTTAATAAATAATATTGCGGGTACTGATGCCAATATGAAACGTAAAGATCCTAATAATAAAGGGTGGAATTCAATCAGGCTAAGTTTTATGAAAATAAAATTAAGTCCCCAAATTGTAGCTACTAATATGGCTAAAAAAATATGAGTTATTGGCATAATATAAAACTTAAATAAATTTTAATTTATCTATAATAACTTATAATACTGTAAAAATCAGTTTTAACTTGTTATAAAAAATCGAATGTTAAATTTTTAACGGATCATAAATAATCTATAATATTTAAAAAAAACGTATTTTTTAAATCAAAATAACTCGCTAATTTATGGTCTCATTTTTTTGAGTATATGATGATTTAAATTCTTATCAGCATTATCTTTTCTTTTTTTAACTCGAGTAATAGCAAAATATTTTTACTAAAAAATCTATTGGACGATTTTAATCTTTGTATTGGCATTTAAGTACTTAATTAAATTTTAATCTGTTACACTGATTAAACATTACTAAATTTATAATAAAAACATGGCTAAATATGATGTTGATTATATAAAAGATGCTGTGAAAATTTTAGAATCATCTCCTGATTTATATCTTATTTTAAATAAAAATTTAAAAATAGTTGGGGTTACAGAAACTTATTTAGATGCCACGATGACTGAGCGTTCGAAAATAATTGGGCGTGATATTTTTGATATTTTTAAAGATGATCCTAAAGTTCCTGAATCTACAGGAGTTGATAATTTACGATTTGCATTGAATCGCGTTTTAATTAATAAAAAACCTGATGCAATGACTATTGAAAAATATGACATGCGCCAAAAAAAAATTGGTCAGAAATATGAAATTCGTTATTGGAGTTCGCAAAATACCCCAGTATTTGATAAAAAAAATAATGTGCAATACATTATTCATCGTATATTTGATGTTACTCCATTTATTCAACAAAAAGATCTTTCAGCATTAATGGAAGCTGAAATGAATCAGCATATAAAAAATATTGATGAAGTGAATAAGCAGTTACGCGTAACAGATGCAGTTTATCATGCCATAATTAATGCAATACCAGATGCCATGTTAACCATTAATAAAGAAGGAATTATAACTGACGTTAATAAAGCGCTAGAAATTCTTTTTGGTTATGATAGACATGAGTTATTGGGTCAAGAAATGGAAATTTTAATGCCTAAGCCTTATAGAACTATTCATAAAGTTCATATAGATAAATATTTTAAAGCACCAAAATTAAGAGCTATGGGTGTAGGTAGAGAGTTATTTGGACTTAATAAAAATGGTGATGTATTTCCTGTGGAAATTGGTTTGAGTCCTCTTCAAATAGAAAAAGATCAGTTTGCAGTTGCTATTATTCATGATATATCTTTGCGAATTCAGAATACCAAAAATCTTCAATTAAAAGAAATAGATCTTAAAAAAGCAAATACTCAATTAATAGTTGAAAAGAAAAATTTAGATATTAGTAATAAAAAAGTAATTCTATTAACCGAGTTTAGTGAAACACTTATTGCTTGTAAAAATAAAGATGAAATGGTTGCTGTTATTTCATCTTATGTTAGTAAATTATTAGATTTTAGCAGTGGAGTTTTATATTTTTTCGATATAACCCACAAATACTTAGAAGCAATTACATCTTGGGGCGAAATTGATGATTATGAGAAAATTATTCCATCTGATGGATGTTGGGCTATTAGACGCGATGTTGTTCATATAACTAGTAATGAAGTAGCAGGTGCTCCATGCGCTCATATTATGAATATAAAACATAATTTTTCTTATATCTGTATACCTGTGGCAGCGCAAAATGAAATTTTTGGTTTAGTCTATTTAGAAATAGAATCTAATAATTCCGATATATTAGAAGATTATAATCTTCTAATCACTATGGTATCTAAAACCATTGCCTTAGCAATAGCAAATGTTACCTTAAGAAATTTACTTCGTGAACAATCTATCCGTGATTCTTTAACCGGCTTATATAATCGTAGATTTTTAGATGAATATTTAATGAAACAAATTTTTTATGCAAAATGAAATAAGCTTAATATTGCAATAATAATGTTCGATATTGATGATTTTAAAAAAATAAATGACACTTATGGTCATGAAGTAGGGGATACTATTTTAGAAAAGATAGGTAATCTAATGACACGCCTAACACGGGGTGATGACGTTATTTGTCGATATGGTGGCGAAGAGTTTGTTTGTGTTTTACAAAATTGCTCTTTAACTTTAGCTATAAAAAGAGCTGAAGAATTTAGAATTAAAATAGCTAATATGACTAAGGGTGATTACCCTCCATCAATTACAATTTCTTTAGGTGTTAGTATTTACCCAACTGATGCATCAATTCCAAGTGAACTTATCGAAGCTTCAGATAAGGCATTGTATGAATCCAAAAAAACTGGAAAAAATAAGGTTACAGCTTATTCTGATTTGGACAAAATCTAATCCCTAAAATTATTGAATTGTAGAGGTAATTCAATATCAGATTTTTTTAATAGTGCGATACAATCTTGTAAATCATCACGATCTTTACCAGTTATGCGAACTTTATCACCTTGAATTGATGATTGGACTTTGCTTTTAGATTCTTTAATTAATTTCACAATTTCTTTAGCCGTAGGTTGCTCTATACCTTGCTTAAAAGTCATATTTAATGAAAAAAACTTGCCACTATGCACTGGTTTATCTTCAATATCAACACCAGATGCATCAACTCCACGCTTGGTACATTGATTACGAAATAAATCTTCTAATTGACGCACTTGAAAATCAGATTCACTTTTTAAAGTAACGGTTAATTCTTTAAGATCAATAGTTGCAACAACATTACGAAAGTCAAAGCGTGAAGTTACCTCACGATTAGCATTATCAACCGCATGACGAAGCTCTACTTCATTAACTTCAGAAACAATATCAAAAGATGGCATTATTTTATCTCCATAAAGCATAAGTTAGTTAATTATATTCTTTTTTATTGAAATTTACAGGTCTTTTAATGATATTAAACGTTGTGTTCCTGGCTCTAGATTATCTAACTCCCAATAATCAATACGATATCTAATTAAACGTAGAGTTGGAAAACCAATAGCAGCTGTCATTTTTCGGATTTGGTGATTTTTACCTTCCTTTAAAATTATCTCTAGCCAACTTGTGGGTATCGATTTACGAAAACGAACAGGGGGCTCTCTTAACCAAACATTGGGTGGCTCTATAATTTTTACTTCAGCAGGTAAAAATTGTATATTTTTTAGTTTCAAACCTTTTTGAAGTGGAGTTAACTGATTTTGATTAGGAACACCCTCAACTTGAACCCAATAATATTTTTTTTTATTAAAACTAGGATGGCTTAAACGATGTTGTAATGCACCATCATTAGTTAATAACAGTAATCCTTCGCTATTTTTATCTAAGCGACCAGCTGCATAAAAGTCTGGTAACTTAATAAAATCAGCAAGCGTTCTTTCATCTTCAGTACCAGTAAATTGGCAAACAACACCGAAGGGTTTATTAAACAATAATAATTGACTCATTAAATAATGCCTTGTAATACTGATACCAACCAATTATATTGATTATATCAATTAAAGGAGCTTTTCATATGAAAAAAATAACATCATTAATCTTTTCTATTTATTTACTCACAATTAGTACTGGATTATCTTTTGCAGAAACAGCTGTTATTAAAACTAATTTAGGTAATATTACCTGCGAATTATACACAAAAGAAGCGCCTAATACTGTTGCAAATTTTGTGGGTTTAGCAACTGGCACAAAAGAATTTGCTGATCCAAAAACTGGCAAAATGATTAAACGTCCATTTTATAATGGCTTAATCTTTCACCGTGTAATTAGTGGATTTATGATTCAAGGTGGTGATCCACTTGGTAACGGTACTGGTGGTCCTGGTTTTCAATTTAATAATGAAAACACTAATGTTAGTTTCAATGAACCAGGAGTTCTTGCAATGGCAAATGCAGGACCCAATACAAATGGTAGTCAGTTTTTTATTACAGTAGCTCCTACACCTAGTTTAGAAGGTAGTTACAATGTTTTTGGTAAAGTAATATCAGGACAAGACGTTGCCAATAAAATCAGTAATGTACCTACTAACAATGAAGATAAACCTATTACGCCGGTTATTATTGAAAGTATTTCTATTAAAAAATGATTGTTTATTTAGGGTGCGTAGGCGCTGGAATAACTAACCCTTATTGGTTTGGTTATCAAGAATATGATGTTCTAGAAGATAATTTGCTGGCATAAAGCCTGCAAAAAAAATACTTAGAAAGCCCAATATATATCTTGGGCTTTATAAGTAAATAAGCAGATTAAACTTTTAGACTTATGGTGTTAACATAATTAATTTCTTCTAAATCATTAATACTACCATATTCAGAATCTACAAAAGTTTTAGGATTTGCTACAATATGTTCATCTGTTGCTTCTTCTATTCCTAATGATAGAGTATCGTTATAATTTTTAGAATGCGCATATCCTAAATTAAATAACGTGCTTAAGTTTCTTGTAATAATAGAGGCAATAGATGCAATTATATTTATAACATGAGCCAATATTGTTATGGCTTCAGATAGAAGACCTTTTAATATTTCTGGCATTCTATTGCGAGGTTCAACAAATATTGCACCAACTAAAATAAGAGTTCCATAAACAATCCTTGCGCCACTTACAACTATTTTTGCTGCATGGCAAACTGGGTAAATAAGAGACAACTTTTGATAACTAGCTTTATCATAGGGCAAAAAAGCTGCATCTAATTGTGTGTCTAATAATTTAATAGCCATATTTCTATGTGATATAGCGTCATTATAAAAAAATTGATCTCTTCTAAGTTTAGTAGTATGTGGCATGTAAAATCCCCTTAAATATCAATAATCATTATTAAAACAAGTGTTTATTATATACTCATTTGTATTAATTTCAAGCTTTGTTAATATTTAAAAGACATAGAGGTCTTTGGTTTTCCATGTCTTTGGTTTTCAAGCCCCATTAATTGAAAATTAATCTATACTTATAAAAACTAATAATGCTTCATATATTGATTTTTATTATAATAATTAAGTATAAAAATATTATTTTCATAATGCCGGTGGATATAAATGTTTAAAAATTTCATAGAGTTATTTATAGCTAAATCAATCCTACATCCTGATAAACCTGCAATTATTTTTCATGGAAAAGAGATAAGTTATAAAGAGGTAAATCTCCGTTCGACTGCTATATGCTTGCATCTAATTAACAAGGGCATTAAATCTGAACAAATAATTCCTATGATTCTTGAGCGTGATCCTAATACCATTATTGCTATGATTGCTATATTAAAAGCAGGGTGTGCTTTTTTACCTATTAGTCCAATTACGCCATGTGCAAGAATAAAATTCATTTTTGAAGATACAAAAACTAATTTAGTCATCTCTAATATTAATATTGACCACCTAATCAATGAGAATATAAAAGTTATAAAACCAGATGACGTTAAATCATCAAATGATTCAAAAATAAATTATATCTCTCCTACTCAATTAGCATATGTGATGTATACATCAGGAAGTACTGGTAATCCCAAAGGGGTATTAATTGAGCACGGTTCAATGATTAATTTATTTTCTAGTCTAATTTATGAATTGAATATAACAAAAGATGATCGGTTTCTTGCCTTAACTGACTATACCTTTGATATTTCTTTAATAGAGTTACTTATGCCATTGATTTGTGGCTCTACTATAGTTTTGACGGAGCAAGGTACGGTTGCAGATGGGGTGAAAATTAGACACTATCTTGACATTCATAATATTACCTTAATGCAAGCGACACCTTTATCTTGGGAAATACTTTTGAAACAAGGTTGGAAGAATAATGGGAAAATGAAAATTATTGTAGGAGGAGAGAAATTTAGGACGAGTTTGGCAAATTTATTAGATTATAAAAAAGAAAATATTTGGAATATGTACGGCCCTACTGAAACCAGCATGTGGTCAATGATAGGTCATATAAATATGCCATTGACCACGGAGTCTGTTCCACTAGGAAAAACATTAAAAAATACGATTATAAAAATACTAAACGATGAAATGAACCAAGTTGTGGCAGGTACTCAAGGAGAACTTTTTATAGGCGGAGATGGTCTTGCTCGGGGATATCTTAACAATCCAGAATTAACCAATAAAAAATTCATACGTCATCCTCAATCTAATCTAAGGTTATATAGAACTGGCGATATAGTTATTGCAAATGAAGCAGAGGAAATTTGTTACGTTGGTCGTATTGATGATCAGCTAAAGTTCGGTGGAATTCGTATTGAGGCAGGTGAAATAGAGAGTGTTATCGAACAAGAACCTTTTGTAAAAAAGGCTGTTGTTAAAGTTCATGAAACGGATGGATATTATAAATCTTTAGCGGCATATATTGAGGTTGACGAAGAAAAGTTATTTTCTAATGAAATTCATGTGGCTGGCACAGATATCTCTTTCTTTTTAAAAAACATTTATGATGAAACTTATGTGCATGCTAAAGATTATGAGCACGGAATAATTAATAATTGTGGGTGGCAAAGCTCATTTACAGGTGAATTACTGAGTGTCGAGGAGCTTAGTGAATCCTATCAATTTATTAGGAATCTAATTCAAAAATCAGACCTGTCCGATATATTAGAAATTGGATGTGGTACAGGTTCATTATTACTTGAATATATAGATAAGGCAGATTCGTGTACTGTTGTAGAAATATCATCTAAAGCTATCGATTATGTTAAGAGTAAATTAAATAAACATCAACTGCAAAAAATAACCTTCAAAAATGATTCTGCTGTAAATATTCATAATCATCAGAAATATAGTTTTGTGATCGTGAATTCTGTTGTCCAGTATTTGCCGTCCATTAATTCATTAATCACCACCCTAACTCAGCTCGTTAGTGCTACTAGACCTAATGGAACCATAGTTATTGGAGATGTGAGATCATTAGAATTTATGGATGTTTACTTGTTGGAAAAAATACGAACAAATTCAGTTGATGAAGAAGATCTGCTTTTTACTTTAAGTTCATATTACTATAAATCAAGAGATGCAGAGATAGTCTTATCGCCTAAGTTTTTTTATGCTTTAAAAAATATTATTAAAGAAATATCATATGTCGATATTTCAGTTAAACACGGTGACTATAAAAATGAACTAAATTATTTTAGATATGATGTTATTTTACATATTAATAAGTCAGTGCATCATAAATTACCAGTAAGCATTCAATATAATCAGTCATTGGATAAGCAAACATTAAATAATATTATCGAAGAAAACATAAAATCTCCGATAATTATCAGTAAAGTACCAAATATCTCTATGCAAATAATGGTAGATCAAATTGATAAAGATATACCTCATCATATTCCACTACCAACTTCTGAAAATAAAATTCAAATTAATAATTCAATAACAGAAAAAATTAAATCGATAATAGAATTTGAAGCAAAAACCCATGAAAAATTTGTCCATTATGATGAAATAAATCCTGTTAATGTTCTTGAAATCCATTTATATCCCAAATTAAATAATCAATTAACACGAGTTATTGATAAGAATCAATATAAAAATTATAGGGCTTATTGTCGAGAGCCATTCAATCCTTGGCTTCAAAAATTTTGTTTTGACCATGTAAAGCTAAAGGTTAGTCAACATGTAGTATCTTGGGTTAACCCATCGGTGTATGTGTGGATAGAAAAATGGCCGTTAAACATTTCTGGTAAGTTAGATAAAAAGAAGCTTCAATTACCTGTGAATAGTGAAACAGAAGCCTCTGATACAAGCACACTTCAAAAATTACAAACTATTTGGCGAAATATCACTGGAGATAATGCACTTATTGAAAAAGAATTTTGGATACATGGTATATCCTCGTTATGCATGTACTTTTTCTTGGCAACAATTAATGAAACGTTCCTAGTCAATATAAACTATCATGAGTTTCGTGATTATAATACTTTAGATAAGTTAGCTAATTATATTGATCAATTGCTGGAGTTAGAGTTATGAGAAAAAAATCAAATGCTCATTTAATAAGCAATGTAAATCAACCAATAGTCATAGTATTAACTGCTGATTTTTTAATATCTGATATTAATATAATAGGCGCAAAAGAATTTTTCCAAAAAAATATAGATGATCTTATAAACAAATCATTTATCGACCTAATATCTGAGCAAAAAATTGACGCAGATAACTTTATTGCGGCATTAAAATTATCTCAAGATAATTTGTATAATTATATGACTATAGAACATGGGGTTTTAAAAAAAAATTATAAGACTACTATAATTGCTATAAAAGAAACGAATAGAATTTATTATACAATTACTATGATTGAGTCTAATGAACTATATCATACTTACCTTAATGCTATTATTAATAATCTTCCTGGAGCCGTATATTGGAAAGATCGAGAAGGGCATTATCTTGGATGTAATAAATTTGTTGCCACAATGGCTGGTTATGAACGTCCTGAGGATATGATTGGAAAGACAGATTATGATTTTTGTTGGCGTGAATTTGCCAAAGATTGGCAGCAGTTAGATAATAAAGTCATCATGGAAAATACTACTATTGTACGTGAAGAAAAAGCTAAATTATCCGACGGGAGAAATATTACCGAGTTAACCTATAAAACACCTTTAAAAAATGAATGCGGAGAAATTATTGGGATAATAGGAACATCGCTGGATATAACCGATAGAAAAAAAATAGAGGGTGAACTTAAGCTTGCTAAGGAAGCTGCAGAAGCTGCAAATAACGCTAAATCTGAATTTTTAGCAAATATGAGTCATGATATCCGTACACCATTAGCGGGCGTAGTAGGTATATCAGAATTATTAGAAAATGACCTACAAAACTCTAAACAAATAAATTTTGCTCATATGCTCCATAATAGTAGCGAAGAATTATTAGGCTTGCTTAATCATATTATAGAGGATGTTAGGGTTGGAAACTTCCATGAATATGATATACAACCTGAGGTTTTTTCTCTGCAACAATGCGTTCAACACCTTGTCAATCTTGAGTTGCCAACAACCAAATTAAAAAGCCTTGATTTACAGGTTGATATTGATAACAACTTACCTCCATATATTGAAGGAGATCAAATTAAGCTGCACCGAATTCTATTAAATTTAATAGGAAATTCTATTAAATTCACTGAGTCAGGCAGTATTTTGATTAAAATTAAATGTCTTAACAAAGATAAGAAAAAAGCTCATATTCAATTCGAAGTTACTGATACTGGTATTGGTATTCCTAAAGATAAACAAGATAAAGTATTCGATCGTTTCTTTAAAGTTACTCCATCATATAAAGGGCTTTATAAGGGGCATGGTCTTGGATTACATATAGCTCAATCTTATGTGAAATTATTGGGTGGAGATATTACATTAATTAGTAAGGAAGGTGTTGGTACAACATTTAAGTTCGACTTACGGTTTAAGGTCATTAATAAAAAACCTGAAGAAATTAAAGATAAAGAGGTATCTGCTATTTCGATCAGTGGTAGGAAGGTTAAGCAGAAATCGAAAACAATTATTCCGCTTATCTTATTAGTAGAGGATAATCCTATTGCTCTAAAGGTAATTGAGACCATTGTTGAAAACGAAGGCTGGCGATTTATTTCAGCATTTAATGGTGAGCAAGCGCTTGAATTGTCAAAGTCTAATGACTTTGATCTTATTGTCACTGATATTGGATTGCCCGGCATATCAGGATATGAGTTCACCAAATATTTTCGTGAATTGGAATCTTTTAATAATAAAAAACAAACGCCTATTATTGGCTTGACTGGACACGCACGTGAAGCGGCTAAAAATGAATGTTTAGAATGTGGCATGAATGATGTCTTTACTAAGCCTGCAAGTCCTGCTCTTTTGCAAGAACTAGTTACTCGGTTTGTAACACCAGCAAATGTTAGTAGCCTACAAACATTATCAGAAGATAAATCATCAGGAAAATTAGGTCTAGACCTGCCAGAGTGCGAAGATGATCTTTTTAAGCTTAATAATTTTTCTATATTTATTCCAGGTCAGGCTCTAGAGCAAATGGGTGGTGATGAAACTTTTATGTTAAAAATGCTTCAGTCTTTTATTGAAGAAATACCTAAAGATATTGCAATTATTCAAGAAGCCTATAATGAGGGAGATTGGGACAAAATAGAAAATTTAGCTCATAAGATTAAAGGTGGTGCAGTTTATTGTGGTGTCCCAAAAATGAAATTAGCCTGCCAATATCTTGAACGTTATCGTAAAGCAGGTCATCTAGTCATGCTAGATAAATTATATCATCAACTAATCGATGTTTCTAAAACCACAAAAAAAACCGTTGAAAAATGGATCCAAAATAAGTAATTTACGAGCAGTTATTTTATATTTTATTACTCGCCTCGCATTATAGATCATCAAATTATGATCCTGGGTATAGTATCTTGATATGGATATCAAAACCTACACTTAATAATTTTAAATATTGTTTTTTTATAATCTGAATTATAGTCTGCTACAGAAATCTTGTTCTCATCGATAAATAATGCCTTAGAGTGATTTTTTGCATGTTTCATATTTGAGGAATAGATTTAGTATTTATATAGTCCATATAAACAGCCATTTTTTTATTAACTCATCATATTTAAGATAATGAAAAAACTATAAAACTAATGAATTTAATTCCCAAATTTCTTAAATGAAATTTATTTGTATTTATAGCTAAAAAAAAGGCTATAAAATAAAGCACAATCGCTATAACTAGAAACCAAAAAAACATTGAGATTATAAAAGTTAGTAGCATATTGTATGTGGAAGACTAGATGCTTGCATATAAAAAATAGATTTCAAACATTGCGCAACAAAAGAACTAGAAAAAATGTGTATTATGTATCCAATAATAGGTATCAATAGGTTAAATGGTAAACTATAGCAAATATACAAAACAATATTTTTATAATGATTTATTGTTTTATAAATAAGACCAATATATGCAGGTAACAATAATATCGTAATGGCAAGATAAAAATAAAATTTAAAATTAGGAAATCCGTCTAGATGATCATCTAACAAATAAAGTACATATATGACTATGAGGGCAGAAATTAATAGGATGAGTTTTTTATAAAAGCCCGATATTTTTTCTTAAAAATGATTGGTTATTTTTTGAGAACTCATGGTGTTTAACGTGACGTTTTAGTCACAGTAACTTACGCAGCTCTTTCCGGAAAAACGTAAATACTTGATTTACAACAAAAAATGGTGCACCCGGAAGGATTCGAACCTCCGACCCTCTGGTTCGTAGCCAGAATAGTCAAGTTAAAATCATATATAAATCAGTGACTTGCGATGTAACAAATTGCCAAGTACTGCCTGAAACTGCTTGAAATACGTTACCTTCAAGGCTAATTTGTTACAAATCTGCTACATTATATTTTTTTAAATAGAGCCCCAAAAGGGGCTCTATCTAGATGAAAAGACATGTGTCTTACCATTACACTCAACCGAAAAATAATCACACATAAATAAATCACGCGTAAAAGCTACGTAATCGAAATAATAGGCCAAATTATTCGGCATTGCATTACTATAGCACTCTTCAAAAATGTAATGGGAAAAGTCAACCTCATTATCGTATGCTCCCAGATAGTTCTCCTCTAAAATCTTTGCAGCATCATCGATGGAGTAATCACCTAGGAGGCAGGCACCAAGCTCGCCATGTTCAGCAATAAACTTAGCAAGTTCGACTACATGGTCAATGCTTTCGTATTCACTAAGTCTATACTCACCAAAGCCCTCAAAATCATTTATTGCCCATTCTTCAGCACCTTTTATTGGGCTTAAGGCGAGAATTTTTTGGATCTCATCTTGAACTTTTTCTAAATCATTATCTACATCTATCCATTCTCCGTGCAAAAAACCGCTATTATAAGCAGCAAGACATGCTACGTAGATTTTTGGTGTGTCCATTAATTTCTCCTTAAATTAAAAAGGAGAGCAAGCACCCATTCGGGAGGCTTGCTCCCGATGGGGTTATTGCTTAGATCACCGCATACCATGCATTGATCGGTTGGCGTTGTTCTTCAATAATTGCAGAACGTAGTAATTTAAGACTTTGTTCAACTTGGCCAAGATCCAAAATGGATAATTCATTTTTTAACGAATGAAGTTCATTGACGCAGCATTTAAAGTCAAAAAGAACGTGTTCTATTCTTGAAGGAACAGCAGGGGATTGTTGCATGACATTTCTCCAGTAACGCAGGGAAATGACATTACCCATCTAGGGAAGACATTCCCCTAGTGGGTTAAACAACTATACTTGCGAGTGTTTAGTGATTAAAGTGAATTAATGCTGAAAGGTAGGCTGCTAATGATAAACCAACTGTTATCACAGTACCTGCCAACCAGCGACGTGAAGCTAATAATTCAGTGCGGTGGTCACGAATCTGCGCATCATGATATTTTGAAATATCCTTCATACGCGCATCGAACTCCCGACGTTGCTCTGCAAGCTTCAAATCTTGTTGCACAAGTTTTTGATCTTGTTTTGCAAACACTTTTTCAATTGATTCACTTAACATGCTATCGACCTCTTGCTTACTATAGATATTAAAAATTTCAATTTCGGTCAGCGTTGACATTAAACCGCTTGCTTCATGAAATTTAACACCTTTCTTACCTAATAGTCTAGCATACTTGAGGGTATCGCATTGTATGCGCATGAGACATTTCTCCTTTTAAATGGCTGGAAAAATGCCCAATGCTGGACATTTTTCCAGCATTAAACATGCAGAACACCAATAACTTGGTTGACTTACCTAATTTTTAAAGAACATGCTTATAGCATCAGGTTTCACGAAGAACGTGAATGATATCAAACAGGTTAAAACATGATGTTTTATGAGGTTCCACTAAAGATTAGTGGTCAGAATTAACTGAGATTCCCGACTAACGCTCTGCCATAAGATTTGGGAATGATGATGGCGATTCACAAGACCTAAAAGGTTTCACCTGGATTTCAGCAGGTTCATCAGTTGTGTAAATTTAATTATACCAATAGCTAAAATGAATGCAATGGCAGGTTTGTATCGTTATAATTTATTTATTTTATTTTGAGATAACTAGAATGGATAATTTGGATTATTTAACAGGAACAGTAAAAAAGGCTGAGCAACGCGTGCGTGTTGGTAGTTTTTACACCCATTATCGCGATAATGAAAAGCTTAAACTTTATAAAGTATTGGCCATTGCTATAAATGAGGAAGATGATCAACCATGTGTAGTTTATCAGGCTTTGTATGGAGATGGACTGATATGGGTAAGAGCAGTCTCAGTTTGGTGTGATGCGATTGAATATAACGGTCAAATTTACCCAAGATTTATTCTTTATGAGCAGAAAAATTTAAGTGGAGATTAAATATTTATGACAACACTGACTCCTCAGCTTAATTGCTATAATATTAAAACTAGCCTTTCTTTTTATATTGAAATTCTTGGTTTATTTATGGTAGGAGCATTTGCAAATGTATCAAGATCTTGAGCCTGAGTAGAAGAAAATTCATTATTAAATAATGTTTCTCTCATATTTTTAATAATGTTAGTAGAACGGTTGTGATTAAAAAATAACCAATTACCTGTCTGAGTTTTATGTATAGCATTTGCAATCATACCAATACCAGTAATATGCAAGATAAAATTAGTTAAAAATTTCATTATGAGTCGACCATATCCCATTTCAATCCCAAGCGCATCTTTTCTGAACTGTTGTTCTGCGCCATAGATTGTGCTTTTAAAATGAGCCTGCTGTTCTTTAGTAGGTTTATCATGGTTTAAAAAGTCATAGCTGAGTTTAAATACTGTTTGTTGGTAAATTAAAGAAGCTTCCTTAATAGCGTCTGCTTTTTTGAAATCACGATGTATATTTAAATTTAAGGTGGCCACGTAACGACATGTTTCAGTAATGGTATTTATTATATGACAAAATTTCCGTCCTTTTGGGGTATTTTCAAGTAATAATATCGCTAATTCCATATTAGGTTGGGAATAGGTCTTAAATAAATAATCAATTGCTGCAGCCTGATCAGGTTCTAGCGGTCTGCTTGGTATGATACTCTCTCTGCTTAAAAAATCGGTTGCACGATCTAACTGTAATTTTAGATAAATGGGATCTGGAGATATCTGATTATTATTTCCAAGAATAGGTTGTCTTTCTATTAGAGGAATAAAACTTGAACGCCACCAATATTGGATATCACCTTCTGAGTAATACTTTTTAACGTACTTAATGCGGTCTTCATCGATTTTGGTATAACCATGCATAGAAAAAATATGATTAGTATGAAATCTAATTATATCCCCCGCATCCCTTTGCGCAAAATGCTCATGTATAGGAAGCAAAAAATGGTTGGTTATAGTATGTGATGAAAATTTAGGTAATAGCTGCTTAAAAAAGATATTATGCCACCAAGCATTATAATTAGAATGTGTTGCTAAAAATACGCTTGCTGAACGAATTTGACGACATTGACTTAAATTACTATATTTTTGAATTAAGTCGCTTGTTTCTTGAATTACTCCTGGAACTGGTTGATCAGCTATAATATCTATGGGGATATTTAATTCATCTAGTTTCTTAGCTACCGCAAAAGTAGATATAGCACCTCGACTATGGCCGTTTAATCCAATGCTTTCTATCTCTACAAGAGCTCCAATCTCATCATGCTTTTGAACCATAACATAAGTAGTTATAGAACCTGTTACTACTTCCTCAATAACAGATTGAGAGGAACACATCTGATAGATACCATCCCCTAAATTTGCTTTTAATTTGTCAAGGTTTAACTTTTTATCCTCAAACGCATTATAAATATGATTTGCAGCGATATCTAAGTCTGGATAAAGTAGGCCATTTCCTATGCTAGGATGTTGACATCCTCGAAGATAAATACGCAGGGTATTCTCTTTGAACAATAGCTTGTTTTCAGTATCGGACGCATACTCCTCACCAGATGTGCCTGTTGGAGGGAAAAAAAATAAAACGTTCATCTGATTCTCCAAATTAAAACCAGCACAATTTTTTTTGTTAAGTGCTTACCATAGGTTTTTTATTATACAGAATAAAAATTAAGGGAGTATTAAATAATAAAAAAAATTTTATAGCGGTTATTTCTTTGCACAAAATAAAAATCACTAGATAATCAGCCCATATTTGAGACTTGGGGTCTGTATTAATACGTATGTGTATAAAAAAGACCTATGATTTTTAGGTGTTTTGTGGTAAAGATTCTTTCTAAACTTGATCTGCCTAAAATTAGCTTTGGTTCCTTTCTATATTTAACTGCAGTAAAAGAATTGGCTGATTTTAGTAAGATAATATTGGGTTGAAATATTAAGAGTGTATTTAAATAGCTTAAAAACTATTTTAAATAGGTCTTATGTAAAGTATTAGTGCATCTATCTCCTGATGTTATTCTCCTGATATTATTAGCGTTTATTGAATTACTTTCCGCAATAAATTTTGGTGATCTGTAGCCTAGAGTGTCCTAATTCATGGGTG
>Ga0247837_1006077_pt1 | contig 17402 bp, 13 predicted proteins | sample LaCtaG_2_FD_187115 | JGI IMG/M metagenome (GOLD analysis project Ga0247837, IMG submission 187115) | Freshwater microbial communities from meromictic Lake La Cruz, Castile-La Mancha, Spain - LaCruzMarch2015_14.5m | ecosystem: Environmental > Aquatic > Freshwater > Lake | place: Spain: Castile-La...
AATGCATTAAGGTTGCAAGGACGCTTAATGTTGCATGAAAATGATTTGCTATTCTTGAAATGCACACAATGGAGTAATCACGCTAACTACTTCAGGCATTCGCCTATATGTAAGTGAAAGACCTTCTATTGCTAGTGGCATGCAGGGAGTTTTCCCTGTCTATCACAGGAAGTCTAAGGACAGACTAGTCCTTTGAATTGGAATAATTAGCCCTTTATATTGCTTCGTACAGAGAACTGGACTAATCAGCTGCTATAGTAATATACAGAGCACTGGACTAACCTACTGCATTATTCTTCTGGATGCTTTCAAAAGTCCTCTAGACAGTGCTAATTGGTTCTGACTTAAAACTCCAACATCCCACATCCAGCCAAACGTCTCCATTCAACCTCCCTACAGCCTCAGAGACTCAGCCTCTATCCCTCCTTCACCCCCGTCCATCCTTACGCTACCACTGTTCCGTTAAATATCAAAAATGCAAGCCATCGCCTCGTCCATGCTGCGTCCCCAGCGTCCCCCCTACTCCCTGCTCGACCTCGGTCCTCGCTACTTCACTCTCCTGGACTGCATCTACCTGCGCACCGACTTCCACCTCCTCAACCCTCGCGGCCTCAAGCTGAAGTGTTCCTTCTTCCAGTCTACAGCGGGCAGTGAGACGTGTGTAGTGTACTGTCACGGGAACTGCGGGAACAGACTGGATGCGATGGAAGTGCTGGAACTGGTGTTGAGTGTGGGGATGAGTGTGTGTGCGTTTGACTTCGCTGGGTCAGGGCAGTCGGAAGGGGAGTGTGTGGGCTTCGGACACTTCGAGAAGGAGGATATCCGTGCAGTGGTGGAGCACCTCCGCAGAGCCCGGGGCATCAGCGAAGTAGTGCTGTGGGGCAGGTCCATGGGCGCAGTGGCAGCCCTGCTCTACGCGAGTGGGAGAGCAGACATCAAGGCAGTGGTGGCGGACTCTCCCTTCCTGTCCATGCGAGCGCTGTTAGTTGATATCATCAACTCCTACATCCGCTTGCCCAGCTTCCTGTCCTCCTTCCTTGTGTCGCGTTTACAAGCTGCTGTGAAGCAACAGGCCGGGTTCGATTTCAGGTAAGCACTAGCCAGTGAAATCGACACTCTGAAGGCAGTGTCCAGAATCAAAGCGCCGGTGATATTGGTGCACAGTCTCGAAGATACCCTCGTATCCCCTCTCCATAGCCGGGAACTATATGGAGCCTCACCCTCCAATTCCACACTTTTGGAAATATCTGGAGCACATAACGATATCCGGGCGATTGCAGTGCTGAAGCAGGTACTGGACGCCCTGGAAAGCGCAGTGCTGCCGATGGAGGAAACCGCCCAATTGGCTGCGCAAGTCGCCCTCCCTTTGAAGGTAAAGACACTGATTGTAAGAGAGCGCAGTGCACATGTGCGAGACAGGACTCGAGCAGAGTGCGGGTCCTACTCCGAAAAGGCCTTCCGAGATGCTTTATCTGAGCTAGTGAATCGGTAATCCTCCTATGTTAATTAGTTCTCTTGGTGATGAGGCGCTGCTCGACCTTGTAATGCCGAGTGAACAGCGGCGACCTCAAGAACGGACCCAAGTCGTTAATTCCGTGCTCTCTGGCTTCGATTTCCAGCTGGTCCAGAGACACGTTGACGTCCTCTGCACGCACGTACTCGAGCGATCTCACAACTCTCTCCAAGTGCGTCTTGTCTCTGAACAGCTTGTTAGTGATGTGGTACAGCAGCTCCAGCGAGTCTTCCTGCTTGGTCAAGTAGGACCGGAACTTCTTGCGCAATTGCTGGCCCACTGCGTACTTCTGCTGCTGACAGAAGCTTTCCACCAGGACTTCGATCGCAGAGTCCACATCATCAGGCAGAACATGCTCCCGGAGGTGCATCTTCGCAAAGGACTCCGACATCCTCAGCAGACTTTCAATGTGCCGCACCACTATCGGCACTCCGCCCAACTTGTCCTTCTCCTTGCGCAAGTCTGCGTAGAACTTTGCGATTTTGTCCCTGTCTACGTCTGAAAGCTGTGGATGCACGTACTGCTTGGCGTAGAGCAAATACTTCTTGAGTAAGTCCTGTGGAATTACTTCCGGCTGCTCTGCGTCGTCTTGCAGGAACATGGAAGTGTCAGGTTCTGGGTGACTGCGCATGTGGGAGTTGAGTATGAAAGTGGCTAAGTAGTGGTCAGCCTCCATGTCTACTTCGTCCTTCACTACACACATCACGTCAAATCGAGACAATATTGGGTCGGATAGATTCACGTTTTCGTTGAATGTCCGCGAACTGTCGTATTTGCCTTGGATCGGGTTGGCGGCGGCGATCACTGAACACCGGGCCTGCAGGGACGCCACGATGCCTGCCTTCGAGATAGAAATGCTCTGCTGCTCCATAGCTTCGTGAATAGACGTCCTGTCCTGATCCTGCATCTTATCGAACTCGTCAATCAGGCACACTCCGCGGTCCGCAAGGACGAGCGCCCCTCCCTCCAGCGCCCACTCCTTAGTGAGCGGGTCCTTGTGCACGCCTGCAGTGAGTCCCACGGCAGAGGCGCCCTTGCCAGTGGTGTACACACAGCGGTGCGCTGTCTTCTGGATGTACTTGAGGAACTGGCTTTTGGCCACTCCAGGGTCACCGAGGATCATGACGTTGATGTCGCCTCTTATTTTGTGCTTGCCCTGGACGTCTTTGGCTTCTCCCCCGAATAGGGCCAGTGCAATCGCCTTCTTCACATGTGGGTGTCCGTGTATCGATGGCGCAATCGAGTTTATCACCATTTGCTTGATATTCGCCTTTCTCGCCAGTGTCTTAATTTCGAACTTGTCCTCTTCAGTCAGTACGGTTAAGTCAGCTTCACCAAGTCTGCGCACGAAATTGGCCTCAATGACTGTGGAAAAGACCGGAAAGCCGTGCTTGGCGTTAAGGCCATAGTCCACTCGATTGGTGAAAATGCCTGTCACTTCCACTTCTTCACCCGGCCTCGCGCAATCAATGTTGTCGCCCAGTAGTATCACTTCCTTGTGACGTGGGACGCGGCCTGGAGGCACAGCGCTGGGCGTCTCCTGCAGAGTCATCTTCTGGTAATTCCGATATATCGTCTCTTCCACCTTCAGCTTGAATCCACTGAAGGACTGGCACTGTCCGCACTTCCCCAGGTCCAGCGACACTGCGTCGTTTTTCAGGTAGATCGGCCCCTTCTTTTCCCCGCATTTCAAGCAATTATAGACTGCAATTTTGAGCTGGGGGTTTACGCCTGTGCGTCTGGTGACCACGCCCGTGACTTTGACGAGTTTGAAGAGATGCACCCAGCGGAGGTTTCGGATCTGGTCGGTGATGGGCAGGTCGCGGACACGCACGTAGAGTTCCTTGACACTGGCGGCGTACTGGGGAAAGAGCTCAGACACTACTGAGTAAGCGACGTCATTGAGGAGAGGCAGTGTCAGACTGGGCTCGTCTGCCAGCCACAGAGCCAAAGTGGGGTAGGCCTGTCTGAGCTGGCTGTAGTTAACGATCAGGCTCTGCTGGTTGTTGGCACACAGCGTGTTGATCGCGTCCAGGTACAGTTTATTCCCATGCTCGTCCTGGAACTCCAGCAGAAAGCGTCTGAAGCTCTTCGACACCCACCTGACAGTCCTGGGGTCCTGGATCCAGTCCGCAAGTTTGCCCTTCGGGTCCTCAGGGTCGATGTGCAGCTCCTCCTCCTCTTCCTCCACATTGAGTTGTGGGTGGTGCTGGCGGTGGTTCAGTCTGATCCTTCTCAGAATCTCCGCTTCCAGGTCCTCGCCCAGGGCAGCGGGCTGCCGAGTATCCCGCTGTTCCTGCGTGTCCCTGAAGTCTAGTTCTTGATTAGCGGCCTGCAAGGCTTCATGGGAGATATCCGAGAGCGCCTCATCGTCTATGCCCTGCGGCTCATACGTGTCCAGCTCTGGAATTGGCCTGTAGTCCTCCTGCGCTGTGGCTTCCAGGTCGTCGCCTGAGCCTTCGCTCGAGCCTGGCTCTTCCTCCTCCACCACGTTTTCCTCGACTGCTTCTGAGTCTGAGTCCCTGCCCTCTCTGCGTCGCTTGTGACTAGCGGATGAGTGCGGACTGCCGGACTATGTGTCTCTTACCATTTTCGCGGGTAGCGATTATCGCCATAGCAGTGGCCGCCAAAGGGTCTGATGGCTGCCTGGGCCTGGGACTGAGAGGGAAAGGGGAGGAGTGCGGCAGGCTACTCATAGACTTGTAGTGGAACCAAATGAAGCCGAAAGTGAGTAATTGAGACAAAGAAAGCGCAGTGCACACAGGCCAATAGTGGGCGTTTGAGGACGCGGCCATGGGTTATTTGGCCTTATGCGCTTATCCTCTCCATATAACCAGCTCTTCTCAGAATCTTAATAATGCTGGACCCCCCGAAACTGCCTCCCCTGAACTCCCCCAAACAGCAACTTCTGCTCAGTCCCGCTGCCCAGCGCCGGTCTATTCGCTACATCAGAGATTGTGTGGCATTGAAGGAACACATCAGTCTCGATCATTTTTTCAGTCCCCGGCACTCACATATATCGTCCCTGCAGTCCTCTCCTGCTCTCAGGCCTACGAAACTGCAGGTGAAGCCGATTTACCCCTCAGTGCTGCAGGATGGCAAAGTGGATGCGAGGATTCTGGTGGGACGGACTAAGGAGTCGAAGCGGCATCAGGTGCTGAGGGCACTTAAAGACATAAGGACGTATCTACCACCAGTGATGCTAGTCAAGCCTGAAGAAGGGAGAGGACAGCGGCAGCGTTTTCTGAGTTTGTCCTAGAGAATTGTTATACTCTGATTTCTACGGCTGTCCTAAGTCCAGAGACATCTTCCACACGACAATGGTCACCGGTACTTTGAGCAGGAAATTCGCCAGACTGACAAAGTAGCAAAAGCCTTGCACCGAGCTTTCCTGGTCCTTGCTGTGCAGCCAGCCACTGCCCTCGCTCCCAAACCAACTCAGGTCATACAGCTCCGACAGCACCAGCGCCACCGCCACCGCCTTCAGAGAACTAGCAGTGGCAGCGCCCCCTGTCAAGTAGAAGAAGATCAGTGCACTGAGCAACACCTAAGTGGAAGGTACATTGACGAAGTCGGTGCGAGCGAACATGCTGAGGCAGCTGACTACAATGAAGGCAGCCATGCTGGCGAAGGACAGGGCACCCCAGTCTACCTTTTTGCCGATGGTGCGGACCATCACTTGGTCTAGTTTGTCGTTCAGCTGCAGCTCCAGGTCTTGCAGCTGGGCGCTCACTTTCTGGGTGGTTCTGGTGGTCAAGTAGGTATTGGCTTCGACGAGGTGACCGAAGGGAGCGTCGAGCTTGGCAAGTTGCGACTGCAAGTTCTCCAGCTCCTGCCTGTCCAACTCCAAGTTCTCCTCCCACTGGTGGATAATGGTCTTGAAGTACTCCACCTTGGACCACACCCACTGCAGTCCCAGTCTGATCTTGCCCATCCAGGGCTCCTTCGGGTCCTTGCCCCGCAGTTCGAAGTAGTTGTCGTGTTTGAGTTGGTCTTGCAGTGTCTTCAGAGGGATGGAAACCTGGCCTTCGAAGTCGTCGTTGCCTATGGTGTCTCGGTCCATGATCACCACTTTGAGTTCTCCGTCTCCTCGCTCGATGTTGAAGGTGAAGATTTCGTCCCAGACGGGGTTCAGGTCGTTGGGAATGTATTTCGTTTCTATGCGTTGTCTCTCGCAACTCAAGATGACGTACGGGTCAGAGGTGCCGCCAGTGTCCATAGGCTTCAAGTTCTTGGCTTCTCGCACGTTGACAGTGAGCACACTGCCCACCATAATGCCGAACTGGTTCTTCGTCTCAGTCTTCGCAGCCTCCATGCACTTGCGCTTGGCCTCCTCCAAGTGCGCAGTGTTGTCCGCAATCTGCCTTTCCAGCTGCGCAATTCGCGTCTGGAAAGTTTCCTCCGCCTGCACATAGGACCAAATGAACTCGTCCAATGAAACTGCAGAGTCCTGGTTTTGGTCCATGGAGGAAAACAGGTCCTGGCACAGGGCTTCGTCGAAGTTGCCGCCTGCTTTCGCATTGAGGAAGTTCCGGACTTCTGCGTAAGACACGGTTTTGTCTTTGTTTATGTCGATTTGGTCGAATTCCAGACGGAGGCGGTCGTAACGTTCCTGCTTCTCGGCAGTCACGTCTGTGGCGCCGATGTGGGGACGGTTGACAGAAGCGGCGACCATGCTTTTCAGCGCGGTGGACGCCCTGGAAGACCTCATCTTAAAGAATGCGAGGTAATTAGAGGAAATGGCCATGCTGCGGATCGTAGGGGCGTGCAGTTTGGTAGTGGTAAGGATCAGGTAGGCCAGTTCACTATTGACAGTGCCGTACCTAGTGGGGATGTACAGGGAGCACTTTGCTGCAGGGGAGTACGGAGTGTGGTTCCGCATATTCACCTTTGTCCTCACGTTTCTCGGTGGACTGGTAGGAGTGGCAGGAGGCCTGCTGCAGCACCTGGTTTTGCGGAAAGTGGCCAGTGCTGGTCTCACGCTTGGAGGCTTCGCTGTAGTGTTTAATGTACTTTTCGGCCTGCGCACTGCAGCAGTTGTGTTGTGTGGTGGAGAGATCAAAGATGCGTGTATGGAGACAGTGAGCTGCGGAGCAGACACGCCTGTGCGCGATTGGCAAGCCTTCCTCTTCTCCTTCACCCTATGTGTACTACTATGTTCCTTGAGTGTGGCCATCGCTCTCCTGCTAGTTGGCAGTTCCTCCCTCCTCCAGCCGGCTAAATCGCCAGAGACTCAAAACCAAAGTGCCCTCGACGCCTCCATGACGCACGACAACTCTCCAGGCAAGCGCATCAAGGTGGATAGCCTGGAGAAGTCCGACTTGCTGGAGCCGGTCTTCGTCCCTTCCAACAAACCTCGAGAAGTGCCCACTTTCGCAAAGGACAGCGAAGTCACTGATTTGGTGAGTTCCAAAGACTTCGAGAACAGTCTCGGTCGCTCGGGGTCTATTAGAGGCCGAGGACGTGGACGTGGGAAGTAGTGTTAAAGGCCTAAGGCTATAACGGAAGGCTAATGAGTTCTCGTGAGCGCATGGACTCGGAGGATAGTTCCGACTCAGAGGACCAGCGGCAGCCAGGAGTGTTGCTGAACGTGTTCGCCACACAGTACGACGTGGTGTCGGAAGTGGGCAAGCAGGTGTTCCGCTGGAAGCTCAGTCACCGTGACAACGACAAGTGGGATGTGTGTTGGATTGACACGGGCATGACTCCTGAGCGGCTTATTCGCATGAAGCCGTACCAGAAGATCAACCACTTCCCTGGGATGCACTCGCTGGCGAGGAAGAACTGTCTGGCTGGCAATTTGCAGGACATGCAGCAAGCGCTGCCTGGGGACTATGACTTCTTTCCGCAGACCTGGCTGCTGCCCAGAGACTTTGGGGACCTCAAGAAAGCCTTGGGAGAGAAGAAAACCAGGACGTATATAGTGAAACCAGAGGCCGAGTGCCAGGGAAGAGGGATCTTTTTGACGCGAGAGCTGCAGGCTATTCCTCTGGGAGCCAGGTACGTGGTGCAGCGATACATTCACAAGCCCTACCTCATCGAAGGCCTGAAATTCGACATGCGGATTTACGTGCTGGTCACTGGCTGTGACCCTTTGCGTATATTCGTGCATGAAGAAGGACTGGCTCGCTTCGCCACCGAGCCCTATGTACCTCCCTTCCCCTCCAACCTCGCAGACACCTGTATGCACCTCACCAACTACGCCATCAACAAAGACAACTCCAAGTTCGTGTACAATACAGACGCACAGAGGGACGATATCGGCCACAAGAGGAGTCTTAGGGCTGTGTTTCAGCTACTCCAGGCAGCGGGACATGACACTGACACCCTTTGGACTACGATTTGCGGCATCATTGTGAAGACTTTGTGCAGTGCGCAGCCACTGCTCGCCCACATCTACCGCAGCTGTCAGCCGCTCGACCCATCTGACTCCATGTGCTTCGAAATCCTGGGAGTGGACATCCTGCTGGACCACAATCTGAAGCCCTGGCTGTTGGAAGTCAACCACTCGCCCAGCTTCACTACTGACACTCCACTCGACCACTCTATCAAGAAGAAAGTCATTGCGGATGCACTAAGGCTGCTGGACATTTCCAGGGACCACCGCGACTCATACAATCAACTCATCCAGGACCGGTTCTATCAGCAGGTGGTTCGCGAAAAGAAGACCTCGGACTGCAAACTGCAGCTCCTCCGCAGACAAGACAGGGCCGTCATCACTCGGCAGCACCTCGAAACCCACTGCGGAGGCTTCCGGAAGCTGTTTCCCTTGAGTGGCAGTCCCTACCAATTGGCACTCGAAACTGCCCAAAGACTCTTCGCAGTGCACTCCAGGAGTAGGATGAGGAAGGGAGAGGACAAGCCAAAGCCCAAGACAGTCTCACGCAAGCCACGGTCTCGCCAAGAGCCGCTGCAGGAAGAGCCCCGCAAACGCGCTAGCCGCCCTCCCCGCGTCTCCTCCGTATCCCTAGACCAGTCCCTTCCTCGCGCCGTAGTGATCAAACGCCTGCCTGAGGGCAGCTTCGTGAAGCCCAAGATCCTGGAGTTCGGCTTGGAGGCGAGGGAGGAGAAGCGCAGGCGGGGACCCCTGTGTGTGGGGTGGAAGATCAGAGAAATGCTACGCCTCTAGTTGTAATACGCGGGACTGCCTAGTGTCTATTCATTACTGCCAAGTTTCAGATGAAAGGCAGCCGCCACATCTCCCAGCGACGCTAGTTTCTTCACCTCTGCATCAGGCAGACTGACTCCTAGCTGCTCCTCCAGTGCTGTGACCAGCTCGACTGCATCCAGTGAGTCCAGACCCAAGGCCTTGAAGGAAGCCGCTGGACTGAGCGGCTGGTCTGCGCATTTTTCAAGACGCTTCGCCTGCTGCAGCACTAGAGTCTGGATGGCCTCTAAATGCATAGTGAAGTGGCGCAGAGCGAACCGAGCCAGCATGCGGCTAATAAAGATGAAGCCGCTGGCTTGGAACTTGCGCTCGATCCGCAACTGTGCCCCTGCGAACTTCACTGTGGGCTTCCTAGGCATCATGCTGCTGTTCGCACCCATCGTCAACTGGGAGAACACCTACCGGGCCCGCTACTACTTGGGCATGGCGCCTGTGCCTAAGAAGGTCTAGGTAGCCACTAACTCTCCTCCTCGCGCTCGTCCAAGGCCTGCACCATCGCTATGGGATTTTCTCTGCTCTCCGTAGGCTGCGCTATCCACTTGGACATGCCTAGGCTGCCCTCGCCCCACTGAAAGTTGAAATCTGTCTTTTCCCACTTGAAGGTCTTGGGGAAGAGGTCTGTTTTCTCGTCTATATTGCTCTCTAAGGCATGGAACATCTGACTCAAGTCTCCGAGAGAAGCTGTGAGGTGGGCTGCTTCCAGCGCCACTCCCACCTTGACGTCCAAGTTCCACTGGTCCAGCACCTCCCTTGGCAGGGAAGGGGCGGAGTAGACCTCGACACTGGCTCGAGCCACTGTGCATAGTCTCCGCAGCTTCTCCCCTCTCTTGAGCGTGCACACTCCCCCCTCTCCCTGCACACTGATCACATCACACATGAAGTCCTTGACTTCGTCCGAAAGGTCAACCGTCACTTCCTTCTTCTTCACTACTTCAAAGCCGGGTTGCAAAGGCTGCGGCAGTATCTTGGGGAGGGACCGCAGGGCATTGCTCAGCTTTACAAGAGCAGCTTCGATGATCACTTGGTCTTTCCCTTCCGAACTGCTGGGAACCACGATCGTGGCTTTCTCGCAAACCAGCTCGACCATGAAGTCCAGAGTAGGAGGGGGGTCGCCCAGCTTTTTGGGAGTCTTCAGTGCCTTGATGAAGCCAAGGAGATCTTCGAGTGCGTGGTTGAGGAAGATATAGTGGAGGGAAGTCCCTCGCAGGAGGAGAAGTTTGGCTGCGGGCCGCACTTCAAAGGCGACCATGGGGTCAGGCCCTTGAAGCAAACTGCGGTACTCCTGGTACTTGGGCTCGAGTCTCACTGAGCGCACGCTGCCCGGAAAGCACTCTCCTGAGTTCTGCACAGTCACTCCCTCCAGAGTTAGACGGAGGAAATGAGTGGCCTTGGCACAGAAAAGCACCTGGACTCTTTCAAGGCCCAAGTTCAGCTGGACTGGGGTGGGGATGCGTTGCACGAAGACTTCAGGCCCGCTGAGGAGAGTGTGAGGAGTTACTGAAACTGCGCGTCTGCTCGAGGCTTGACGCTTGAAGAAGTCTTTGAGCTCTATCAGCCGCTCTAATTCCAGTAGCAACGCGACTGGGCGAATCTGAAGCTGCAGCTTCTTACGTCGTTCAGACCACTGAAGCTGCAGAACTGCACTTTCTCCTATAGGGTCGGCCACAACGTCTTGCCGAGCACTGGACGGAATAGCCAGCAGCACCACGTCGTCTCCACAGGTAACAGCCACACTGCCCACTCGCACTCCCCCTGTCTGCTTGCGCTTATCAGCGTGCCTTTCCACTGCTCCGCTCACACTCAGAACAGAGGTGCGCAGGTAGGTGAGTCCTTCGCCTTCACTGCGCAGCTCTAGTCTCAAGCCCACTAAGTCGAAGTTGAGGGAACTCACCAGCCCGACGCGAGTTTCTGGGTGCATTTTGAGCGTGAACTCCTGGACTGACAGCAGGAAGCCGGAACTCGGGTGCACACTTTCCACTTCCACTTTCTTCACACTCACCAGCACTTCCACCTGCAGTTTCCTGGGTGGATGTCCCTGAGCCGGCTCTTGTAGTTGCTCTGCAGTATCCAGAATCACTCCAACGCCTGTCAGCGCTGCGAGTAGCCGTGACTGTAGTAGTGGGCGCTCCAGGTGCCAAAGCAGTGCATAGAGGTGTAGTTTGAGTCGACTGAGGCCCACGCTTTTGGGCTCGAAGTAGGAAGAGCGCAGGGAACGACGCAGTGCCTTGCTCTCCTCCAGAGACAGACTCGCTCTTTCCTTGGGACGCTCTCCGCCTGGAGGGTTGTTTGGTAGCTTCGGCAGTTTGTTGTGCTTGAAGACGCAGACTTCCTGCAGATGCAGGTCTGCGTCTCCTTGCAGTGCGCCAGTCGCTAGCGGTAACAAAGGGAAGAGTTCAGCAGGAATGCGGGGGCACACAAAGCCTTGAGTAGTCTCTACACGTATGCTTTCGCCCTCTTCGGGCTCAAATTTCACTTCAGAAAGGAGCACTGACGCCTCCACTGTGAACACCTTTTCCTGAAAAGTGGCAATGATGAGTGGTACCTGCACACTGAGTAGAGGAGCTGCGAAAGCTGCCGAGTTAAATAGCACCAGCAAGCCCCCAGGCCTTGCAATGGAGCCCAGGGTGAAGTACACAGCTGTCCGGTATTTGAGGTGTTTGAGTTGCCAATAGAGTGCCAGGCCGGGAAACTGTTTGCCCAGCAGCAAGACACAAGTCTGTGCTGAGTCACTTTTCGCGGGAGCGCTGGACTGAGGCCTTTCCTCTCTCTGTGGTGCTTGAATACCTTGCAGGAAAGTGAGTACAGGCAGCAGGGTGGAGTTGATCTCCACCTGCAGTTCAGGTACGTGAATGTCTATCACTCTGTCGGGAAAGTCAAGAGTGTGCTTCACAAGACACTCATGAGCACTGAGTCTGACAGAGGTGCGCAGTAGTGCACAGCCGAGAGACTGGACTTGGATGCCCTCCGCCTCTGCCTCCATTTTGAGGTAGCAAGCCTGGGTGAGACCGGGCGCAGGCACTGGAGAAGTCAGGCGGACTCCAAGGCGTTGGAGCTGCAGTAGGACTGCAGGCACTTCTCTGTACTTCTGCATGTGACAGTGGTCGAGGAGCTGAACCTCTGCGCCCTTTATTTCCACTTCCAAGCTGAGCACTGAAAGCGGGCTGGAGCGCTCTTCTGGCTGCCTGATTTGTTGGCACAGAGCAGTTAGGTAGGCTACACTGGGACTCAGGGCTCGTAGACGGTCTATAAAGGAGTCCTTCAGTGGGTCTTTATTGAAAGGCTTGTAGTAAAAATCCATCTGCAGCCATTGCAGCAGAGCTGACAATGTGGTGTTAGTGAGTGTCAGGCGCGGCGGTTCCAGAGTGAGCTGCAAGGTAGTGGCTTCAGCTAGGTCCAAATCGAAGTCAGCCACTGGCTTCGCCTCACCCGCAGGTCTGGAGTCACGCAGATGCTGAGTCTTCTTGGCCGCTTGCTCTACTGAAGCAAGGAGCAGGCCCGGCAGCACCCAGCGTGCACAGTTCTGTAGAAACCGTGGGAGGATTTCTTCCTTGAACACAGTCTCAATGCGGTCTGCGACCTCTTGCATACTGGCACTGTCCTCGGGCTTTTGGAACGGGGATATGTGCAGGAAACAGTCACTGTCAGGGTCGTTGAAGGCTGCCTCGAAGAGTCGGTCAGGCGTGTACATGTGCTTGCAAGTGCAGTAGCGCAGAGTAGTGGGGCGGGGACTGGAGACTTCCAAGTGGTGCACGAAGAACTCGAAGCAGCCCAGCAGGCCATGCAGTGTGAGGAAGTGACGTAACGTGTAGAAGAGCTGAGGGTCGTTCATGCTTCGCTCCACTGCCTCGCGCAACAGTGAGGAAAGTCCGTAGCAGGCCAAGAACTGTGCGCGCTGTTCTCCCTCGCTCAGGCCCTGCAGGTCCCAACACACCAAGGAGCCTAGTCTTCCCCTAGCCTTGGTCTGCATGCCAAAGCCTTCTGCTTCTGCACTGATACGGTCTAGATGCACAGCCAGTAAAGTGCCCTCAGTGAAGAGCTTGCTGTCCAGTTTCTCACTCGTCACTCCAAGGATGGCTTTGACGTTGTCAAAGGAGGTGCTATACTCCCTCAGGTTGCGCAGGGCAGGAAGCAACGGACGCTCTTCACGGACTGTCTGAGGCTGCTCTTCCTCGGAATCCACAAGACTGTCGTGGTCTGAAGAAGCAGAACGCAGTAGCACCACAGTGGGTGCAAGGGCTTGGCGGCCTGCGAAGGACTTCTTTTGGCAGTGTTCGCAGTCACACTCCTCTCTGTTGAAGATCTGAAGAGTGGGCTGGCGGGGTTCTCGGGAGGTGGAGCGCTGGAGGAAGAGCAGAAGGGAAACAACGCTGGCCTTCACTTTCCAGTTCAGACTTTGCGAGGGAAAGGTGTCGCCGCTGCGACTGTTTCTCCAGACAGGCTGCTCAGCTGCGCTTTCCTTGAAGTCCTGCATGTAGTAGGACCAAAGGTTGCCTATGTTGGAGCCCTCTGCACTGGCGCGCTGGGCGTAAGCCGCTGCCTCTTGGCGCAGCATAGTCAGGGCGCTGGAGCGCAGATTCAACAGCAAGCGGATAGGAAGCGCTTCTTCCAAGCCTCTGAGACGTGCGAGTTCTGCTCGTTTGAGCGGTAACAGCCAGGGCGCGTGAATGATGTCTTGGTGACGTTTGAAGAGCTCGAGGTAGTCACTCTGCTGCTGTTGGCTGTCCACACTCCGCTTGCCTCGGCCCAGGTCCGACTGATAGGCGCGGACAAGATAGCGCCACCAAGCTTTGGGCTCAGCTTTCAAGGCGAGGGAAGGCCTCAAGGAGTGGTAGCGCGCATAGGAACGTTTGAAAGCGAAGAAGTGCAGACAGTGTTGCAACAACAGAACCTGCGCTTCGCTGAGAGCAAGTTCCAGTGCACCTATCTCAACTCCCACAGTCTGACTTCGTTCTGCGTGGCTGAACTTGTGCTTGATAGTGAGGCCGCAGGGTCGAAGCACGTAGTGTCGTTCACTCAGTGCCACTCGGTGATAGTAATCGTGCAGATCTCCACTTCGCTGTTCTGGGCCGTCCGCCACCACCGCAAGTGAGAGTCCCTGCACTTTGACCACTCTGAAAGTCTCCGTTTCACTCTGAGAGAAAGCCGACTGCCACTGACTGTTGGTGGTTTCCAGCTTGAGCAGGTCGACATACAGCCGCACGAAACAGGGAAAGCCCAGACTGACTTCGTCCAAGTACACCACTTCCATGTCCTTCACCACCACACACAGGTTGTTCAGTACTGTTTCCTTTAAACTGCTCAGGAAGCTTTTGGGCTCGCCTTCGCTGGGTCTGCTACGCTGCTGCTCGCGCCAGGCGGCGAGGCGCTGGAGCTTCTCTGTGTTCTTGGCAGTGCTCTGCCAGGGCATTTCGTTAGGCACGACGAACACTCGCACTTTCTCCAGCACCACAGTGACAGGTTCTCTATTGTAGGCGGTCAGTGGCAGCGTCACTTTCAGTAGAGAGACACGGGACTGCTTGGAAACACGTATTGGCAGGGCCAGGCGGTCCAAGGCGTCTTCCCTCAGCATGATATCAGTGAGTGCGACTTCCGGCTGCAAACCCACCTGTGCATCAATGATGATGTTTTCCAAGTAGGGTTGCAACAGACTGTGGATTTTGTCACTGATGTAGCGACTGGCCACAGCGCTGAGACTCCAGCTGCTTTCGGCTCCCTTCATTCTAATGAGTGAGGATGCAGACTTGCCGCTGCCCTGGGAGCCTCCGCAGCCCACGCCCTTTGCTTCCTTCTGTATGGACCCGCCCGAGGCCTCTCTGCACAGGACGAGCCAGAGTTCTGCCCTTTCCCACCTCTCTGATGTCAATCGCCAAGCAGATGTTCACAGAGACTTTAGTGAGTTTCTGCAAAAGAAAAAGTCCACTTACCCTGCGACTGTGTACCAGCGTCTTATTAACGACTCCCTAAGTCGCAGACTTCTCCATCGCCGCAGCACACCCTTGATCACACCTCAACAACCCAGAATGTCTCGCTCTGATACAGCCGCTTTGCTCTCTCGCCTGGAAAGTGACGCCCGCAGACGAAAAGAAGAGCGCCAACGAGCACAGGAAAAACAGGAAGAAGAGAAGATACAGGAAGCGCTGCGCCTGGCCAACATGCACCACAGTCGCAACCCAGATCGCCTGGTTCAGTCACGACTGGAGGCGTGGCAGCATCCTTCGATTGACAAGCGTTCTGTCCACAGCCTTGCGCCTGTATCACAGGGCTCAGAGCTTTCCTTTCAACCAGTGTTCACTAGGTACGCTTCGAAAGTGTCTCAAAGACATGGCCAGTCCTCAGTCAAGCGAATGCTGGATGAGGCTGAGCGAGCGGTTCTCAATCTCTCGCCTCACAATTCCTGTGAATTGGAGGCTATTGATGACCTCTTGGAAAGACTGCAGGCGCCTCCAGACTCTCAGAGACCACCGGCTCCGCTGAGAACTGGGAGGAGTTCAGGTAGTGAAGTGACGAGACGCAAGCAGGCTGACTGCATTACGCACCCACCCAAACTAGCGCCCCGACTCGCACTGCAGCGGGCCCGAACTCAATTCGGTCATTTAATCACGAGCGATACTGGCTAGTCTAGTTGCATTTGCCTCATAATGAACGGCTCCGCCGACCTGAGTCCCCAGAAGATGGCGAAGCTGAACAGCCACTTCATCGTGAGCATGCAGGCGGTGTGTCTAAAGAAGTGCGTGCCCGACTTCAAGCAGGCGGACCTGAGTGGGGGCGAGAAAAACTGCGTGGACCGCTGCATTGCCAAGTACTACGCCACCAACGACATCCTCGGCCGTCTCTTCGCCCAGGAACGAGCCAAGGCTTAGTAATAGATGGACCCCATCACCTTCCAGCCCCGCACTTACTCTCTTAACGCTTCATTTGCTCGCGACACTCCCAGTAGGAAAGATACGACCGTGCTCTACAAGCGAGGCAGACTGTTGGCCCGGGAGCAGAATCGCTGGGTGCGAGTCGACCAGGAGTGTGAGCGCCAGCGCTGGAAGCTGCAGCTCCTCTCTCAGAAGTTGCAGCGCGCCAAGAAGCGCAATGTGAGCGAAGCCTACAACCCACTGACAGGCGACTATGACAGCAGTGGCAGTGGAGACTTGCTCAGAGTGGCGGATGAGTCTGCTTACCAGCGGGCTGAGCGAAGGAATGCGTTCCTGGCCTCAAAGCAACGCAGGCCCTTCAACATCATTAGTGGACTGGACGCTCCGAGGACAATTCTGCCCAAGTTCCACTTGATGTGAGTGTCCTGCGACCTGAAAGAAGCTAGAGTGCTTAGTCCAGAGTGGTCTTGAGTATTTCTAGTGCGTCGAAAATGTCAGCCTTGCTCACAGTCGAGTTGGTGACGGCTCGAATCTCACGTTCGCCCACCTTCGGGGACAGCAGCACGTTCTTTTCCTTGAGACGCCTCACTATCTCCGCACATGTGCCTATTTTGGGCGCGAAGTTGACGATGTTGGTCTGAACCGGACTCACAGCACAGTGGAGTTCCCGCAAGCCTTCTGCGAAGATCTGCGCATTTTCATGGTCCGCACTCAGCAAGCGCTCTGCCATGTCTAGCGCGACCAATGCGGGAGCTGCCAGCACACCGCCCTGTCGCATCGCTCCGCCCACACATTTGCGCCATCGGTGTGCTTTCTCTATGAAGTCCTTGGACCCGATCACGACGGAGCCCACAGGACAGCTGAGTCCCTTAGAGAAGCAAAGACTGAGACTGTCCACGTTCTTGACCAAGTCGCTAGGAAGCAGGTCGGGCTGCTGTTTCTTGAGGTACACATAGGCATTCATGATGCGAGCTCCGTCCACGTGCAGTTTGAGGCCACGAGGCTTGCAGAAAGCCGACACCTCAGCCACGTGCTCCAAAGGCAGCACTGTGCCTCCACAGTTGTTGTGAGTGTTTTCCAGCAGCACTAATTTGCTTCGCGGGAAATGCACTTTGTCAGGCATCACTTGCTCTTCCAAATGCGCCAAGTCCAGTCCTCCGTCAGCACGGTTCCGTACTGCCCTCGGCATCACGCCTCCAACCGCAGAAATGCCGCCCTGCTCGTAATAAAGCACGTGGCTGAGGTCTCCCAGCAAGACTTGGTCTCCAGGCCCGCAGTAGGAAAGGACGGATATGAGGTTGGCCATGGTGCCTGAGGGGACGAAGAGAGCGGCTTCCTTGTTGAATAAGGTCGCGACTCGAGTTTGCAAGGCGTTGATGGTCGGGTCTTCTTGGTAGACGTCGTCCCCGAGACTCGCTTCAGTCATCACTAGCTTCATCTGAGGCAGGGGCAGAGTCACAGTGTCGCTTCGTAGGTCGATTGTGCGAGTGCGGCTGAATAGGCGACGGAGCAGCATTCGACTATAGGACAATGGCTGTCTTCAGAACAGAGATATAGAGGGAAAGCAGTTGGGTCTTTAACCATCGAAGGCCGAGGTCCAGTTGACCAGTCGTGAAGGCAGATGTTGGGCACTTCAACCGAAAGCGTATATCCAAACACACCAAATTGGGTGTGTTAGATGACTTCTCCAATTGGCTACCCTGGCAGACCACTCATTTTGAGTAATTGCAGTCTACCACTTCAATCGCCAAGGGGCCTTTCGAAAAACACTTGAATGATACTTACTGAGAGTGGAATATCAAATTAAAAAGGAATTCATTAATAAGACTGCTTCAATTTACTGCATTTCTCGAGCCTG
>Ga0247837_1006081_pt1 | contig 17384 bp, 15 predicted proteins | sample LaCtaG_2_FD_187115 | JGI IMG/M metagenome (GOLD analysis project Ga0247837, IMG submission 187115) | Freshwater microbial communities from meromictic Lake La Cruz, Castile-La Mancha, Spain - LaCruzMarch2015_14.5m | ecosystem: Environmental > Aquatic > Freshwater > Lake | place: Spain: Castile-La...
ACATCACCTCCGTGATCACCGGCCCCGTCGTGACCAGTCTGCCCGTCAATTCTCCCATTTTTTCGCGGACCGCGGAGTGATAGGGATCGTTGGCGTCGAGCCAAGCAATCGTTGGGCCGGCATCGAGCAGAATCAGCTTCATTCCCGCCAGTTGGCCGCCCGGATTCGCTCCTTGAGCGGATGAGCCGCTGCGGAGGGAAGACGCGACAAGCGGAGGCAACCAGCCAAATCCCCTACCCGCTCGCGGAATGGAACCGAATCCAAATCCCGCGCGAGCACATCCCGGATATATTCCGATTCTGTCTTCTTGAGCGCCCCGGCCGCTTGGCGGATCAATTCCCTCTGACCGATTGGCAACCGGATGGTTAGCGTAGCCGTGTTCATGAATTCACAAATACGATACGTAAGACAAAACGCAAGACACTTATTAATCGTGGCATCGGCATCCTGCCGATGAACGATCTGGAACCATGGACAAGATGCCCATGCAACCTCCTGTAGCGTCGCCGTCCCCGGCGACGGCCGTTCAGCGAAAACAACCGGCGCCGGGGACGGCGCCGCTACATTTTACCCTCGAGCCCCAACCTCTGCCGCCCGTAGCTGCGGTGCTCGACCGCTTCGCACCATTCATTGTTGGCCAAATACCACTCAACCGTGCGGCGGATGCCGGATTCGAAGGACTCGGATGGTTTCCAACCCGACTCGCGGGCCAGCTTGGAGAAGTCCATGGCGTAGCGCAGGTCGTGGCCTGGCCGGTCGGTGACAAAAGTCTTCAGCCGAGTATGCGGGCCGGCCGGATCCGGACGCAACTCGTCGAGGAGCGCGCAAATTGTATCGACCACGTCGATGTTCATCATCTCGGCTGCGCCGCCGATATTATACGTCTCCCCCAACCGCCCGCCTTTCATCACCGTCCAGATGGCGCGGCAATGATCATCCACGAAGAGCCAGTCACGGATGTTCTCGCCTTTCCCGTAAATCGGCAGCGGCTTTCCCTCGATCGCATTGCGGATGATGAGCGGGATCAGCTTTTCCGGGAATTGGTATGGCCCGTAGTTGTTCGAACAGTTCGTCGTCACAACGGGCATCTTGTGTGTATGGAAGGCGGCCCGGACCAAAAAGTCGCTTGCCGCCTTGCTTGCCGCGTAAGGGCTGTTCGGCGCATAGGGTGTCAGCTCGGCAAACGCCGCATCGCCCGATTGGAGCGTTCCGTAGACCTCATCGGTGGAGACATGAAGGAACCGGAATTTTGTCTTTCGGTCCCCCGCCAGCTCTTTCCAATAGCCCCGTACTGTATCAAGCAACCGCTGGGTTCCCAGAACGTTCGTCGTGATGAAGGGCTCCGGCGAATCGATCGAGCGATCGACATGCGACTCCGCCGCAAAATTCAGCACCGCGTCGATCTCATGCTCCCGCAACAACTTAGCCACCAAGGCAGCATCACCGATATCCCCTGCGACAAAGACATGTCGAGAATCTCCGTCGAGATCTGCCAACGATCCGCGGTAACCCGCATAAGTCAGCAGATCGAGATTGACTAATTTTCCGACTTTCCAGTCGGGCGATTGCAAGGCAAGACGGACAAAATTGCCGCCGATAAATCCGGCGCCGCCGGTGACGAGGAGGTTCATAAGAGAAGTGGCGTGTGCCGTGTGACGAGTTTGATCGACCGGTAGGGCCCGCTGGCCGAGTGGGCCGCTGCTATTCGGATTGCTCCGCGACCTCCAGCGTAGCCTCTTTTGCCAGTCGCTCCTCCCGCGCTTCCACGATTTCCTCGGCCATATCAACCGCTGCGTCGAGCAGATCAAATCTTTGGGAAACCGAGAGGTCCGCAGCCCGCAGAAGGTGAGTTATCTCGGCTCCCTCGAAGGTCAAATAAAACTATGGGTCGTCAGGGTATTGGCGGCGCTTCATTCAGCAGTCTCCGCCACCACCGGCGTAAGGTTTGCGACCGAGCGGCGCATGTATCCTCTCGGGAAAAGCCGGAAAGCTTCGTCGATAAAATCAAGCTTTTCGGAAAACGGAAGGTCGCACGTCTTGAGCAATGCCGCGATGCGGGCTCCCTCGAAAGAAGCATAGAACCAAGGGTCACTTGGATATTCTTTGCGTTTCATGACTCGTATAGCTTGGTCAAGGCGTCGATATCCGCCAAGTCCTGCGGTCGCGAAGCTTGGCGTTTCAACTCAAGCAAAGCCTCGAGTCCAACTACCCTTGCCTGCAAGTCCGGAGTCACCTGCTCTATCCGGGCGTTTGTCCACTCGGCATCGAAGTCAAAAGGTTCGCGGACGAAGACATCAACATCGGGCGACTCGTCTCTCCAGAATTGGAGAACGATCATGTGCTTTTCCTCGATGAGTCTTTCCCGAGTTCCGACATCCGAAAATTCAGCCGCCGTAACCGGCACCTTCGGTCTATAGCCAGCCTTGGCCAAAGCAGCGAAGGCAGCCGTTGCGTTGTTTGGATCAAGCGCAACCACCAGGTCGATATCTTTCGTGGTTCTGAGATAGCCGTGAGAGGCGACCGCCAATCCACCAACGATTAGGTAGCGAATCTCCGCGGCGTTCAACGCGCCAACGACATCAACAACGCTTTGTTTAAAGTGCATTGTGGCGGATTGCAGCTGGACAGACCTGTGCCCTCAACTCTCATCCCTCAACCCTCAACTACTCCTCAGCTTACCGCAGCCAAACGAAGCACACGCCACGCGGCTTCAAGAGAAATGGCGGTAGACATCTTCGAGTCCCCTTCCCGGCGTTCCGTGAAAACGATGGGAACCTCTTTGATCGTGAAGCCCTGCTTCCACGCGGTGTGGTGCAGTTCGATCTGGAAGGCGTAGCCTTCGGCTTGGACCTTGTCCCAATCGAGATCGCGCAGGACGTCGGCGCGGATCGCTTTGAATCCGCTCGTCGGGTCGCTCATGGGGAGTGCGGTCAGTGTCCTCACATAAAATCCGCCGAACGTGCTGATGAATAGTCGGCTCTGCGGCCAATTAAGCACCGAGATGCCGCCGAGGTAACGCGAACCGACCGCAATGTGGGACCCCTGCTCCAAGGCTTCGAGCAATTTTGGAATGTCGGCCGGATCGTGCGAGAGGTCAGCGTCCATTTCGACCGCCGCTTGGTAGCCGTTCTTGACGGCCCATTGGAATCCGCGGCGGTAAGCCGTGCCCAACCCCGCCTTGCCCTTGCCCTCGAGCAGGAAAATACGCTTGTTGAACTCGGGGCGTGCGCGCACCACCCCCGCAGTGCCGTCGGGCGACCCATCATCAACGACAAGAACATCCGCCTTGCGTGGGAGTCCGAGAACCAAATCAATCGCTTTGTTGATCGATTCGCGTTCGTTGTAGGTCGGGATAACAACCACCACCTTATCTATGCTCCCGGTTGGCGGGGCGATCACGGGCGTCTGCTTGTTCGCGCCGGTCCACCAATCTTTCCACCGCTTCGGAATGAAGAGCAGCGGCATGACGAGCAACAGGCCGAGCACGCCGGCCCACGAGAGGCCCGAGACCCAGACGGCGAGGTCATACCAGCGGGGCGGACTGAAAAAGAATTCGATCGGACCGTTGGTCCGACCGAGAGGCACGGCCATGAGCCCGCCGAACGCTTTATAGACCGGCAACTGCGCGCCGTCGGAATAAGCCCGCCAATCCGGATGCCACGCCTCCGTCACCACGAGCCATCCTTTCCGCTCGCCGAACGGATCGAAGACCATCTTCGAAGGGTCCTTGCGGGGAAGACTGTAAGGCACCCGCTCAAACGGTGCGCCCGGACCCTGCGCGTATTTTTGGGAAATTTGGATACCGTTCGCTGTAGCCCCCGTGCCGGCGAGGAACGGGAAGTTGCGCTCATTCGGTCCCAACTCGATCGGCACCGCATTGATGCGTCCCGCGGCATCGAGAAAAGCCGGCGCCAACACCTCCGTGCCTAGGTCCATGGCGATGTATTCCCGCGCGACAAAGGCCGGCGCCAGCGAGTCCTTGTTCTCCAGCACCCGGATGAACTCCGAGTCGAACCCCGTCGGATAAGCTTGGGCGAAGGCGTTTTGAATCTCCTGCGGCGTGAACGGATCTTTCTTGTCCAGCAGCACATGCGAAATCCCCGCCACCCGCATGTAAGTCTGCATGGCACCGGGCGAAGAATTTGCTCCATTGACCAAGGCCCGAACCCCCCGCATCTGGAAGTGGCTCCAGACTGCCTCAGTGTTGAGTCCACGCCCCGATTGCATCGGCGTGCGGAGGTAAAAGTAGCGGCCGGACATCGGATAAACGCGCCCCTCGATAAGCGACGTCTTGAGGTAATCCTGCGAACGATCGAAATCGGCAAAGGTTTGTGCCGGCAGCCCCGGCGCGAAGAATTTTGAGAAGTAAGCCGAGGCATCAAGCAGCATGATCACCCCCAACAGTCCCGCTACGACCAGCCGGTCTCGCTTTTCGATCATGGCGTTGAACAGCTGATGGATGGAAATGGCGCCCGCCATGGCGATGCAAAGGAACCCCGTCTCCCAGAACCCCCAAGGAGCACGGATGTCTTTGTAGATAGGAAGTTTCTCCAGAAGCACAAATCCCGGAACAAAGAGCCACGCAATGATTAGCAAAGCCGCCCAGAGTCCGCGCCGCGGCGTCCGCGGCAGAATCATGTAGATGAGGACCGGAGGCACGATCGTCACGAGCCAGACGAGCGCCGCGATCCAATCCGGCGCCTTGATCGAGCCCTTGAGAAACTCCTGAAGACCAGTGAAAGCAGAAAATGGTCCGTGGGAAAGCCAAAGGGCCACCAGCGTCATCCCAAGGAAGAGACGCAGCAGCACACCATTGCGGGTTTGCAGCCACTCTCCTCGTCCGCGCGCCCACCACAGAACCGCGGCAACGCTGAAGATCGGGACAAGGCCGAGGTAAAACTGCCCACGATCAGCGACAAAGTCCGGCCGCATATTGGCCAGCAGGCCATTCGCGCGATCGAGCACCGAGATGAAGCTCTTCATCGAGAACGCCTGCTGCCACCCTGCGAAATTGTCGAAGCTGAAAGCCGCCACCCATTGGTATTCACGCGTCAGCGGCAACAGCAGCGGCAGCACCATGAGGCCCAAGAGCGACGCCGAAACGATAGACCCGCGGATAAGGGCGATGCGGCGCTCCGGTTGATCGAAGAGGATCCAGAGAAAGAACCCGCCTGCCAGTGGGAGAAACATCAGACCTAGCTTCGTGTAAGAGAGCATTAGTCCACCCCAGGCTGCGGCCAGAAGGAATGAGCTCTGCCATGAGCCACGTTCGGCAACGCGGAGAAAACCCAACAAAACCAGCGGAACGAAGGCATAGGCAACAACGGCGCCGATATGCTCGAAGCTGGCCAGCCGCAGCAAAACTTGGGCATTCAACGCGTAAAGAACGCCTGCAAGGAAACCGATCCAAGAGTTTGCCGAGAGCTTGCGGGCAAAAACAAATGCCGCGAGGCCTGACGCAGCAAGGGCGATCAACCCCAGGAGCTTGCCCGCCAAGCCATCCCCAAAAATCGAAGTCAGGGCGTTGCCAATCAGAATCGGAACAGTGACGAGGAAATACTGCGAGGACGATGAGCCCTGCATAAAATTCGGCGTCCACCAGTTTATCTTCCCTCCGGAGAAGACGTTCCGGAACTCGGCGAAAAATCTGCCGGCATCGCTGTAGAGCTCTTCTTGGGAAGGGGTCTGCCGCAGCCAACCGAAGCCGAAGACCGCTACGGAGGCGGCCAAAAAAACCAACAGGCAGAGAAGGGCGCAGTCGATTGTAGGGCGAGGCTTTGTCATGAAAATCCGAAACAGCGCCGCCGAAGCGACACCCACAGGTCAAAAGTTGATGCGTTCTTTCTCCACCACCAGAGGTCTCTTGAGCACTTGGGTATGAATCGACCCGATGTATTCCCCGAGAATGCCGATGAAGAAAAGCTGGACCGAAGCGAAGAAGAACAACCCTATCACCAAGGGCGCGGTGCCAACGGGAAACTGCTGCCAAAAGAGCAGCTTGTAAACCAAGTAAACGCCCCCCACAACCAGACTGACCAGAGACACAAGAAAACCGGACATTGTCGCCAGGCGAAGAGGAATCTTTGAATGGCTGGTGATGCCCAGCATAGCCAAGTCGTAAAGAGTGTAAAAATTGTTCTTCGTGATTCCACGCTTTCGCGCCGGTTGCTGGTAATGCACTTCAGCCGTTGGCAGCCCCGTCTCAGCAATAATGCCGCGAAAGTAAGGATAGGGGTCTTGTAAAGAGCGACAGTAGTCGACTACTTGCCGATCGTAGAGCCCGAAGCCGGTAAAGTTCTGGAAAGTGCGCGCATCGGCCAAATGTTCAACAATCCGATAATACAGCTTTCGTAATACGAAAAAGATCCCCACCCCCTCGGTGGAATCCTTGATGGCAAGCACGGCTTTTGCCCCACCCTCCCAAGCGGCGACGAATTGAGGGATCATCTCAGGTGGATCCTGAAGATCACTCGCCATGCAAATGACCGCTGCACCATCCGCCTGCAGAAGGCCATGGAAGGGAGATCTGATGTGCCCGAAGTTGCGGGCGTTCAGAATAACCTTCACGTGCCGATTGCTTCCCGCGAGTCGGCGCAGAATGTCTTGGGTTCCGTCGGTTGAAGCGTTGTCGATGATGACGATCTCGTGGCGGTATTGCGGCAAGGATGTGAAGACAGACTCAACCCGCTCCACAAGCTCCCCGATGCTTTCGGCCTCGTTGAAACAGCCGGTAACAACACTCAACAGCGGACGCGCATCCGAGGGCGTCTCAAATTCCGCGCTCATAAATCAGCCGTTTCAGCTCCTCATCATAAGCGTAGGGGCTATCCACTTGATCAACCATGACCGCTTGGTCTTTTGTCACGTCTTTCAACAGCACCTGCCCACGCATGATTTCACGGCAAGACAACTGCCCTTTCTGAAGCGGTATGGCGAGATAGAGGTCCTCCTCTCGCAGAGATTGTCCCGCCTTCAAGTCTCGCTTAGCGTAAACCCCGCGCACCAAAGCATCTAAATACTTAATCTCGGCATCCGATGGCGTGCGCTTCACTGTCCCAGGATGCCCACACATTGACTTGACCCGTCGAAAGGCCTTGAACCACACGTCGGCTTGATGAGGCAATGTGCAGTAAGGCGAGACTTGCGTTCCTTCCGATTCGATGTCGATGTGTCGCTCGAACGTGCGTGCTCCCTTCGCATAAGCGATGGCGAGGCTTGTTTCCCAATCGTGATATTCGTGCGTAGAAAATCCGATCGTGGTGTGCGGATAACGAGCGCGCAGATAGTCAATCTGATTAAGTTGAAGATCACGACCCTCTGTCGGGTAAAGCGATACGCAATGATTAAGAGCTAATGGAATACTCCGGTTGGCGAAAAAAGTCACAAGGTCATCAGTGTCCTTCACCGATGAACCGCCAGATGATGCGATAACTGGCTTGTTGGATCTAGCGATGCGTTCTATGAGAAACCAGTCGTTTATGTCCGAACTGGCGAGTTTGATGAGCGGAACCTCCAACTCCTCGCATAGGTCTACTGAGGCCTCGTCAAACGGCGTCGCACTTGGGATGCATCCAGCTTTGCGGATCGCATCAACCAGCACGGCGAGATCCTCCTTAGGCATCTGAGTGTCGATGGTCTTCTTGATGTAGCGGATGTCCATCCGACTGCGGAAATCTTTGTGAATGAAGTTATCCACGTCACGAAACTGGAGCTTGATAGTCGCCCGGATGTTGTTGAACCGGACGATCCGCGAGAAGTCAGCGATAATCTTCAGCCCCCGCTCCACCTTGCCCCAGTGGTTGTTGGCCATCTCGAGGACGAAGAGTTCTTCAAAGAAGTCTCGCTGGATGATGGGAGCCATTGCGTAAGTTAAAGCAGAAGACTTTCGATTTCGGAAAACTTTTCTACCCGGAGGGCGGAGGCCCCAGCTGCCGCGCCGTAGCCGTAAGCCGCAGCGATGAAAAGGAAGTCGCACGCTTTCGCTGAAGCCGCGTCGTCAGCACCGTCCCCGACCAAGGCGGCTTCGCCGGGTCCGATATTGAACTTTTCCGCCAGCAAACGCGCGCCATCTGGCTTCGAAAGAAACGGCGGTTCGACAGAATCCGGGGTCATCATGCCAGTAAAAAACACCGCAAGGCCGAGGTGATCAAGAATCCTTCGCGCAGGCGCTTCCGGCTTGTTGGTCAGCACGAACAAGCGCCAACCAAAGGAGTAAAGCCGCGCGAGCGTCTCCGGAACTCTGGGAAATGGCGTCGAGCTAAGGCAACCCTCGGCGTTATAATGCGCACGAAATCCCTCCACTAAGCGCTCCATTTTCTCCCGCGGCATTTCAGGCCAGAGCCCGGCAAACATCGCGGTGATCGGCGGCCCGATAACCGCTCTCAAATCGGGCACCGCTGCTTCGGGCAGCACCTTCGCGATGGCCACCCGCGCCGACCGCTCAATACCCGGCAGCGAATCAACCAGAGTACCATCAAGGTCGAATATAATGTTCTTCATGGCTCGATCGCATAGGCAACTGCATCAAACCCGTTGAAACCGTGATAGCGCAAAAGCAGTGAATGCGACGGCAGCAGATCACGCAGCAGAAGCGGCACTTCCCACAAATGAGCAGGCAAATGGTAAACGCAGGCAGCAATGCGCGGCCGGTGCTTGCGAATCAACGCTTCACCACCTTTCAACGCTTCAATTTCTGCCCCTTCAATATCTAGCTTAATGAACGTCGGCGCAAAGCCCTCCAACACCTCGTCCATAGCAACAATGACGGTCATTGTTTGGCCTTTCTCGCTGAACGCACTGCTCGCATTTCCACTTTGTTGAAACCTACGCTTATCGCTTTTCGCACCGAGCCCGCACTGAAACAGCTCAGTCTTTGCACCTAGGTTGTTTTCCTCCACCCAATGGCAAAGAGCAGAAAAATTGACTGGATCCGGCTCGAATCCGGCGATGCGCTCGACTTCAAATCTACGAATCGCCGACATCGTATCCCCATTAAAGGCACCACCATCCACAAAGCGCAACGGTTGGCGTGGCGGGATGATGTCCACCGGAAAATACTGATGCTTAAGGTCAGGCGTGCGAAGCAGTTGGAAATTGCCGCTGAGGCGCAATTCCACGAGCTTGAGGTAAATCCGCCTGCTTGCGTCGTCATCCCAAAGCTCAAGCCCGTGCTCCAGATCTTGTTTGTGGCTTTCCCAAAAATACCGAGCGGCGAGCCAAAAGTTTGACTTCAGCCGGTCGGGAAAAGCCTCAAAAAGCGTGGAGTAAGGCAGCACCTGCGCAAAGCCAATGTTTCGCAAGGCCTCATCGATTACTCCAGTGTCTGCCGAAAAGTTGAAGACAGCGACCAGAATAGGAACTCCAGAGCGTGCTAACTTGATCGCTTCAGCGCTCGTTGGCTCAAGGCATGGAACTCCTTCAACTGAGCCGATGGCCGCAAATCTCGCATCAAGAACAGCTACTACCCTGTAACCACTCCTTTTCAACACATGAAGGGCGTCGCGTCCACAGCTTCCTGCACCATAGACCGCGAGCGGGGTGCCGGGCTCGGGCATAGTGGGAGCACAATGCTTTTTGAACAATTCCGAAAGCCTGCGCTTGGCTGACTCAAGATCCATTGCCCTTAATTCTCCACCAGCCGCACCAGCATATTTTCTCGGAGTTCATCCCTGCTCAAAAACGGAGCCATGTCCTCGAGCGGCGATGACGCCATGCGCCCGTTTGACAATCGACGCGAGGTGAGCTTCGGCTCGAAGACTTGATTTCGATCCAGCATTACCTCGCAAATCTCCGGCTCATCGGATTCGAGCACGCGACGGAGTTCGGTCACAAAATCTGGACCTTCGAGCCGTGTGGCATTTATGCCGTAAGCCCGAGCCACCTTCACATGATCGGGAAAGGAAACACCACTTTCGGCCGTCGCACCAACTTGCAGACCAAAAAAATTCGTTTGTGTCTGCCGGATCGAGAGGTAACCACCATTGTTGAGGACAAATATTTTAATTGGCCAGCGATGGTGCGCCACAGTCTGAAGTTCTTGAATGTTCATTTGCAAGCTGCCGTCGCCGGCGAGGCAGATGACGCGCTTGCCATCCCGGGCCACTGCGGCACCAATTGCGGATGGCAAGTCGTGACCCATTGATGCGGCTCCCGAATTGGAAAGCAGCCTTTGGCCCATTTTGATGTTGGCGCATTGAAATGTGACGATCGTTGCCGTTGCATCGCCGCAAGCGATAACGTCATCCGCAGCAAGTTCCTCAAAAAGAACATGCGCGAAGTGATACGGGTTGATTTCCGAGCCACCTGAAATTTGCCCTGCAGGATCAAACACCGGGTAGCGGTATTTTCGTGCTTGGCACCATGTGAGCCATTTCCGATGCGCGGAAGAGGAGCGCCAGTCGCCCAACTGGGCTTCCATCTCCTTGAGAAACTTGTTTGCGTCAGCGCACACTGGCATGTCGGGCTTTACCATCGGCTTTTCGAGTTCCGCGCGATCTACATCAACTTGGATCTTGAATGCGTCACGCGCGAAGAAGTTCCAATTATAGCTGACCTGACGGATGTTTAGCCTAGAGCCAATGACAAGCAGAAGGTCGCTGTTCTGCACAGTGAAGTTGCCGTAACGGTCACCGATACTTCCGGGACGCCCGCAAAACAGTGGATTGGAAGATGCGATGATGTCATGCGCCCATGCCGTGGTGACTGGGATTCCGAGCTTCTGAGTTACCCGCTGGAAAACATCCACCGCTTTAGACACACGGACGCCACTTCCAGCCATTATCACTGGTCGTTTCGCTTCGGCTAACTTCTTGATGATGGTGCCGCAGATGCCTTGAAGCTTAGCCTCGTCGTTGTCGGTCGCATCATCGTCAGGATCGTAGCCTTGCAAGGTTGCTGGATCTATGTCGGCAGCCTGAACATCGACCGGGATATCAAGCCAGCAAGGCCCTGGGCGCCCATGGGAGGCGAGGTAGAATGCGCGCTCAAGATGATATCGGATGGATGCCGGATCGGTGACCATCGCGGCGTATTTGGTGATATTGTGAACCATCGACACAATATCGACTTCTTGGTCGCCGAGTTGACGCAGCTTGCCCATGAGTCCGTGCGTTCGCAGGCACGTCTCCCTCTTTACCTGACCGGAGATAACCAGCATGGGGATCGAGTCCGTAAACGCACCAAACACGCCGTTGAGAGCGTTGATGCCGCCAGGACCCGTCGTGACATTGACTACGCCGATGCCACCAGTCACGCGCGCATAGCCCTCCGCCGCCATGGCACAAGCCTGCTCGTGGTGGTTGCAGATGTATTCAATACGCTTCTCGCGACCGATGGCATCGTTGAGATGCATAGCGCCCCCCCCAGTCACTAAAAACACATGCCGAACACCTCTGTCGGCAAGATATTGGCAAATATAGTCAGCGACCCGCATCAGATGATGATCTCGATTCCCCAGTTCAGGTAAGCGCAAGCACTGGATTCGTCAGTCCCAACGAATCGACAGCGGCTTGAATGGAATCCACATTGACCAAGGACGCAATAAGTATCGGATATGGTATTTCTTTGAGAGCATCCGGAGAGATAATCCCGATACCCCTGAGCGTTTTGCCCTGATGAATGGGGTTTGAATCCACGAAAGCTGCGATATTGGCATCCTTTAGTGAGGTATCGGACAGTAACTTAAGAGCAAGCTGGCCAGTCCCCCAAACAACAAGCGGCTGCCCCGCGTTGAGGATCCCGTCAATCCGCGCACTGACTACCTGCATCATCTTACCCGAAGCACTGACGTAATCGCGCAAGCTTGCCTCAAGTTCTGAATCGGGAGTTAGCGGCTTCCGTTCCCCTGTCTTCCGCGCAAAAACAAAGGCAGCAGGGTAAGGGATATTCCTCGCCGCGAAAATTTCTTTTTGGCCGCTGCGATCCGCAACGAAGCCATGCAACCCGACAAAATTCTCCAAGCAATGCACGGAAAAATGATTGATATGCTCTGTGTTGAAATCTTGAAACGGAGAGCAAAGCAATTCCTTGTAGCGCAGTGCGTCTGGCACCTCGATGTAAAGCCACGCTCCTGAAGCCAATTTCTTGTCGAGTGCGGTTATAGCGCCTTGCAGATCGCAAACGTGCTCTAGCACGTGCGAAAGGATAGCTCCCCCGAGGCTGGCATCGGGCAGAGAACCCAAATCAAACAGGGAGCCCACCACAGCTTGGACCCCGGAGGCAGCCTCGGCATTGTGAACGCATGTAGCGCTTGGATCGACACCCAAAAGCTCCTGAAAGCCGAGCTGCTTGAGCTCCTTGAGGAGACCTCCATTGGCGCAGCCAATATCCGCAATAAGGCCATCGCTAGAACCCACAAACTCACGAATGTCGGAGGCCACGCGGCGCAGTCTGGAAACGTCCCAGTCGGCAGATCCGGCTCCGGTCGAAGTCGCGCTGTCCGCATACTTAGACTCTTCGCTGTAAAGACGATCGAAGTCAGCCTGCTTTGCCGCGGTATCTGCAAAAGCAAAACCGCACGCCGAACAGGAGACCACATCGTAGCCAGATCCTACTGGGTGTTCCTCGCCAAGCGCAAAAGATTGCCTATGGAGACAATGCACCACACGGCAGCCGCAAATCGGGCAAGACCTAAGCGAGCTTTTCTTGGTCATCGCTTGAGAAGCCAGTCAGCCGTTTTCAACAGTGCGTCATTGCAGCCAACTTCGGCGCTGAGAAGCAGGCTCTTTTGGCTCTGTTGAGCAGATGGAACATAGCGAGTAGAGAGCAGGCCATCGGGTGAACCTGCAAACTCCACAGAGCAGCGGAGCGAACTTGCAACCAACTGCGCCAGTCCCGCTACGGTAATTACTTCCTCCGAGCCGACGTTGTAGGCCGCGCCAGATCGTCCTTGGAAAAGGATCGCCCAGAGCCACCCGGCAAGATCGGAAGCATAGAGGTAGGAGCGGACGGATTTGCCGTCGCCTTTCACCACGATGGGACCGCCCGCGATGGCGTCGCGGATGAAGTTGCCCGCGGCGAAATGCGCGTCGAGCGGGAGATGAGGCCCAATGAAGGCGAAGCAGCGGGCGATCTTGGCTTCGAAGCCGGACTGCTTTGATTGCAAAACACTCAGCAACTCCCCCACCCGCTTGCCTTCGCCGTAAGCGGAGTTCGGGACGAGTGGGTCGGGAGCGCCGTGATAGTCTTCCGGGATGTGGCTGAGATCGTCGGGTTGCTTGCCATAGACCGCACCCGAGCTGATGTAGAGAAACTTTGTCGTGCCGTGTTTCGAGGCGAAGTCGAGGACGCGGCGCGTTCCATCGATGATGGTCTCGAGCATTTCGAGATTTGCTACCGGAGCACCGGACGTTGTCGCGCCATGCACCACATAGCGAAACTCGCCCGCCGGAAAAGTGAAGGTGCGAATATCACCAGCGACAAAATGCAGATCTTTCCGTTGCGCAAGATGCGGGGCTTTGGCGGCAAAGCGCTCGGGATCGCGGGTTATTACTGTGGCACGCATGCCCAGACCAAGCACATCGTTGATATGCGCAAAGGACTCCAGTAGCCACATGCCAAAAAAACCCGTTCCGCCCGTGATAAAGAACGAAGCCCCTTTCGCTTCGTTCCACAGCTCCCGCGTATGCGCCAGGACATGCTCGAGGTCCTCGACAGGGAGGGGTTTTACGCTCTTGGCTTCAGCCATGTTTCAGGCGCGAGGTTTGGAGGTGGCGAATACAGTTATTTCAGACACCATGTATTCAAGCATGGAGGTCGACAGCCCCGGATACGTGCCAACGAAGAGCGCATCGTTCATTATGCGGTCCGCTCCGCTCATATCGCCGATCACGCGCATGGATGCTGGGTTGTCTTTCTTGAGCTGAACGAAGGCGAGTTGGCGCACCAAGTTACCACCAAAGAGCATGCGGTTGCCGATGCGGCGTTCGTCAAGATGCCGCGCAAGCTCGGTGCGGGTGAATGGTGCGTCCGGTTTGACCAAAAGCAGGAATCCGAACCATGACGGATCGGAGGCGTTTCCGCTCTTGTCCCAAACGAAACCGTCTTCGCTCCATCCAGCGGCGTGGGTGGGCAACTGGAAGTCGAAATAGTCTCCGAGGTCATCGAGTGCCGCACGCAGGAACTGCCAATTGGCTTTGCGAGCTTCGATGAAGGACGGGAGCTTGCGCATCTGCACACGACCGATGGCGGCCTGCGGATCGAGCGGCTTCAGGTTGTAGCCCAAGTGGCTGTAAATGTATTTGTGGTCGTAGCCCTCGGGAAGTTCGCCGAGTTTCCACCCGAAGCGTTTGTTGCAGGTGTTGTCATGGCCGCTGGCGCACCAGCAGTCACGGCCCCAATCGCGGAAACTTTCCACGAGCGTCTTGAGCAACATCTCGCGCACCACGCTGACCGCTCCCCCCTCGCCCATGGTGAGGTGGTGCGGCGGATAAAAGGACTGCGAGGACAGATCACCGAAGGTGCCGGTGAGTTTGCCGTCATAGGTCGAGCCGAGCGCGTCGCAATTGTCCTCGATGAGCCAAAGATTGTGACGACGGCAGAAATCGGTGACCGCAGCCAAATCGAACGGGTTGCCCAAAGTGTGCGCCATGAAGACTGCTTTGGTTTTTCCGGGCTTATAAGCTTCCTCCAACTGGTCAACACGGGCATTGAGCGTGATCGGATCGACATCGACGAAGACGGGAACACAGCCGTTTTGCACGATAGGTGCCACGGTCGTGGGGAACCCTGCGGCCGCCGTGATGACTTCGTCACCAGGCCGGATGCGGCGGTCGCCGAGCTTGTGGCTGGTCAGAGCCGAAAAGGCGAGCAGGTTGGCCGAGGAACCTGAGTTGACTAAGATCGACTTCTTGATGCCGAGGAACGCGGCCAACTCCTTCTCGAAAGCGTCACCTTCCGGTCCAAGGGTAAGCCAGAAGTCGAGTGTGGCCGACACCGCGGCCTCCACTTCGTCGGCGTCGAATACTCTTCCCGCATAAGGCAAGGTATCCGTTCCGCCAACAAAGGAAACATCGCGGGAGTCCCCGGGGAGGTTCGAGCGGTGAACTAACTGCGAATACTCCCGCGTGAGGCGCAGGATTTCGCGTTTCAAATCGGCAGGGTCAGGCATTGGAGGAGGAAGCCGGATAAAGGGTGATTTGACGATGAGTCAGGTTTTGGAAATCGGTGGATGATTGGCAGTCGGCGGCCGCACGATACCAATCGACGGTTTCGAGGATAGTGCGGGCGAAGTCCCAGCGCGGATGCCAATCGAGAACGCGGGCAGCTTTGGAGATATCGAGGCTGAGGCGGTTCGCTTCGTGCGGGGCGGAGGGATCGCTTTTGTTTTCCCATGCGCCGGACCAGGACTTGAGCACTTCTTCGACGAGATCTTGCACGCTGCGCTCGGATTCCGGACCCGGGCCGAAGTTGAAGGCGGCATAAGCGGCATCATTAGGACTCCCCTCGCCTGGGATTGGACCTTCGAGCAAACGCGAAGCGAGTTCGAGATAGCCGCCGAGCGGTTCGAGGACATGCTGCCACGGCCGCGTGGCGTGCGGGTTGCGCACGGAGATCGGTTCGCCACGCTGGAGATGGCGGATGCAATCGGGAACGATGCGGTCCTCGGCCCAATCACCGCCGCCGATAACATTGCCAGCGCGGGCGGACGCAATGCGTTTGCCGGGGTCATTGAGGAAGAACGAGCGGCGGTAAGCGGACGTGACGATTTCCGCGGCGGCTTTCGATGCGCTGTAGCAGTCGTGTCCGCCGAGCGCATCGCCCTCGCTGTAGTCGCGACCGCCTTCGAGATTCTCGTAGCACTTGTCCGAGGCGACCACAACCGCGACACAGGGATGATCACAGGTGCGCACGCCGTCGAGGACGTGAGAGGTACCCATGACGTTGGTCGCGAAGGTTTCCTGCGGTTGCTGATAGGAACGGCGAACGAGCGGTTGCGCGGCGAGATGGAAGACGACGTGCGGGCGCGCGGCGGCGAAGGCGGCGCGGACGGCTTCCTGATCACGGATGTCGGCAACCATGTGATGGAGGCGCTTGGCCAGTCCGAGTTGGCGGAAGAGCGACGGATCGGTGTCGGGTTCGAGGGCGAGGCCGTGAACTTCGGCGCCGAGCAGGAGCAACCATTCGCTGAGCCAACTGCCCTTGAATCCGGTGTGACCGGTGACAAGGACGGGAAGCCCCGCGTAAGTGCGGCCAAGACTTTTCAAAATGATGTATGGTGGGACGCGGAGGACCGCCTACCAGTTTTTCCAAGGAGCGCGTCCGCTCTTCCAGAGGTCCTCGAGGAGCATCTGCTCGCGAAACGTGTCCATACACTGCCAGAAACCGTCGTGCTCGTGAGCGCCCATTTTGCCTTCGCGGGCGAGCTGCGGGAGGGCGTCGGTTTCAAATGTGCAGTCGTCTCCGGCCAAATACGCCCCGACCCCGGGCTCAAGAACCATAAAGCCGCCGTTGATCGGCGTGGCCGCCGCGGCCGTCTTCTCGTGAAAGCGGGTGACAATTCCTTTGTCGATGACGATGTCCCCGAACCGGCCCGCCGGACGCACAGCCGTGATGGTGGCAAGACATCCGCTGCCGCGGTGTTGCGCAAGAGAAGCGTTGATGTCGATATTGGCCAAACCGTCGCCGTAGGTGAAAAGGAACGTTCCATCGCCAACATAAGGCAAGGCGCGCTTCAGGCGGCCTCCTGTCATGGTGTCTTCGCCCGTTTCGAGGAGCGTGACCGTCCAATCTTCCTCGTCGTGCTGGGTGTGGTATTCGACCTCCGGCACACTGCTAAGTTTTAGGGTCACATCACTGGTGTTCCACTGGTAATTGCGGAAAAAGTCGCGAATGACTTCACCTTTGTAGCCGAGGCAGAGGATGAATTCTTTGTGTCCCTGTGCCGCATAATTTTTCATGATGTGCCAGAGGATCGGACGTCCGCCGACCGGCACCATGGGCTTGGGACGGAACTCCGTTTCCTCGCGCAGGCGTGTGCCCAGACCGCCGCAGAGTATGACGATTTTCATGGTTTTTCTGTTTCTACGGAGGCAGGAGGCGGAACACCATCCTCAAGCGAGGATGGAATTTCCGGCATCATGGACTGCGGGGCGGATCCGAGGCGGAAGCGGCCTTGCTCCGAGCGGAGGAGACGATACCAGAGTTCCTCGACACGGTTGCGGTAGGTGCCGGAGTTACGTTGCCAGCTGACCGCCACCGCCAGCTCGAGCCGGCGGCGTTCGGTCTCGGGGAGATCGGTGCGGGCTTGCCGGTCGGGGAGCATGCCCACGAGCGGAACACCAAGTTTGACCAGCCGCTGCATGTGGCGCTCTCGATCCTCAAGCGCCTCCTGCAGAATTTGCGCCATGGTTGCGGCGGTGCCATAGACTTCACGGTCATCAGGACTG
>Ga0247837_1006082_pt1 | contig 17376 bp, 7 predicted proteins | sample LaCtaG_2_FD_187115 | JGI IMG/M metagenome (GOLD analysis project Ga0247837, IMG submission 187115) | Freshwater microbial communities from meromictic Lake La Cruz, Castile-La Mancha, Spain - LaCruzMarch2015_14.5m | ecosystem: Environmental > Aquatic > Freshwater > Lake | place: Spain: Castile-La...
ATTCAAGAGCGCAATATCAAACTGCTTGAGCGATGCGAACGCTCAATGCAAAAGCGAAATGAAGACCCTGTTTTCTTTAAAGTTTCAGCGCATTAGAAAATCTCAAATAATTTCAATTTAGAGTATACTGGTGGAGATCTGAGGCGCCGAGGTGTCGGCACGCGTGCGGACCAGTCTTGGCCGCGTTACCCCGGGAGGGCTTGAGAGGACATGACCAAGCAGCGAACCAATGGCAGCGAGACACCGCTGAGGGTCCTGGTCCCGGCCGTGGCGCACGGCGCCCAGGGACCGAGCGGCGGACTGGCGTCGTTCTGGTCGCAACCGGCCAGAGCGGAGACACTGGAGAATCGGAAAGCGCTCACGGCCGTCGATTTTTCGTTGCTCGGCAGTGGACTGGCGTCGCGTGGTCGCACCGCCGTCGCCGCATTGGATGACCTTCATCTGGCACCCCCCCGTTGGGCGCTCTGGCAACGGCTGCGGCCAGGACTGAGGCCGCTCTGGTCCGGGCGGGAGCTCCTGTGTGGCGGGGACCCGGTCACCGGGGAGATGGCGCCGAGCGCCGAGTTGGGCATGGCCCTGGCCCTGGCGCGGGACCTGCTCCCGCGTCGGCATCGGGTGCTGTTCGCCACCGGGGCACTGTCCGATCCGCCTGCCGCGGGGGCGCCGCTGGACAACCAGGCCCAAGTCGTGCGGCCGATCGGCTACCTGCGGGAGAAGCTGCGCTATGTCCTGAGCCGCGACGAGGCGGAACTGGATCGTCACCGCCCACCAGGCGGCACCCTGTTGTTCTTTACGCCCATGACCTGTACCGATGCCGGGCAGGTGCTCAGTGTGCAGGACCTCGATGAGGTGGCTGCACTGGCCCGCCGGGGGGTCAAGGTCATTCCGGTTCGGACCCTCGACGAGGCGCTGCGGCATCTTGGCGCATCGCATACGCGGATGCTGCCGGCGGATTGGGCGGCGCTGGCCGCGGTCGCCCTGTTCGGGGTGGGCACGGGGGTCGGCTGGCCCTGGTATCACTGGCAGGGCTCGCCGATCCAACTGGAGAAGGGCTTCGGTGGTCCCGCGGCGGCCCTCGCGTCTCCCTATCTACAGTGTCCCGCGGGCACGGCGTCGGTGGCGCTCCCATTGAAGAGGGACCGCAACGGGCTGGCCGAACTCCCCAGAAACAACCTGGTCGGCTGGACCATCAGAGTCGGGGAGGCCGATTCACGCGACGCCCGCCTGATGTCCTGGTTCGAGCCTGAAGGCTATTACCTCGCGTTTGGCCTGTTCTGCGACCAGAGCCCGCCCGGCATCCAACTCGCGCTGCGGGCGGACGGCAAGCTGAGCGTAGACGACAAGCAGAGCGCGGGCGACAAGCCGCTCCGGGTCGCCCCGGGCGGTACCTGGAACTGGCAGAGCCGACTCTCCGACGATTGCCGCCTTGCCGGCCTTGCCGACCACGCGAACCCGACGGGCACCGACGAAGGAAGCGCAAGACCCACTGACTGTCCGGCCGGCGAGACCGTTCACCTGGTCTTGCTTGCGAGCCGCCGCCCCATCGATCAGGTCGCGATCAATGCGGCGCTGCAGAAGGTCGCCCAGCTTCCCGCGTCGTCCTGTTGGTCGATGAACAATGCGCTCGCCTGGCTCCGGGGTCGGTTCCCGGGGGCGCTGGTGAGCGACCTCCGGGTCGTCGATGTGGAACAGGACCCCTGCGAAGAGGTGTATCAACGCATCGACCGGGTGAGCGGGCCCGACGCCACGGGCTGCAATACCCTGTGGATAGAAAATGAGAATGCGCCCGGGCGCGACCTGCAAGTCCGGGTGCGGGCGGGTCCGCCGGATGGGTTAAGTCACTTGTATGCCTATGGCGTCATGGAGCAACCGGCGGGAGGGCCATCGGATTGTATCGACCCGGGCAAGGGTCTCATCAAACCGCTTCCCCCGGACCCCGGCGGTGCCGAATCCGCGCCCGGCCGCTTTATCCTGCCGGATTTCTTCGCGCGCCCCGCACGCCTCTGCCTGGCGGCGACCGCGAGGCCCGATCCGGCGCTCGCGGATCTCGGTCTGGATCTTCCGAACCCGCCGCTGTTGCCGACTCCCCTCAATGTACTGGCCGACAGCTACCGCAGCGATGTGCCCCAGCACGGACCCCAGGCACCGCATGTGTTGCTGCTGGAGCCGGTAGCGGAGGGCTCATCCGTCGGGACGGTGGATGGGGCGCGGGTCATGTGCCGGGCTTGGTCGCCGCGGTAGAAGCGGGCCGGGGTACAGCCGAATGGCGGTGTCGGCGCGGGCTGGATTGGGGAGCGACACAGAGCACGATGGGGGCGCCGCTGGCGGCGCCGAGGTTCAACCTGCACGGAGACGGGGAAGAGCATGTTTGCACGGTCGATGATTGCCTTGGTCCTGGTCCTGGCGGTTGTTCTGAGTAGGACGCCAGCCGCCGCAGAGCCGCCTGCCAACTCCAACGCGGATAGGCGCAATGACTCCGGGTCCGCCAGCAGCGCAAGGCCCGCCGCTAGGTCTGCTGCCGATACCCAGGGCTCCACCCAAGTAGACGACGACCAGCTCAAGAGGCTCATGGACGAGGCGGAGCTCGCATTTGGGAAAGGAGACTACAACGAATCGATACGACTGCTGAACGTTTGCCTGACAACCGCGAAGACGCTCCGCTCAAGCGTCAATGAGGGCATATGTCACTTGAATCTCGGTAACGTCTATGCCGCCCTTGGCCGGGATCAAGATGCAATCGACAAATATCTGGTGGCGCTCGGGCTGTTCCAGGTGCTTTCATCTCTTCCCGAGCAGGGTGAGGCACTGCGGAATCTCGGGTTGCTCTATTTCCAATTGCGGCACTACAGCGACGCAATACCCTATCTTGAACGCGCAATCGCCATCGCGCGACAACGCAATGGCCACCCCAGCTTTGGCGACATGCTCCAGCAGCTTGGAGAATCCCGGATTCAAACTGGGCAGTTGGAAGGCGGGTTGGCGGCCTTGCGCGAGTCGCTTGATGTCTATAATCGGTCAGCCTCTAAGCCCGAGCCATCCAGGATACCCTATGTCTTGTTGCGCTGCGCTGACGCCGAGGCTGACCTTGGTCGTAAGGATGAAGCGGCAAGAGATTACCGCGCAGCGGCGAATGGCTTCAAGGCGGCCTTGATGCCAGCGGACGAGGGCGCTGCTCTCTATTCTCTCGGAAAAATGCTTGACGACACGCAGCGTCCCGACGAGGCCGGCCAGGTCTACGCGGACTATATCGATCGCAGGCTCTATGGTACCGATAAGGCAGCGCATCTGGGGGCGCTCTATCGCGTCTCGAGCTACTACTGGGAGAAAGGCAAAACGACCGTTGCGCTGGCTCGCCTTGATGAGGCCCTTGCGCTTGCCGACGAGCTTGGCGACGCGGCAAAGAAGGCCGAGGTCTTGATGACGATGGGGCGACTCTATGCCCTTCTGAAAGACCAGGCCCGCGCACTTGACTATTTTGTAAAGGCGCGGTTGGCTCAACCGGCGATGCACGCGGGTATGGATGATCTCAAGGAAACGGCGCAGTTGCAGTCCGCTCTGGCCGAGGCGTCTCTAAAGAACGGCCAACTCGACCAGGCATTGACCGCGGCGCGGGATGCCCTCGCCGGGTTTCAGAAAATCGATGACCTTTCCGGGCAGGCACTTAGTCTCATGACCTTGGGAGAGATCAGCCGCAAGACCGAGCGCTACCCGCAAGCGCTGGAGCACTACCGGAGGGCTTTGGACCTGTTGCGGCAAGCGCAGGATGGGCGCAACGAGTTGGAGGTCTTGGTACGCATCGGGCAGATCTACCGCGAACAGGGTCGTCCACAGGACGCCATCGCGGCGCAAGAGGCCGCACTTGCGCTAAGTCGCGAGCGTGGTGAAGCGAAGGCCGAGGGGCGCGCACTCAGCGAGCTTGGCCTGGCTCTCCTTGCGGTCGGCCGGCATCAACAGGCACTGGTTCAGTTCAAACTCGCGCTGGAGATCGACCAACGGCTCGGTGACCGGGCGGGGGAAGCCACGGATCTCGGCATGATTGCCAATGTGTATCGGGATGTGCGGCTGTTTGGCGAGGCGTTGGATTATTACGACAAGATCCTGGCGATTCATCGCGAGCCGGAATTGCGAAGGGACGAGGGTGCGGACTATACCAATCGCGCCATTGCCTTCCTGGAACTGGGACGGTATGCCGAGGCACTCGCGTCTTTCCAGCAGGCGCTGGTCATCGATCGGGAGTTGAAAGACCTTCGCGGGGAGCGGTTGGACCTCGATTACTTGGGTATGGTCTATCGCACGCTGGGTCGCCCCGCCGAGGCGCTTTCCCATCACCGGCAGGCCCTGCAGGTGGCGCGCCGGTTGCGCGATCCCGGTGAGGAATTGCCGGCGATCGTGAACATTGGCGTTGCGCTCCAAGACCTCGGCAGGACACAGGAGGCGCAAGACAAGTTTCGCGAGGCATCGAAGCGTGCCGAATCCTCCGGGAGTCGTGGGCACCAGGCCGCATTGCATTTGAACATCGGTACCGCACTCTTCAACGAAGGCCGGTACCGAGAGGCGCGTGGACACTACGAACGGGCCCTTGAGTTGGATCGGTCCCTGGGAAACCGCCTCAACGAAAGCGCCGATCTTGGCCCAATCGGCAGCACCTATCTGAATGAAGGCCAGTTCGCCGAAGCAACCGACCACTTTCGCCGCGCCCTGGCAATCCAAGCCGAACTGGGCGATGCGGTCGGGGCCTCCGGGACCTGGCGCGGCCTCGCGGAATTGTGGACGAAGCAGTCGCAGCCCGGCGCCGCCATCCTGGCCGGCAAGCTCGCGACAAACGCCATGCAGGGCCTTCGCGAGGGCAATCGAACCCTGGACGACCAGGTTCAGCGGGCCTTTGCCTCCACCAGGGACCCGTCATACCGCACGCTCGCCGCCCTCCTGATCCAACAACAACGCTTCCCCGAGGCCCAGGAAGTCCTGGACATGCGCAAGGAAGCCGAACTCTACGACTATCTCGCCCGCGGCGAGGGTTTCGACCCGCGCCGCACCCGTGCCGGCTACAACACCCTGGAGGCGGCCTGGGTCGCCGGATACGACAAGATCGCCGCGGACCTCAAGACCCTGGGCGAGGAACTGCGCACCCTGGAGCTGGTAATCCCCCAGGCGCGCACCGACGCGGAACAGGCCCGTATCGCCGCGCTGGTGCAGCAGCGCGAGGCATTGGTCCGGGCGCTCGATGCCAGCCTGGACGACCTGGTAAAGCGCTTCGGGTCGGTCACGCCTACCGACCAGGCCAAGCTGGATGCCGCCATGGCCGGGCGCCCCGGCGACAAGCGGGCCTTGCTCAAGACCCTCGCCACCAGCAGCGGCAGCCCCACTGCCCTGGTGCAATACCTGGTGACAGACCAGGGCGTCTCCATCCTGCTGACCACCCCGGACGGCTGGATCGCCAAGACCGTCGCGGTCGAGCGCGCCACCCTCTATCGGGAACTCGCCGACCTCTCTACCGCCCTGACCGACAAGCGCCTGCGCGACGCCAAGCCCCCAGCGCAACGGGTCTACGACCGCTTGGTCGCGCCCATCGAGGCCGAACTCAAGGCCCAAGGCATCCGCACCCTGCTGGCCGGTCTCGACGACCGGCTGCGCTACCTTCCCCTGGCCGCGCTCTATGACGGTCAGCAGTGGCTCGCCGAGCGCTTCGCCCTGGTGGTCTATACCCCCGCCTCCGAGCACCGCGAGGCGACACCGCCCGCGCGCTGGCGAGTTGCCGGTTTGGGCACCAGCAAGGCGCATCGGGTCAATGGGCGCCAATTCTCGGACCTGCCCGCGGTGCGCCGGGAGCTCGATGGCATCGTCCGGCGCGAGGATCAGGCGGGCGATGCCGGTCTGCTGCCGGGGATCGAGCGCCTGGACAAGGTCTTCACCGTAGCGGCACTGGGCGAGGCGGCCACCGGCGGCTATGCCGTGGTGCATATCGCCAGTCATTTCGACCTCCGGCCGGGTCAGGACCGCGACTCCTTCCTGCTGCTCGGTACCGGCGAGGCGCTCAGTCTGCGCGACCTGCGCGACCAGGCGCTCGACCTGCGGCAAGTGGACCTCTTTACCCTCTCCGCCTGCGAGACCGCACTCGGCGGGGCGGACAGCGACGGCACCGAGATCGAGGGGCTGGGCGGCATCGTCCAGCGCCAGGGGGCGCAGGGGGTCATCGCCAGTCTGTGGCCGGTGGCCGACGCCTCGACCGCCTGGCTGATGCGCCGGTTCTATGAACTGCGCACCAGCGATGGACTCGACAAGGCGGCGGCCCTGAGCGGGGCCCAGGTCGCGCTGATGGGTAGCGACCGGGGGCAGGTAGCGCGTGAATTGGACCGTCGCAACGCTGCTGGTGGGTCCGACGCGGCCGGTAAGCGGTCCGGGTACCGCAAGTCCGATGGCGGTGCCGCCGCGGCCGGCGACGGTCGGCGCGGGGATTACCGCCACCCCTATTTCTGGGCGCCGTTCATCTTGATGGGGAATTGGCTGTGAGACGGTACCATCAGGCCCGGGGGCCGCACCGGGCAGCGGCGCGTTGCGGCCGGGCACGAGAAGCGAATCCCTCATCCCCCACGGAGTCGATACCATGAAGCCACCCCGCCGTCCCCGCGGTTCCCGCACCCGGCGCGCCCCGGCGCCGGGGCGCCATCACGACCACAGCTACAAGCAACTGTTCGCGCATGGCGAGATGGTCCGGGACCTCCTTACCGGCTTCGTGCGCGAGGAGTGGGTACAGTCGCTGGACCTGGCGTCGCTGGAGACCGTCAAGGGCAGCTATGTCACCGACGATTTCCGTGATCGCGAGGACGACATCGTCTGGCGTGTCCGCTGGGCGGACGGCTGGTGCTATGTCTATATTCTCATCGAGTTCCAGAGCACCGTGGACCCCTTCATGGCCGTGCGGATCGCCTGTTACGTCGCACTCCTGTACCAGGACCTCATCGCCCGCAAGGCCCTGACCGCCGCCGGTGCCCTACCGCCCGTGCTGCCGGTGGTGCTCTACAACGGCGAGGCGCGCTGGACGGCGCCCACGGACCTGTCCGCGCTGATCGAGGCGGCACCGGGCGGGCTCGGCCGCTACCGGCCCCAGTGGTCTTACCTGCTGCTGGATGAGGGGGCGATCGTGGGCGATGAGACCCACCCGGTCGAGGTGCGCAACCTGGCGGCGGCCCTATTCCAACTGGAGAAGGCGCGGGACGAGGCGACCTGGCTCGCGGTCTATGCGGGTCTGGTGGCCGTCTTGGACAGTGGGGCGCTCGACAGCCTCAAGCGCGCCTTCGGCCGCTGGATCTATCGCAGTTTCATCCGCAAGAAGCGCCCCGGCATTCGCCTGCCGGACATCAATGATTTCCAAGAGGTGCATGTCATGCTGCAACAACGGGTCGAACAGTGGAACGCGGAGATCCGCGAGCGGGGGCGTCAGGAGGCGCGCGAGGAAGTGGCCAAGGCGATGATCCAGCGCACCGCGCTGGATGACACGACCATTGCCGATCTGACGGGGCTGTCGCCGGAGATCATCCGGGCCTTGCGGGAACCGCGGGTCGCGCATTGAAAGACGCCCCGCGAGTATGCGTGGTGGACCGATGGACGGCCGTCGCACAGGGACAGCGGGGCTCGATCGGCGGGCCTTGATCATGACTCCGCCCACCCTGCTTGCTCGTGACACCGCTCCGGCAGTGTCACGCAGGTGTTAAGCGCTCTGCGCCGCGGGGCCTTGGCCGAAATGATGATCAAGGCCGATCGGCGCTTGGCTGATCCATGCTGGAGGTCGGAAAGAGAGCTTTTCCGGGATTGCTGCCGTCAGTGGTGGCGGTGCCGCGGGCGTCGTTCAGGTTCAACACGAAAGGGGGGTGACAACTATCATGCGCGCAGGGTCGATGATTGTCTTGGTACTCGCGTTGGCGGGTGCGCTTAGCGCCGGGCTTGCTGCCGAACGGTCGGCGTCGGACTTGGGGGTCAGTCAACTGGACCCGGATACGGCGCTTTTCGCCGAGGCGCGTGCGGTGCAGCGCTCCGCGCCCGATCTATTCGGTAAGTCCAACGGGATACTGGTCACGAGGGTGGATGCGGGCAGCCAGGCCGAGTCGGCCGGGTTGGTGCGCGGTGATGTGCTCATCGCGTATGATGGCAAGCCCTTGCAATCGCTGGCGCATCTGGATCAGCTCACCGCCGCGACTCCGGCGAGCCGATCACTGGTCGTGCGTGCGCTGCGCGGTCACAAGGCGATCGAGCTACGGTTTCGCGGCGGGCGTTTGGGCATCGACGCAGAGGACGTCGCCGATGGACTGGATCAGCGGCTACGGCAGATTTACGAGCGCGGAACCGTCGAAGCCAAGCAGAGTCTTCATGATGCCGCGCTGACGACGCTAGAACAGGGGCTCGCTCTTGCACAGCGATCCGGCGAAACAGGGCCACAAGGGATGTTCTTATCGAATATCTGCAACGTCTATCTCGCAATGAGGCAGTTGACGCTAGCGCTGGAGCGCTGCGAGCGCGCCCTCGAGATCAACCAGCAGACCGGTCTACACGATAACAGTCGCTTTGCTCTCAATAATATCGGAAAAATTCACCGCGCGCTCGGCCACGGTTTCTATTCGGAAAAAGACTATCGCCGGGCACTGGGTTCCTATCAGAAGGCTAACGCTATCTATGTCGAGCTTGGAGACCGCGAGGCCGCTGGGCACACCCTCGTAAATGTCGGGGACGCGTTGTTCTTCCAAGAACGCAAGGAAGAGGCGCTACGGAGTTACCAGGAGGCACTACCCATACTGCGCGATTTCAAGGACGAACGTAGTCAAGCGTATGTTCTTGGCTTGATTGGCGCGATTCAGGCGAACCTCAGACAGTATGTGGAGTCCTTTGAAACCTGCGGCATGGCGGTTGAGCTAGCTCGTAAGTTGGGCGACAATACGAAGGAGGGTGATTCCCTGGTTTGCATGGCGGAAAATGATTGGGCTCTTGGCCGATTTGAACCTGCGCTTTCGCGGTACCAGGCTGCACTCACCATTCGCGCATCGCTGCCGGATCAGCGAGCGCTCGCCTTAAATCGCGTCGCCATCGCCCGTTTACAGATTTTCTTGAAAAGATACCAAGAAGGGCTCGAAAGCTACCAAGCGGCCTTTGCGGTTCACCAAGTGCTTGATGACCGAAGTCAGCAAGCGGAAGATCTTCTGGGGATTGGCCTGGCCTATTCCGGCATCAAGCGTTGTCGAGAGGGTCTGCCATCGTTTGAACAGTCGGCAGCAATACACAAGGATATCGGCGATGGGCACCGAGCGGCGACATCGCTGCTGGCAATGAGTGCATGTCTTGAGGAGTTGAAAGACTACGATCGGGCGCTGACGAGCGCGAGCCAAGCACTAACGGTCGCGCAGTCGGCAAATGAGCGCGATTCGGAAGTTGAGGTACTGACGGCAATTGCGCAAATTCACCTTGGCCGATCCGATGTCGCCGCCGCCTTGCCGTGGCTTGAGAAGGTTCAGGCAGTACTTCCCGACGGACTTAGTCCGCATGCGCGCGCGCAGCGATCGTTTGCGCAGGCGAAGAGTGCTTTCTACGCGGAGCATTTTCAGCAGGCTGCAGATCGCGCCGGTGATGCCGCGGCACTCTTCCGCCAATTGCCGGAGCCGGGGAACGAAGCGCAGGCAATCAAGCTTTCGGCCGATGCACTCCTGGAGTTGGGCCAGCCCGAGAAGGCGCGGGCGCACTATGAGCAAGCGCTGGTCTATTATCAATCCGCGGGGGAACTACCTGGGGAGTTGAACGCCCGGATCGGCCTTGGTCGCTGCTCTCGTGAGGAAAAGCAGCTTGCACAGGCTGTCGCTGCTCAAGAAGATGTCATCGCCATCAGCCGCAAGCAAGCGTTGATCGAGCTAGAGGGGCTTGCGCTCACAGAGCTTGGGCTGACGCTGCACGCGATGGGGCGTCTGCCCGAGGCACTCGAGCGATCAAAACAAGCATTGGCCATTTCGGAGCGGCTCAACGATCGTGCCGACCAGGCGGATGATCTGGGGAATATCGCTAACATATACAAGCGGCAACGTCTCTTTGAAAGCGCGCTTCAGTATTATGATCGCACCTTGGCGGCCCATCGGGACATTAAGCGGCGCAAGGCGGTCGCTATCGACCTCAGCAATCGTGGCTCGATCTTTCTCGAACTCGGGCGCTATGCCGATGCCCTCCAGTCGTTCCAAGATGCCTTACTCATCAGCGGCGAGCTTCAGGACGGCGCGGGCAAGGTACGCGATTTGCGTTCGATTGGACAGACCTATGCATTCCTGGGTCGACCCGCAGAGGCATTGCATTACCGCGAAGAGGCATTGAAGTTCGCCCGTCTCGTACAGAACTCCGCCAGCGAACTGGCGGCCTTAACGGACCTCGGGGCCTCGCAGTTAGACCTCGATCGGTATAACGACGGCGAGAAAACCCTGAGGGCAGCGCTGGCGCTGGCGGATCGTCTGCACGACCGCGACCGCCAGGCGTTTCTTCTTGCAAATCTTGGCGCGGTCTCAGAGAATCGGGCGCAGTACCGCGAGGCACTGGAGCAGTATGAGCGGGCTTTCGATCTCAATCGGTTGGAGCAGTTTCGGGAGGGCATGGCGAGCAACGGACTGGACATCGCGAATGCACTCATTCGATCAGGCGATCACGGGGCCGCGCTCGATCGGCTGCGTAGCGTCGTCGGCTTGCAGGCAGAACTCGATATTGCAGACGTTGGTTGGAGGCTCTGGGGACAGTTGAGTCGAGCTTGGGACGCGCAGGGCAACCCGGCGTTGACGATTCTCCTCGGCAAGCTTTCGATCAACGCCATTCAAGCGCTACGCGAGCGCAATCGAGGTGCCGACGATACCAACCAGCGCGCCTTCGTCGGCACCAAGGACGAGGTCTACCGCACCCTTGCCGCCCTCCTGATCCAACAACAGCGCTTCCCCGAGGCCCAAGAGGTCCTCGACATGCGCAAGGAGGCCGAACTCTACGACTATCTCGCCCGCGGCGAGGGTTTCGACCCACGCCGCACCCGCGCCGGCTACAACACAGAGGAGGCGGCCTGGGTCGCCGGATACGACAAGATTGCCGCGGACCTCAAGACCCTGGGCGAGGAACTGCGCACCCTGGAGCTGGTAATCCCCCAGGCACGCACCGACGCGGAGAAGGCCCGCATTGCCGCACTGGCGCAGCAGCGCGAGACACTGGTCCGGGCGCTCGATGCCAGCCTGGACGACCTGATCCAGCGCTTCGGGTCGGTCACGCCTACCGACCAGGCCCAGCTGGATGCCGCCATGGCCGGGCGCCCCGGCGACAAGCGGGCCTTGCTCAAGACCCTCGCCAGCAGCAGCAGAAGCCCCACCGCCCTGGTGCAATACCTGGTGACGGATCAGGGCGTCACCATCCTGCTGACCACCCCGGACGGCTGGACCGCCAAGACCGTCGCGGTCGAGCGCGCCACCCTCTATCGGGAACTCGCCGACCTCTCTACCGCCCTGACCGACAAACGCCTGCTCGACGCTAAGCCCCCGGCGCAACGGGTCTACGACCGCCTGGTCGCGCCCATCGAGCCCGAACTCAAGGCCCAAGGTATCCGCACCCTGCTGGCCGGTCTCGACGACCGGCTGCGCTACCTTCCCCTGGCCGCGCTCTACGACGGTCAGCAGTGGCTCGCCGAGCGCTTCGCCCTGGTGGTCTACACCCCCGCCTCCGAACACCGCGAGGCTACGCCCCCCGAGCGCTGGCGGGTCGCCGGATTGGGCACCACCAAGGGATACCGGGTCAACGGGCGCCAATTCGCGGACCTGCCGGCGGTGCGCCGGGAACTCGATGGTATCGTCCGGCGCGAGGATCAGGCGGGCGATCCCGGTCTGCTGCCGGGGATCGAGCGTCTGGACAAGGCATTTACCGCGGCGGCCCTGCGCGAGGCGGCCACCGGCGGCTATGCGGTGGTCCATATCGCCAGCCATTTCGACCTCCGGCCGGGTCAGGACCGCGACTCCTTCCTGCTGCTCGGCACCGGCGAGGCGCTCAGCCTGCACGACCTGCGCACCCAGGAACTCGACCTGCGGCAGGTGGACCTCTTTACCCTCTCGGCCTGCGAGACCGCGCTCGGCGGGGCGGACAGCGACGGCACCGAGATCGAGGGGTTGGGCGGGATCGTTCAGCGCCAGGGGGCGCAGGGGGTGATCGCCAGCCTGTGGCCGGTGGCCGACGCCTCGACCGCCTGGCTGATGCGGCGGTTCTATGAATTGCGCACCAGCGATGGACTCGACAAGGCGGCGGCCCTGAGCGGGGCCCAGGTCGCGCTGATGGGGCGCGACCGGGGGCAGGTGGCGCGCGACTTGGACAGTCGCAACGCCGCTGGTGGGTCCGACGCGGCCGGCAAGCGGTCCGGGTACCGCAAGTCCGATGGCGGTGCCGCCGCGGCCGGCGACGGTCGGCGCGGGGATTACCGCCACCCCTATTTCTGGGCGCCCTTCATCTTGATGGGGAATTGGCTTTAGGTGATGTCCGCGAAATTTCGTATCCCGCTCACGGTCATGTACTGTCTTGGACACCCCGGCGCATGAAAGGACTGCGTAGTCAGGGCTTCCAGCCCTGACCCATCCAGCCCCGAGGCCGCCAGGCCAGGATGGTCTGGCTACGCACTTTCACGGTAAAGCGTCAGCCTCCGGTTGGGGTGCCGCGGTCACCGGGGCTCGAAGCGTCAGCTGGTAGGAGATTGCGCGGACAGCGACTGATGACGGCATCCGGTCGGTTCTCTATGATCAAGAGGGGAGTCATTTCGATGTCTCGATGGTCCGCGGGTCTTGCGCTGGTGGCCGCCGTCGCCCTGTTCGGCGCCGCCGAGGTCCGGGCGGGGCGCCATGCCTTGCTTATCGGTGTCTCCAGCTATTACCAGGCGGGCCTGCAGCCGCCACTCCAGGGGGTCGAGCAGGACCTCGAACTGACCCGCGAGGTCCTGCGCGAGCGCCTGGGCTTTCGGGATCAGGAGATCCTGACCCTGTCGCTGGAACAGACGACGCACACCGGCATCGAGCGGGCCTTCGTCGACCTGGCCCGGGCCGTCGCGCCCGGGGACTTCGTCTATGTGCACTATTCGGGGCACGGCTCGCTGACGCCGGACTTCAACGATCCGGGGTCCGACCCCGAGCGCGGGGGCATGGACCAAACCCTGGTCGGATACAAGGCCCGCTGGCCGACGCTGGCCCCCGGGGACCTCGATCGCTTCGACATCCTCGACGATGAGCTGAGCCGCTGGCTGGGCGCGGTCGCCGCGAAGGCTGGGCTGGTGGTGTTCGTGTCGGATTCCTGTCACTCGGCGACCAATAGCCGGGGTGAGGAGGCCCCGGTCGCGCGCGCCGCGCCGCCCCAGGATGGGCCTGAGCATCCCCGCGTCCGGGACCCCTATCCGCCCCGCCCGACCAACCTGATCCACATCGGTGCCGCGGGTGACGACCAGCAGGCCGGTGAGAGCAAGCGCGATGACGGACGCTCCGTCGGGCGCTTCACCTGGCATTGGGTGAGCGCGCTGCGCCGGGCGGGCCCCGGGGCCACCTGGGTCCAAGTCTTCGAGCATGCACGCGCCGCGGTCGAGCGGGAGTCGTCGTCCGCGCAGACACCGCGGATCACGGAGTACCGCGACGGGCTGTTGCGGCTGGGCCTGAGCGGCGAGCCACCGCCGCTCGCGGTGACCGAGTCGGCGGGTGAACGGGTGGCGATTGGGGCCGGGCGGCTCGCCGGGGTCGTGCCGGGCAGCCTCTACGCGACTGTCGGCGGCGGACTGGTGCGCATCGAAGAGAGCGCGGTCGATCGCAGCCGGGGCCGGGTCGAGTCGGGCCGGGTCGCGGTGGGCGACACCCTGGTCGAGCGCGAGCGCGCCTACCAAACCGCCCCGATCGTCGTCTTCGCCCTACCGCCGCAGGCGCCGGGGGATGCCGCGCTGGTGGAGCGCCTGCGCGAGTCGATCGGGTGGCTTCCCGGATTCGCCTGGGGGCCGTCTCAGGCCCGGGCTGACCTGGTGCTGGCCGTGCTGCGCCCGCTGCGGGTGGATGGGGTGCTCCAGTATGGGCAGGGCCCGGGCAAGGCGCGGGACAGCCTGCCGCGTCATGACCCGGGCGCGGCACCCGAGGTCTGGGTGCTGACCGCGGACGAGCACCCGATCGGCGAGCGACTCCAGATACCCCTGGAACCGGCCGATCCAGGGATCGCGGCGCTGACCGCCAATCTCAAGCTGCACCGACACCGGATGAATCTCAAGGCACTGGCCGCCGAGACCGAGGGGGCGCCGGGGATCACGCTCGAGGTGGTGGAGCACCGGGCCTGCCGTGACGATGAGCCCCGATGCGGTGATGGGTCCGGGTGCCGCGACGAGTCGCAGTGCGTGTTCGTGCACAGTGATCACAGTTGGCACCGGCCGATCGCGGCTGTTCCCGGCGAGGGCCTCGCGGGGCGCGATCTGCGGGAAGATGCCTATCTCAGCTTCAGGTTCAGGAATACCGGACGGGCCCCGCGCCGGGTCTACCTGTTCGAGTTGAATCCCGACGGTTCCGTGTATGTCATCTATCCTCGCGACCAAAGCGACGATGCCGGGGAGCCCCTGGGCCCCGGGGAGTCCAGGGACCTGTCGGCCCGTGCGCGCGGGCCCCGGGGGCATATCGGCGAGCGACTCGACGCACCGGGAGGTTTCTCGCTGCTGCTGGTGGCGACCGAGCGCGCCATCGATCCGCAGGCGGTCGAACAGGGGCGCTACGAGCCGGGCCGCCGACAGGACAACCCGCTCGAGCGGCTGCTCGCCGAGACTGTCGGCGGCGGTACCCGGTCTCCCGCCGCCCTCCGGACCGGCAGCTGGGGGGCGCGGGTTTTCGACTTCACGGTCAAGCCGAGAACCGTTACCCAGGGCGGGGGGGGGCCCCTGAGGCTCGCCTGACGACCCGGTTTCATCCCGAAGGCATCAGTGTCAGGACGACGCCCAGCACGGACCCACCCCCGCCACGGAGGCCGCGGCGCCCGACTCGCTCGGAACGACCGCGGCAGGCCAGTGGATGGGTCCCGCATACACGCCTTACGGGAGAGCCATGATGTCGAAGATCCATCGTACTGGAATCCGTGCCCGCCTCTGCGCCGGCCTGCGATGAGGACTGCGCGCGTCTAGGCCACGGGCTCTATGACGCTCACGGGCGCCTGGTGGCGGTGGGCAAGGAGGTATCCGGAATCATGGTCGCCGAATTCTCGCGTGAATGAGGAATGCGGCCTGCGCAAGCTGGTGACTGTCGGTGCCACCTGGCCGGTTACTCGAAACTCTATGCCTATCCGGCCGGAATCCAGGGGTGGCCCCTGGCTGGTTTACCCCTGGCCACTACCGATGTCGCGCCCCCAGAGGCCGGCAAGTCTGCCCGAGCCGTCTCCCCGAATGGGGTCATCGGCACCAACAAGCTCCTGGAGATCATTGAGGGGCGCCACGGGGACCACCTGCTGGTAGACGTGCGCGACACTGATGCCTACCGCCAGGGTCACATCCCCGGCGCGGTGTCGCTGCCCCTGGCCAAGATCAAGCAGCAGGGTCCTGTCCCGGTGTCGGGTGCGGAGGCCGAGCGGCTGATCGTCTTCTATTGCTGGTACGAGGAGTGCGGTCTCAGCACCGAGGCCGTACAGCAGGCGAGGCAGGCAGGTTACCGCAATGCGGTCGCCTCTGTCGCGGGTGTGCGCGGCTGGACGGGCGCCGGCCTGCGGCTGGATGGGAGCGAGACCGCGGAGCCCACGCAGCCGCCCCGGCCGGTCCCGCCGGTGCGGGGAGGGTCCGGCAAGCGTCACTTTGAGATCTGAGGGAAGACGGTGCTGGCGATGGAGGACAGAATCCCGACCGTTCGTCGCCGAACAGCGTCCGGTGCCGCCAGGCATCCCGGTTTCTATCCCGAAGATAGGGGTGTCAGGACGACGATGCCGCGGCCAGACCGGACGGCCTTCGTGTCGCCAAAGGGGCCCGTTGGGCCGAATGGTGCGGCATGCCGCCGCCGAATCTCAACACCGATCTTGGAGCACTGCAATGTACAAGAAGCAAATTCTTCGCCTGTTCTTGGCTACCGCCATCGCCTGCGGCCTAGGGACCAACTTCGCCTGGGGCTGGGGCGAGCCGTCCGATAAAGATTCGGGCGGGGGCTGGGGCGCAAAGTCCGGGTCGACCGTCTGGGGCGGCAGCGACCGTTCCCGGGACACGGGAGGGTGGGGCTCAGGCGGTTTTGGGGGAGGTTACAGCGCCTCCCATGCAGACCGACCGACCTGGGGACCGACGAACCCTGAGCCGAACATCTATCGCAATCAGCACGAGAACATACCCCGAAACCTGCCGCGCAATTCACATGATGCGTGGTGATCTGCGGTCGGGCCGGATCGGGCCTCGCGCCCGCCAACGCGGTATCTGACTTCGGGTCGTCCCGCCGCAGATTGCGCGCACGCCCCCGATCTATCCCGAAGACTCCCAGTCGCCGGGGCGGCTGCCCCGGCGGTTCCCACACAGCCACTTCCAGAGGATCAGTGCGATGCTAACTCTCCACGCAAATCTCTTCCCCGCGGCTGGCCTGCTGACGGTTTGCCTGGGCATTTCCACGGCCACGCCGGCGGCCGCGGCGGTTCGCGAGGTTCACGGTGACTTCACGCGCGACCGGTCCGCCGACTTCACCGTCTACCGTCCTGCCGAGGGAGTCTGGTACACCCGCGACCGGGTTGGAACTGTGATCCTGAAGCAGTGGGGGCTGCCGGGAGACATCCCGGTACCTGCTGACTATGATGGTGACGGCAGGCAAGACTGGGCAGTCTGGCGGCCCGGCGCGGCTGCCACCTCGGGGTTCTACGTCCTGCCTTCCAGCGGGCGTTGTCCCACCCCGATGTCACCCTACGGCTCGGGCTGTGCCATTCAATGGGGTCTTGACGGCGACATCCCAGTGCCCGCCGACTACACGGGGGACGGTGTCGCGGACTTGGCCGTTTGGCGTCCCACGACGGGAACCTGGTATGTCCGGCACGCAGCCGGGGTGTTGGCACTCCAGCACGGTCTGCCGGGCGACATTCCCGTGCCGGGCGATTACCGGGGCGCGGGCAAGGCCGCATTTGCCGTCTGGCGGCCCTCGAACGGGACCTGGTATGTCGATGGCTTGCCGCCGCGTCAGTGGGGCCTCAAAGGCGATACCCCGGTGCCGGGCGACTATGACGGCAATGGTATGACGGATTATGTGGTCTGGCGTCCTAAGCTGAAGTTTCCTACTTTTAATAGCGGGCCTTGGTCATCATTCCGCCTACGTTATTCCCGGCACCTGTCTTTGAGAGCCTGGGCGGGACATCGACGCGCCTGCCGGATGGTCAGAACGGTGAACG
>Ga0247837_1006085_pt1 | contig 17371 bp, 15 predicted proteins | sample LaCtaG_2_FD_187115 | JGI IMG/M metagenome (GOLD analysis project Ga0247837, IMG submission 187115) | Freshwater microbial communities from meromictic Lake La Cruz, Castile-La Mancha, Spain - LaCruzMarch2015_14.5m | ecosystem: Environmental > Aquatic > Freshwater > Lake | place: Spain: Castile-La...
TCTTCTTTTTCATAAATCAATTTTGTTCTTGAATTATCTGCTAATTCATATTCATTAGTCATAGTTAAAGCTCTAGTTGGACAAGCTTCAATACAAAGACCGCATCCAATGCATCGCAAGTAATTAATTTGATAAACGCGACCATAACGTTCACCTGGAGAAAATCTGTCGCCTTCATCATTTGAAGCACCTTCAACATAAATTGCATCTGCAGGACAAGCCCACGCGCAAAGTTCGCAGCCCACACATTTTTCTAAACCATCTGGATGACGATTTAATTGATGTCTGCCATGAAATCTTGCTTGCGTTGGAACTTTCTCTTCTGGATATTGTTCGGTCGTTACTTTTCTAAACATTGACAGAAAAGTGGTACCGAATGCTCTCATCATTTGTGGTAACTCAGCCATTTAATACCCCTTGTTTGTTTGCATTTGGTTCAACTAAAACTTGTCCAGGCAGTGGAGGAACAGGATGTCCACCTGCAAATGGATTTACTTCTGTGATCTCAACTGTTAATTCTTCTTTGGCAACTTCAGCATTAGCTTTTCGCCAATCAGCAATGAATACGGCAAGTGCTACTGCAATTAAAGGTAATCCTAAAAATGCGATCGTTTGACCTGTTGGTAAATCAAGTGAGTTTCTTAATCCCCTAGTAATTGCCACTATTGCAATCCAAGCAAGTGAAGCTGGAATCAAAATTTTCCAACCTAAATTCATAAACTGGTCGTATCTAAACCTAGGTAGTGTTCCTCGAATCCAGATAAATACAAACAAGAAAACAGCAATTTTGCTAAAGAACCAAATTAACGGAATCCAACCTTCATTAACTCCTGGAATTAGTGAGATAGGAAATGGTGCTCTCCAACCACCTAAGAAAAGTGTTGTGGCAAGAGCAGAAACTGTCACCATATTTATGTATTCAGCTAAGAAAAATAGTGCGAACTTCAGTGAGGTGTATTCGGTGTGAAAACCTCCTACTAATTCTCCTTCTGCTTCAGGTAAATCAAATGGTGCTCTGTTGGTTTCACCCACCATTGAAATTACGTAAATTAAGAATGAAGGAAGTAGTAACAAGATGTACCAAGTTCTTTCTTGCGCAGCAACAATTTGAGAAGTACTCATTGAACCGGCGTAAAGAAAGACTGCGACAAATGAAAGACCCATTGCAATTTCATAAGAAACCATTTGTGCAGAAGATCTCAAACCACCCAGCAGTGCATAAGTTGAACCAGATGACCAGCCAGCTAGCACAATTCCATAAATTCCCACGCTAGCAATTGCTAATACATAAAGAACACTTACTGGAAAATCTGTTAACTGCAATGGAGTTATAACGCCAAAAAATGAAACTTCAGGACCAAAGGGAATAACGGCAAAAGTCATAAATGCAGTTGTTGCAGAAATAATTGGAGCCAAGATATAAACAACGCGATCAACTGTGAAAGGAATTACATCTTCTTTCAGTGCAAGTTTCACACCATCCATCAACCCAATTAAAACTCCACCTGGGCCTACTCTGTTTGGGCCAACGCGCATTTGCATTCGAGCAACAATTCTTCTTTCACCCCAAATTGCCAACAAAGTTAAAACCACAAGGGTAACGAAAACAACGAGTACCTTAATTAGTGTGATCCACCAAGGATCAATTCCAAATGCACTTAATTCAACGTTAGGCAAGATTCTCATTAGAAACTTCCCTTTTTAATTGTTACAACATCGCCCTCTTTGGCGCCAAGTTTTGATTTAACTTTACTGTCGTGGTTATTTGATGGAATCCACACGACATCATTAACCATCTCAATAATTTCTAGTTTGATTGTTATTGAACCTCTTGAATTAGAGATAATTACTTTTTCTCCATTTTCAAGCTTGTTGTCTGTTGCTGTTTTCTCACTCATGTGAGCAACAACTGGTCTTTGAGTTCCAGCTAAATGCTCTTCACCCTTTTGTAATGCGCCATCATCAAGCAGCAGATTCCAGGTGGACAATATTGCATTGCCAACACTTGTTTTTGCTGCGTCTTTTGTGGCAACAGTTGGTTTCACTAATTTGTTTCCATTCCAACTACCAAAAGATGAAAGCTCTTGTCTCAACTCTTCAATTGTTTGTAACCCAAAATCCAAACCTAGGCTTTCTGCAATCATTGCCAAAACTCTTGCATCAGTTAATGCATTTGTTGAAGTAATGGCTCTGCCAAAAGGTCTTGGACGACCTTCCCAGTTAATGAATGTTCCAGACTTTTCAGTAACAGGAGCTACAGGAAGTGAGACGTTGGCGTAGCGAGTTAATGAATTTTCTTGAATTCCTAAAGTGATAACAAAATCAACTGAGTTAATTGCTAGACCTAAAGCTTGAGGATCTGGTGCATCAAGAACATCAAGGCCAGCAATAACTAAAGCTTTTAATTCTCCATTAATTGCGGCTTGAATAATTTCAGCATGATTTCGACCAGGCTTACTTGGAATATCAGAACCATTTACTCCCCAAATAGCACCAACTTCGCTACGAGCACTTGATTCAGTTACTGGTCTTGCTCCCGGCAATAAGTTTGGCAATACTCCAACTTCAACAGCGCCTCTTTCACCTGCTCTTCTGGGAATCCAGGAAAGTTTTGAATTAGTTTTTTCAGCAACTTCAATTACTGCACTTAAAGTTCCTTCAGTTGCTGCTGCTCTTTCGCCAACTAAAATTATTGAATCTTGAGCAATTTCTAATCCACGTAATACTTTTGCTTCATCACCTGGTTTTGTCGCAACAACTTCAGCATTTATTTTTTCTAGACCACGAGATAAATAAGGCGCGATTGCGATTATGTTTATGTTGCCCTTTTCGGCAGCTTTTCTTAAGCGTAGGAAAACAATTGGTGATTCTTCTTCTGGTTCAAAATTAACTAGTAAGACATTTTGTGCTTTTTCTAAATCTGCATAAGTAACTGTTCCAGCAGATCCAGCAACAACACTTCCTAAGAAGTCTTGCTCCTCTGCACTATTCACTCTGTTTCTAAAATCAATATCGTTAGTTTCTAGAGCAAGGCGAGCAAATTTGGAATATGCGTAAGCATCTTCCAAAGTAAGACGTCCACCTAATAAGACACCGACCTTGCCTTTGGCATCTTTTAATCCTTTAGCTGCAAAATCAATTGCATCTGGCCATAAAGCATCAACTTGGTTTCCGTCTTTTGTTCTTACTTTTGGTTGGGTTAAGCGATTAGTTTTCAAATAGCTAAATGCAAAGCGACCCTTATCGCAGTTCCAATCTTCATTAACTGCTGGATCTTCCCAAGCAAGTCTGCGCATTACAGTTTCTCGTCGATAATCAGTTCTCAAAGAACAACCAGAAGCACAATGTTCGCAAGTTGTTGGAACTGAAACTAAATCAAATGGTCTTGATCTAAAACGATATGAAGAACTAGTTAACGCTCCTACTGGACAAATTTGCACAGTGTTTCCAGAAAAATATGAATTAAATGGTTCATCTGTGGCAATACCAACTTGTTGCTTGGCGCCTCTCTCTAGTAATTCAATAAAAGGATCTCCTGCTATTTCTTCTGAGAATCTGGTGCAACGTGCGCATTCAACGCAACGTTCTCTATCAAGCAAAATTTCTGTACTTAATTCAATTGGTTTAGGGAAAGTTCTTTTCTCGATATCAAATCTTGATTCAGCTCGACCTGCTGTCATTGCTTGATTTTGTAATGGGCATTCTCCACCTTTATCGCAAACTGGGCAATCAAGTGGATGATTAATTAGTAGAAATTCCATAACTCCGGCTTGTGCTTTTTCAGCAACTACAGAAGTCATTTGTGTTTTAACAACCATTCCTTCAGTTAAAGGAATTGCACATGATGGTTGTGGTTTTGGCATTCCTTCAATTTCAACTAAACACATACGACAAGCAGCAACAGGTGCAAGAGCAGGATGATCACAAAATCTAGGAACAAAAGTTCCCATTCTTTCTGCAGCTCTAATAATTAGTGTTCCTTTAGGAACTTGAACCTGAATTCCATCAATGGTGGCAGTGATCTGATTTTCAGTATTTGTTTGTTTATTGTCTGAAGTTAAAGTCATTTACACACCTGCCTTATCAAAAATAGTTGTGGCACTTGGTGGAAAAGATGCATCAGCTGAAGTTCTGGTTGCTTCACGGAATTCGTCAGCAAAATATTTCATAGCTCCTGGAAATGGTGTTGCTGCAGCATCACCGAGTGCGCAGAATGATCTGCCCGCAATTTGGCCGCACACATCATTGATTACTTCTAATTCTTCTTCTTTGCCTTTACCGTGTTCAAACTTTTCCAAAACTCCAGTAATCCAATAAGTACCTTCACGACATGGAGTGCATTTGCCACATGATTCGTGTTTATAAAATTCAAGCCATCTAGTTACTGCTTTTACAACACTTGTGGTGTGATCAAACATCATTGGTGTTCCTGTGCCAAGCATGGTTCCTGCAGCAGCTAAATCTTCATATGTCATTGGAATATCAATGTGATCTGGTGTCAACATTGGAACAGATGATCCACCAGGAATCCAAAACTTTAATTTACTTCCCTTGCGCATTCCTCCGGCATAATCAAGTAGTTCACTCATTGTTGTGCCAAGGGCAGCTTCAAAAATTCCAGGTCGATTAACGTGACCTGAAACTGCAAATAATTTAAATCCAGGAGATTTTTCTGTTCCCATTGATTTAAACCAGTCAGCACCATTCAAAATAATTGAAGGAACACTTGCCAAAGTTTCAGCATTATTTACAACTGTTGGAGATGCATAAAGTCCTGCAACTGCTGGAAATGGTGGCTTTAATCTTGGTTGACCGCGTCGACCTTCTAATGAATCAAGTAGTGCGGTTTCTTCTCCGCAAATATAAGCACCAGCACCTGCATGAACTACAACTTCTAAATTAAATCCAGATCCTTGAATATTTTTACCTAGTAAACCTTCTGCATAAGCTTGTTCAACAGCATTCATCACTCTTCTTATTACGTGTGGAACTTCTCCACGAATATAAATAAAGGCATGATTTGCTCTAATTGCATATGAAGCAATTGCAATGCCTTCAACTAATGCGTGAGGATTAGCAAGCATCAAAGGAATATCTTTGCAAGCTCCAGGTTCTGATTCATCTGCGTTAACAACTAGGTAATGAGGTTTACCGTCATTTTGAGGGACAAAAGACCACTTCATTCCAGTTGGAAAACCTGCTCCACCACGACCACGTAAACCAGAATCTTTAACAATTCCAATTACTTCATCTGGTGTCAATTTTAATGAATTCTTTAGTGCAACATAACCACCGTGTTTTTTATAACTTTCAATTTCAAATGATTTTGGATCATCCCAATGGGCGGTAAGAATAGGTGTCAATGCCATTTTATTTTGCACCCTTTCCTGCTGGTGCAGACATTTTTCTTTCTTTCGCAACTCTTAAACCAGCAAGCATCGAGTCATCAGCTAAAGGTGATTCTTGATATTTACCATCATTGATGCCAGCTAAAACTCTTTGTGAATCTGAAATGGAAGTAATCTGCACACCTCGTGTTGATTGAACTGGTGCACCAATTTTTAGTTTGTCAATTAAATCTCTTAAAAGTGTTGGATTCATTGAATCCATAAATTCCCAATTAACTGTCATTACTGGTGCCACGGTGCAAGCTGCTTGGCATTCAATTCTTTCTAAAGTAAATAGTCCATCAGCAGTTGTTTCATCGTGGCCAATTCCTAAAGTATCTGTCAATTCTTTCCACAAATCATCGCCACCAAGTAGTGCACACAATGTGTTTACACAAACACCTATGTGATGTTTACCCATGGGAAATCTTTTGTACATTGTGTAAAAGGTTGCCACTGCTGCAACTTCTGCGGGAGTTAAATCTAAAACTTTTGCGCAAACTTGAATTCCAGCTGGAGAAACCATTCCTTGAATTGATTGCACATAATGAAGCATTGGTAATAATGCTGATCTTCTTTCAGGATATTTTGCAGCTAAAGTTTCTAAAGTTTTAATATCTTCTTCAGTGATTGCTTTTACACTCATCGATCAACACCACCCATCACAGGATCAATTGAGGCAACAGCTGCAACGATGTCGGCGACTTGACCGCCTTCTCCCATTGGGCCAACTGCTTGCAAATTATTAAAGGATGGATCACGGAAATGAACTCGATAAGGTTTTGTGCCGCCATCACTAACTACTAGCGCACCAAGTTCACCTCTTGGAGATTCAATTGCGACATAGGCTTGTCCTGCTGGAACTTTAAATCCTTCTGTAACAAGTTTGAAATGATGAATCAAAGATTCCATTGATTGGCCCATAATTTTTCTGATGTGATCAAGTGAATTACCTAAACCATCTGAACCCAGAGCTAATTGAGCAGGCCAGGCAATTGATTTATCTTCAACCATTACTGGTCCTGGTTTTAAACGAGCAAGAGCTTGTTCAACAATTTTTAATGATTCATTCATTTCACGCATTCTGATTAAGAAGCGACCGTAAGTATCACTGGTGTTTTCTGTGATCACATCAAATTCATAATTTTCATAACCACAATATGGTTGTGTTTTTCTTAAATCCCAAGGTAAACCCGTTGATCTCAACACTGGTCCAGTAATACCAAGTGCCATACAACCAGTTAAATCAAGAACTCCCACACCTTTTGTTCGAGCAGTCCACACTGTGTTATCAACCAAAATATTATAATTATCTTTAAATCTTTTTCTTAATAATTTAATTGTTTCTTCAATTTTCTTTTCAGCTCCTGCTGGAAGATCTACTGCAACGCCTCCTGGTCTAACATAAGCCATATTCATTCTTAAACCTGTGATCATTTCGAAAAGATCAAGAATTAATTCTCTATCTCTAAATCCATTTGTCATTGCAGTTAAAGCACCAAGTTCCATTCCACCAGTTGCTAGAGCAACAAGGTGAGAAGAAATTCTGTTTAACTCCATGAGCATAACTCGAATGGTGTTAGCTCGTTCTGGAATTTGATCAGTAATTCCTAATAACTTCTCAACTGCTAGACAGTATGCTGTTTCATTAAAAATTGGTGCTAAATAATCCATACGTGTTACATAAGTGGTTCCTTGAACCCAAGAACGAAATTCCATATTTTTTTCAATACCGGTATGTAAATAACCAATTCCACAACGAGCTTCAGTTACTGTTTCGCCGTCTAATTCAAGAATTAAGCGAAGCACTCCATGTGTGGATGGATGTTGTGGTCCCATGTTGACAACGATTCGCTCGCGTTCACCATTTGGTGCACCAAGAACTGTGTCCCAATCTCCACCAGAAAGTGTGTAAACACGTCCTTGTGTTGTTTCGTATGAACCAGAAAAAATATCGGTACTCATCCGCTGTAACTTCTTCTGTTATCGGGAGCTGGAATTACTGCCCCTTTATATTCAACTGGAATTCCACCAAGTGGATAATCTTTTCTTTGTGGAAAGCCAACCCAATCATCTGGCATTTCAATTCTTGTCAAAGATGGATGACCATCAAAAATAATTCCAAAGAAATCATAAGTTTCTCTTTCATGCCAATTATTTGAAGGATAAATGTCTGTGATTGATGGAATGTGTGGATTATTTTCAGGAGTTACTACTTCAAGTAATACTCTTCTATTAGTTGTAATTGAAACAAACGGATAAATGGCGTGAAGTTCGCGATTTTTTTCTTTTGGCCAGTGAACTCCTGCTACACCCATACACATTTCAAAACGAAGAGTTGGATCATCTCTTAGCACTCTGACTACAGCTTTCAAGTGTTCTTTTCTAACCATGAAAGTTAGTTGGTCAACTTGCACTACGACTCTTTCAATTGCTTGTTCAAAAGTTACCTTTTGAGAAGGTAAAGCTTTTTCTAAAGCATCAGCAATTTCATCAAAATAACTTCCGTAAGGTCTTTGTGCACTTGGTGCTGCCTGGATTGTTGTAACTAATCCACCAAAACCTGAAGTGTCTCCTGCTGATGTTGAACTTCCAAATGCTCCCTTAACAACATCTTTTAAGATTGGGGTTTCGTTTGAATTGACTATTTCTTTGTCACTCATGAAAGCAAACCCTTTAATTCAATAAGTGGAGATTCTTTTAAGCCTTTATCTTCTAAGTGAATTACTTGCTTAACTCTTTGCTTACCAAGTTTCATATCTTGGATTTGATCGTGAATCTTTAAAATTGCATCCATCAACATTTCAGGTCTTGGTGGACAACCTGGTAAATACATATCAACTGGAACAACGTGATCTACACCTTGCACGATTGCGTAGTTATTAAACATTCCACCGGAAGATGCACAAACTCCCATAGCTAAAACCCATTTTGGATCTGCCATTTGATCATAAATTTGTCGCAACACTGGTGCCATTTTTTGGCTAACTCGTCCTGCCACAATCATTAAATCTGCTTGTCTTGGACTTGCTCTAAAAACTTCCATTCCAAATCTGGCTAAGTCATAACGTCCAGCCCCTGTTGCCATCATTTCAATTGCACAACAAGCTAAACCAAATGTGGCAGGCCACAAAGATGATTTACGAACATAACCTGCAAGTTGTTCGACTGAAGTTAAAAGAACTCCACTTGGTAATTTCTCTTCAATCCCCATTTATTCCCACTCAAGTCCCCCGCGACGCCAAACATATGCATACGCGATAAAAACTGTTCCGATGAACAGCAGCATTTCAACAACACCAAAGAATCCAAGTTGATCAAATGTGACCGCCCATGGATACAAGAAAACAATTTCAATATCAAAAACAATAAATAACATTGCAGTTAAGTAGTACTTAATTGGAAATCTTCCTCCACCTACAGGTTGTGGAGTTGGTTCAATTCCACATTCGTAAGCAGAAAGTTTTGCTCTGTTATAAACCTTTGGACCAGCTAATGCCCCGGCGACTAATGAGAAAGCTGCAAAAGCAAAAGCGATTCCACCTAGCCCAACGATTGGCCAAGCGACATTCACTTATTACTCCTTCTACTTTTGAGCAATCAAGATTTAAGACTTCAACATCTTGAGTCTAATGTTTGCCCCACCCAGATTTTGGACACCGGGTCGATTGTGCACTTGTGCATTTGTGCCTTAGTTATTTGGCTTATTTTTGTTGAAAATGTCATGAGAGATTATGCAGCGGGCGCGATTTTTGTTAAAGCGGTAATAATTCGATCGGACTTTGTTTTACCAGCGGTGCTGTAAAGATTTGCCAACAGTTTCAAAGTAAAGCGCATAAGTGGTTTTGAGGCCATGCCATATTTTGTGGCAACTTGCATTATTTGAGGATTACCAATTAGTTTCACAAAAACTCTACCTAATGTGTAATAACTTCCCAAACGATCTTTTAGTGCTACAGGATATTTATGCAATTCTGTTTCCATGGCAAATGTAGAAGGTGCATTAACTGCTTTTTCAATTACTTCTGCAGCGACTTGTCCTGTTTCCATTGCATAAGCAATTCCTTCACCGTTGAATGGATTAACCATTCCTCCAGAATCACCAACTAGCAACATTCCTTTTATGTAATGAGGTTGACGATTAAAACCCATTGGTAAAGCTGCACCACGAACTTGTTGTGTCATGTTTTCATCTCGATAACCCCATTCTTCAGGAGTCTGATCAAGCCAACGTTTTAATAAATCTTTGTAATCAATACTTTGAAATACTGGGGAAGAGTCAAGGATTCCTAAACCAACATTAGAAGTTCCATCTCCCATTCCAAAAATCCAACCGTAGCCTGGTAACAATTTATTATCATCTTTAAGTTCTAACCATGACTCTAAATAATCATCATGAGTTCTTGGACTCTTGTAATAAGTTCTAACTGCAACACCCATTGGTCTGTCATCTCTTCTTTCCAAACCAAGAGCTAATGCCATACGACTTGATACACCATCTGCAGCCACAACAACTTTTGCAAAATGTTTTGATTCAGATCCGTCAGGATTCTTTGTTGTTACCCCAACCATGCGTCCATTTTTTTCATCCATGATTGGTCCAGTCACTCTGGTTTTTTCATGTAAACGAACTCCACGTTTTTGTGCAGTTCTAGCAAGTAATTCATCAAAATCAGATCTTGGTCTGACTAATCCATAATTAGGAAAACCTTCAACATCTGGCCAATCAAGTTCTAAGCGATGTCCTCCGCCAATTACTCTTAAACCTTTATTTCTTAACCAACCATTTTCAACAGTAGGTTCGATTCCCATATCTAAAATTTGTTTTACAGCACGAGGTGTTAAACCATCTCCACAAACTTTTTCGCGTGGAAAACTTGTTTTCTCAAACATCAAAACATCTAACCCACGATTTGCTAAATGAAATGCTGTGGCTGATCCACCAGGTCCTGCGCCAACAACAATTACATCAGCATCTTTTTGAGTATTCATCTATTCACTTTTCTCAGCTCTGTGTAAGGCAACAATTCCACCGGTTAGATTTTTCCATTTAACATTACTCCAATTTGAGTTACTAATTTGAGTAGCAAAGTCTTTCTGATTTGGCCAGGCTCTAATTGAATCTGCTAGATAAACATAAGCATCCGGATTTGAAGAGGTCTTCTTAGCAATTGCAGGAAGAGCCTTCATTAAATACTCCATATAAATTTTTCTGAATAGCTCAAAGGTGGGAGAAGAGAATTCACAAACAACTAATCTTCCTCCGGGCTTTGTTACTCTAAACATTTCTTTTAGCGCTTTTTCAACGTTGTTCACATTTCTTATTCCAAAGGAAATTGTTACTGCATCAAATGTTTGATCAGCAAATGGTAGAGATAGGGCATCTCCTGCTGAAAAACTTAATTGTGGAGAACGTTTGCGTCCTTCCTTTAACATCCCTAAAGAGAAGTCACAAGGAATAACTGTTGCGCCAGATTTTGAAAAAGCTACTGAACTAGTTCCGGTTCCTGCTGCAAGATCTAAAACTAATTCACTTTTTTTAGCAGAAACTGCTTGTGCAGTTGCTCTACGCCAAGAGTGGGTAAGTCCAAATGCTAAGACGTCATTTGTGATGTCATATTTTGCGGCAACGCGATCAAACATTGCAGCAACTTCGCTGGGATTTTTTGCTAAGGAAGCTTTCGACATATTCATATTCTGTCAGCCCCACAGTTTTTTGCCACTTGTGGTTGATTTCTAACTTCAGGCGTAGTCTATGAATATGTCGAAGCCAACTGCGGTAGAAAACCTGTCGAATACTCCCATTCGCACAATCGAATTGTCTAAAAAAGTTGATCTAATTAACCTGATTCCAGACCTTCCAGCCGATCAAGTTTTTTCGTGGGTTAGAAACAACCAAGGAATCGTGGCATGGGGAATTAATACCAAAGAAAATTTCTCTGGAACTGAGCGTTTTGCTAGAGCGCATAAATGGTGGAAAGAATTTGTTGATAATTGTTCAATCAGAGATGAAGTGCATACTTCAAGTTCAGGCGCTATTGCCTTTGTTTCATTTTCTTATCTTGCTGAAAGTTCAAGTGTCGTAGTTGTCCCTGAAGTTGTGGTGGGACAAAACACTGACAAAACCTGGTTAACCATAATTGGTGATGTAGATATAGAGAAAATTCAAGCTGCGATTTATGCGCCTAAAGAAGTAGCAAAAGCTCCTGTGAATCTAACTTGGACAAAAGGCAGCATTTCAATTGATGAATGGCAAACAGGTGTGGAAAAGGCAGTCACAAGAATCAATAATAAAGAATTAGACAAGGTCGTGTTAGCAAGAGATTTAAATGCTCAAGCAGATGAAGTTATTGATCCTCGATATGTGCTGGCCAATTTGAGCAATTCTTATCCTGAATGTTGGTCATTTGCAGTAGTTGGCCTAATTGGAGCAACCCCTGAATTGTTAATTCGGCGAAGTGGCGATGCCGTTTTATCAAGAGTTTTAGCTGGAACGATTCGTCGTGACGTAACAGCAAATGAGTCGGAACTAGCGACAACTTTACTAAAAAGTGAAAAAGATTTAGAGGAACACGAATTTGCTGTTACTTCTGTTGCCACATCACTGGCTTTGCATTGCACCGATATGAAAGTGCCTTCTACTCCTAGAGTTTTAAGACTTTCTAACGTTGCTCATTTAGCAACTGATATTTCAGGAACACTTGTTGATTCGGCCCCTGCATTAGTTTTAGCAGGATCTCTTCATCCAACTGCCGCGATTTGTGGCACACCTACTGGAAGAGCCAAAAGTCTCATAAAAGAATTAGAACAAATGGATCGTAATCGATATACCGGTCCAGTTGGCTGGATAAACGCTAAAGGCGATGGTGAATTAGGTATTGCTCTTAGATGCGCAGAAATAATTGAAAATAAAGCAAGACTATTTGCTGGATGTGGAATCGTTTCTGAATCAACCCCCGATGATGAATTAGCTGAGTCTGACGCAAAATTTGCAGCTATGAAAGATGCACTTACCAACTAAACGGTAATACTTCTATTTACTTCTTCAAAAATTGATTTTCTTAGAACTGCTTCTGCTTTTCTAGATTGAATTTTAACCACTAATACTTTAACGCCCATTGGAACGTTCAAATTATTTGCTAAGTCATCAATTTTAGAAATTGACTTGACTTCAGCACTTAGACTCTTAAATACTTCCACCAAATTAACATCTGTTGGAGTTCCAAAAACTCTTTCGAAATCTTCAACTTCAGATTGTTCCAAAAGATTAAATATTCCTCCACCATTATTATCGTTGACAATAAAAGTTATGTTTGGTTTCTTTTCAAGTGTTGGAATAACAAAACTAGACAAGTCATGAAGTACTGCAATATCACCCAACATTGCAAAGGTAGGAAGTTTAGAACTTAAAGCAGCACCCATTGCTGTAGAAACGATGCCATCTATTCCATTTACTCCTCTATTCATGGAAACACTTACTTCACCATTAGAGAAAGGAGAATCAATTTCGGGGGAAGTGAGTAATTCAAAGTCTCTGGCAGCAAGACTTGAAGCTAAATGAATATGAGAATTTTTAGGTAGATTTTCCATTAAACAATCAACAACATGAAGTGCAGATACTTTAGAATTTTCTTTCAGTAATTGTTGAACTATTGAATGTGACAATTTTCCAGCATCTTGCCAGGTTTGTTTCCAGGCTTTATTGGATTGTTTTGCTGGAACTCTGAAAAGGCCCGAAATTCTTTGCTTAGCTGCAGAATTGGTAATGATGCTTGGTACTGCACACGAAATAACTAAACTTCCTTTTTTAACCAAATCATTAACCTGTCGAGATAAACCTACGCGTCCAACAGTTAAGACTACTTCTGGTTTTAAGTTAATTGCATTTAAAGAAAGTAATGCCGGTGCATTAGAAACCATTCCTGATCCAACACATTGATGTGGGGGTTCAACTATCACTGGCCAATCGAGTGCATTTCCTAGTTCTTTCGCGTAGTTTAAATAATCCACATTTGTTCCGCCAGCAACAATTAATCCTTTACGAGATAGCAGCTCTGTTGAGATATTTTCTGGAGTAATAACAGTCTCATTATGTGGAATTTTCTTATGCTCAAAAACAAAATCAACACTAGGAACTAATGGTTCTGCTAAGGCAATATTTAAATGGACTGGTCCCCTGTTTCTTGTTGCTGCCGTAAATACTGAATTAATTCGATCTCTGATTGCATCCCTTGCAGAGGCTGTTTCTATAGACAAAGATTCAGAAGCTATTTCAATACTTCTTGAAACATAATTACCAAAAATTTCTCTTTGTGCAATTACTTGATTTGCTCCTGTTCCTTGAAAGGCGGCAGGGCGATCTGCTGTTAAAACTATGAATGGAATTCCTGCATATTTTGCTTCTATTATTGCTGGGAAAATATTTGCAACAGCCGTACCTGAAGTTGTTAACACCGCAGCAGGTTTACCAGTTTTTATTGCAGCACCTAATGCTAAAAATGCTGCTGATCTTTCATCGATTCTTACGTGCATAGAAATTAAACCTTGCTTTTCAGCTTCAATTAAAGCTAAAGAAATTGGACCATTTCTTGAACCTGGAGCTAGAGAAACAAATTCAACTCCAGTATCTATTAATTGTTGAACGACTAATTGAGCAGTTTGCGCAGAGGCTGGTTGTGATGTTTTTTGTTCAGACATTAAAACCAATTCCTCTCTCTTCCAAAATCAAATGACATATTCAATCTTTGAATCAATTCTTGTTGATTTGGACTTTCTGTGACTTTAGATTCATCTACTTCAAGTCTTTTTATTTCAATAACGCCATTATGGGCTCTCAGAGTTTGAGTCGCAACATCAGTAGAAAGAATTGAGCCTGTCCCGGCCCCGGCAACCATTTGAGAACTTTCTGCCAAAAGAGATTGAGCTAGCAAAGTTTCGTATAAACCAATGCTTGTATCCATTGATCCAGATACCACAACTTTTCTCCCACCCTTTATTACCTGTTCAGCAATGTTTTGAAATCTCTTAATCCCACCAACTGGAATGGGTTTTATAACTACAAAATCTGCTACATCTGTGATTGTTTTTATATGTTCAGGATTAGTTGCATCATTTGCCAAACGTAGGTTCTCATCGATTGCAACTGGAATTTTGGTTAATGCTTTGAGTTCTTTAATCTCTTCAATACTTTTACACGGTTGCTCAATGTATTCGATCTTAAATTCAGACAGCCTGTTTGAATAATTTAGGGCATCACTAATTTTTAAACTTCCATTAAAATCAATTCTAAAAACAATTTCTGGATAAGCTGAAATTACAGCTTCTAGAAATGCAATATCACTATCGATATTGGTTCCATTTAACTTTACTTTTAAAGTCTTACATCCGGTGGCAGTAAGAATTTCTATAGCTTTTTTTGGATCTGGACTAGTAGATATTGCGTTAACTTTGATTTGCTTTTCAATTGGTTCAGGTAATTTCGACCAAGACATTTCTAATGCTGCTTGTAACCACCTTGCACTGTGTTCAATTGTGTGATGAGGAAAAGGAGCAAACTCTGACCAACCAAAATCACCTCTGATTAAAACACCTTCACGAAATTTCTCTTGGCGCATCGCATCGGTTAGTTCGACTCGAAAAGTTTGCAAATTACTTAAAGCAGTTTCTTTACTTTGCATTGCAACAAACTTTCTTTTTAAGGACGCTTTGGAAATTTACCGAAATCAGGTTTTCTTTTTTCTTTATAAGCATTACGTCCTTCTTGAGCTTCTTCACTCATGTAATAAAGCAAAGTTGCATCTCCTGCTAATTGTTGAATACCGGCCAACCCATCATCGGATGCGTTAAATGAAGCTTTGAGTAATCGAAGAGAAAGTGGAGAATGTTGCAACATTTCTTTTGCCCATTTAACAGTTTCTTTTTCTAGATCGGCTAAAGGAACAACGGAATTAACTAATCCCCATTCAAGTGCAGTTTTGGCGTCATATTGTCTTGCCATAAACCAAACTTCTTTGGCTCTCTTTAAACCAATTTGTCTTGACAACAAACTTGAGCCGTAACCGCCATCAAATGATCCAACTCTTGGACCGGTTTGGCCAAATTTTGCATTCTCTGCTGCAATTGATAAATCACAAACAACATGTAATACATGTCCCCCGCCAATTGCAAAACCTGCAATCATTGCAATAACTGGTTTAGGTAATCTTCTGATTTGTACTTGTAAATCTAAAACATTTAGTCGACCAATTCCTTTTTGTGCAACTTCATCATCACCCATATATCCATCATCACCACGAATGCTTTGATCTCCACCTGAACAAAAAGCAAGGTCACCTTTACCAGTCAGAATTACTACGCCAACTTCATTGTCATCTCGTGCCATATCAAATGCTTTTATGAGTTCAGAAACAGTTTGTGGTCTAAATGCATTTCTTTTTTCAGGACGATTAATTGTGATCTTTGCAATACCTTCAGCTACGTGATATTCAATATCGCGCCATTGACCTTCAGGTTTCCAATTCAATGCGGAAACGATTGAGGATTGTGCTGGTTCGTTATTCACTTAAAAACATTCACTCTCTACGCTGGTGTACTGATGACTCCAATCTTTGCAAACCGAGTTTTACTGCCTGTTGGCCGGAAGGCTGCTGACGCAGTTTCAGAGGCATTTTCTAAAAGTATTAATGAAAAATCAATTAGTGCACTAGTTCCTGCAACCAAAGGTGAAAGTTTAGGTAATAAATACGAAAAGGCGCTAGATGTTTCGGCGCCTTGCGAAATTGAGTCTGGACTAATTGTTTGCACAAGCGGATCAACCGGAAATCCAAAAGCCGTGGAAATATCTGCAGAAGCATTATTAGCAGCAACGAATTTAGTTAATTCAAAGTTTGAAAATCCCGCATCTTGGTTATTGGCAATAAATCCTGCCTTTATTGGTGGTGCCATGGTTATTGCACGAGCAATTGCTCAAGATCAAAAATGGGAATATGGATTAGACGATGACGGTAAATTCTCCCCAGAAATTTTTGCAGGTATTGCACAAACCTTCATTGCCAAAAACGGAAGAGTAAGAACATCATTGGTTGCTGCTCAGCTTTCTTCATTAATTGCTCAAGATCGAATTGAGTTATTAACAAAATTTGATGCAGTACTAGTGGGTGGCGGACAGATCTCTCCAGAAATTTATAACGATTTAGTTAATCAAGGCGTTAATTTAATTAGAACGTATGGAATGACTGAAACTTGCGGTGGAATTGTTTGGGATGGAAAAACACTTGGAGAAGTAAAAGTAAGAATTGAAAACCCTGCCAATGGTGGAGCAGGACGAATTTCAATCAATAGCCCAAGTAATGCAACTTGCTATCACGGAAATAGTGAAGGCATAAAGAAATTGAATCAAATAACTTTTAATAACGGTTGGGTAATGACTCAAGATATAGGAACTTATGAAAATGCCACACTCAAAGTAATCGGCAGAATTGATGACATTGTAGTTTCAGGGGGCGTAAATGTTTCTGTCCACGCTGTGGAAAATGTCTTAAGAGATCAAGACGGCGTTGAAGACGCGGTTGTTTTTGCAATGCCTGATAAAACTTGGGGAACAATTATTGCTGCTGTAATTGTAGGAAATGCAGATCTTCTTAAACTCCAAGATGCAGTTGAAAAAGAATTAGGAAGTCCAGCCAAGCCTCGAGTAATTAAATTTGCTCATGAATTGCCTTTACTTCCAAATGGCAAAATTGATGTAGATTCTTTGAAATGACTAGTTTAAACATCTGGTTACAAGGCGCTAGACCAAAAACACTTGGTGCAGCAATTGCTCCAGTATTAGTGGGCTCATCAATTGCTTATTATGAAAAATCTTTTGATTTAACTATTTCTCTTTTGGCTTTAATAGTAAGTATTTCCATTCAGATAGCCGTTAACTATGCCAATGATTATTCAGATGGAATAAAAGGCACAGATGATCAAAGAGTTGGTCCAGT
>Ga0247837_1006089_pt1 | contig 17359 bp, 19 predicted proteins | sample LaCtaG_2_FD_187115 | JGI IMG/M metagenome (GOLD analysis project Ga0247837, IMG submission 187115) | Freshwater microbial communities from meromictic Lake La Cruz, Castile-La Mancha, Spain - LaCruzMarch2015_14.5m | ecosystem: Environmental > Aquatic > Freshwater > Lake | place: Spain: Castile-La...
CTCCGATTCAAAAAGTAAATTGCCTCCTTTGGTCGGCAATTCACTTTTTGAATCGGAGGGCTAAATAAAATATTTTGACACACTTTTTTGAACATTCCCTGAATAAAACTTATTTTCGCAAAATTCAAATGACTTCCAACGCTCATCCAATTTAACTTGCCCACAATTCTCGTCACTTCATGTTAAAACCATAAACAATTTTTGCTCATGAAAATCGCTTACCTGTACACTGAATCAGCCCTCACCCCATGGAAAGAGAACGTAAGTTACAAAACCTTACAATTTCTAATGGAACACACCCCAAATGATTTTAGCCCTTCAATTGTTCACTTTATTGATTTCACCCCTTCTTTTGCTCAAGAATTAAAAAAATTTGATCTGGTGTTTAACCTCTGTTATGGTTACCGAGATGCAGGACAAGTAGAAGTTGCCGATTGGTTGACCCAAAATGGGATTGTACACACTGCTTCCCCCACTCCTGCCATGTTGATGGCCCAGGACAAAGCAGGTTTGGAAAACATTTGTGCCGAATTGGGTGTAGGCACCCCTCAGCTCATTCATTCGCCAGCGCAATTGCAGTCGGAACAGCTGTATTTGCGCAAACCTCGCCTGGGTAGTTGCCACCGCGACATTCAAATTGAATCTGGAAATTGGTTTATTCAACATTGGGAAGCACTGGAAGGGGATTTTATCCTCCAGCCTTACATCTCGGGTAGAGAGTTCTCGGTTGCGGTGATTCCAAATTTTGAAGGTTTGGACTTTGAAGTGTTGCCACCTGTTGAAATTTATCCCATCAAAAGCCAGGAGGTGTATACTGCGGGAAAGAGTTTTGGTGCAACTGCACGTTGCTTTTCTCCCGATTTAGGGGCTGGCCTGACCGATGAATTACAAGCTGCTGCACTCAATATTCACAAAAAAATGAATTTGAGAGGCATGAGCAGAACCGATTTTCGGGTGGATGCCCAAAATCAGATTTATGCTCTGGATGTCAATGCGATGCCCAATCTTGATCCCGAGCTTTCCTTGATGCCCGCCATTTGTAAGCATGCCGGGATAGCGATTGAAACCCTCATTCAGCGAATCATCCAAAACACCTTTGCGAACACACGGGTACCTATTTTTGCCTTTGACAAATAACCTTAGGAACGGGTTCAGAATAAACCAACAAAAAAGAGTCCAGTCAAATGCTTGGTTTATTTTGAAACCGGTACTTAGTAGTGGGGCAAAAATAAGTGCTCATTTTTCCTGAGCCAGAGGATTAGTTAAGCCACTTGAAATGAAACGTTTACTTATCTAATCCTCTGGCAAAATGAGCACTTATTTTTTTATCGCCCCTAATCTTCACAAAAACTTCACATCTACTTGTCTACAATCCATTTGCACCTTTGTAATTTTCCGCAAAACTATTTTTATGCTGCGCAACCTATGGCTTTGCTCCATCCTGCTGCTGCTTTTTCTGGCTTGCCAGGAACAAAAAGCCGCATTCAATTCCCAATTGCCTCCCCGCCGTATTCAATTGCCTGATGGCTGGAGCATCAGCCCGATCGGTAAGCAAATGGTACTGGGCGACCTGCCGCTGCAAGTACTGCTCAGCTCGGATGGCCGCCGTGCCGCAGTAAGCAACAACGGCCAAAGTGGGCATTCCCTGCAATGGGTCGACCTGGAAAAAGATACCGTGCTGCACACCCTGGCAGTGCCCAAGGCTTGGTATGGCCTCGCCTTGAGTGCAAAGGGGGACATGTTGTACACTTCAGGGGGGAACGACAACAACGTCAAGCAGTACCAGATCGTCAACGATAAATTGCTGCTCAAAGATTCCATCTCCCTTGGCGCCCCCTGGCCCAAAGCCACCATTTGGACGGCGGGGCTTTGCCTGGATGAATCTGCTCAAACCCTTTATGCATTGGGGAAAGATTCTAAAATGCTGTATATTATTGATTTGCAGCAAAAAAAGGTAAGCCAAAAAATTGACCTCGCCGCACAACCTTACGCCTGTATCTTGTCCCAGGACAAAAAAGAGCTCTACATCTCCCTCTGGGGCGGCAAAGCCCTGGCCATTTACGACATTGCGCAGCAAAAAATCAGCACTCAAATCCCTACTGGCTTGCACCCCACTGAAATGGTACAAAGCAAAGACGGCGGGCGTTTGTTTGTGGCCTGTGCCGACGACAATACCGTTGAAGTGATTGACTTGCAAAAACGGCAAGTGACCGAAACCCTGGTCGCTGCCCTGTACCCGGATGCTCCAACGGGTAGCGCACCCAACTCGCTCGCCCTTGCTGATGATGGCAAAACCCTGTTCGTTGCCAATGCGGACAACAACTGCCTCGTGGCTTTTGACATCGCAGAAGTTGGAGAAACCGAGGTAGAGGGTTTTATCCCCACGGGCTGGTACCCCACCTCAGTGCGGGTAAAGGGGAATAAAATCTATGTTGCCAACGGCAAAGGAAGTATTGGTTCCCTGGCCAATCCCCACGGTCCACAGGATGGTGAGGAGGAGGGCCACGGAAGAGGAGAATACATTGGTGGCTTGTTCAAGGGTTCTTTGTCCTTCATCGATGTACCCGATGAGGCTCAATTGAAGCAGTACTCCCGCTGGGTATACCAAAATACGCCCTACTCCAAGGCCATCGAACAAAAAGCCGCAGGTGAAACGGGCAACCCTATTCCCAGAGTGGTGGGCGAACCTTCGCCCATTCGCTACGTGTTTTACATCATTCGGGAAAACCGGACTTACGATCAGGTCTTTGGCGACATCAAGCAGGGCAATGGCGACCTTTCCCTCTGCTTGTTTCCCGACAGCGTGACGCCCAATGCCCACAAGCTGGCTCGGGAGTACGTGTTGCTCGACAATTTTTATGTCAATGCCGAAGTAAGTGCGGACGGCCACAGTTGGTCGATGGGTGCCTACGCCAATGACTACCTGGAAAAAACCTGGCCTACCAATTATGGCGGCAAAGGGGGGAGCTACGATTATGAAGGGCAAAATCCCAGTGCTGTACCTAAAATGGGCTTCATCTGGGATCACTGTCTGCGCAACAAGGTCAGTTTTCGCAGTTACGGCGAAATGGCTTACGGCTTCAATCCGGCCATTCCTCCTTCACTGCGGCCCTACACCTGCCGGCAATACCCAGGCTGGGATTTGAATATCAAAGATTCGCTGCGCTACGAGCGCTGGAAAACGGATTTTGATTCCTTACTCCACAAAAATGCTGTGCCCAGGCTGAGCATCATCGGTTTGGGTGGCGATCACACCTCTGGCGCTGCGCCCGGTGCCCGTACCCCCGCCGCGATGGTGGCCGACAATGACTGGGCTTTGGGCAAAATCATTGAGCACATTTCACAAAGTTCCATTTGGAAAGAATCGGCTGTATTTGTGATCGAAGATGATGCCCAAGGTGGCCCCGACCACGTGGATGCCCACCGCTCCATTGCATTGGTTGTCAGTCCTTATTCCAAGCGTAAGCATTACGAACGAACGATGTACTCCACCGCAAGTATGGTGCGCACCATCGAGCTGATCCTGGGCCTCAAGCCGATGAGCCAGTACGATGCTGCTGCCACACCGATGTATGCTTGTTTTGCCAAAAAGCCCAATCTGCAAGGGTATACTGCAGTGCCCTATCGCATCTCCCTAAATAAACTCAACCCCCAACGAGGCAAACTTTCCCAACTTTCGCGCAATTTGCCACTGGATAAAATGGACCAGGTGCCAGATTTGTTGTTCAGTGAAATTGTATGGAAAGCAGTAAGAGGGGAAAATTCGGTGATGCCTGCGCCAAGGAGAGGGGCTTTTATCCGAGCAAGAGAGGAAGAGGAAGAGTAGGTTTGAGGTGATTTGATTATCAATTAATTGAATAATTCCAGGCATAACGACCATCGGCAGCGCCTCCAAAACGGCTGTAATATTGATGCATTAACCTGGATTAAAGTGTAGAACACCGCAACATGAAGGGGTTACGGTGCACTGCACCTTTAATCCATCACTTGGTGCTGAATGCTACAGACGTTTTGGCGGCTCTGCCGCCGGCCGCTTAGCTCAAAATTATTTAACTTATTGATAATCAATTCACCTCAAGTCTCGTAAAGAACAATGCGCGCCTTAGAGACGTAAAATCTTGCGTCTTTAAGGCACTTTTGCTCAAAACTTCAGGAGCATATACCCTTGTGGCACGTAGGTGGTGATGGTCGTCAACGCGGAATGAGCAACTCGTACCCCCGGCCAAAGGTCTTTCGTCACCATTTTGCGCGCAATCAGGGATTGACCACAAACCATAATGTCTGCACCAGCTTCCAATAGGGCTTCATAAACCTTGAGATTGGGATTGTCGGTCTGAAAGCGCTCCTGGTATTGCGCATTGTTCAGCAAGCTGAATATCGCGCCCCCGTGGACGACGACCTTCACTTTGAGCGCGGCTTTGGGAACGCCCGCCAAACCATGCAGGTTCATCAAACGGGCTACATTGTCTACCCATTTGGAAATTTGTTTGTTGTCCTCGGCGGCAGTGGATAGGTCTACCATGATTTTATAGGTCAAGGTAGGATCGGGCCGCTCCGTCGCGTCGGGAATTTCGTAAATTCCGCCATAAGCTTTGACGATAGGGAACTGGGGAGTCTGTCCAAAAAGGAAAGAACATCCCATCACCGCAATGACAATTAAACCGAACTTGATAAACTTGTGCATAAACTTGATTATTAACCCGGGCTAAGTTAGTATATTTTGGATCAAATGATGTCCTTCGAGTAAAATGTCCAGTATTTTGGTAGCGCACTCCGAAGTGCTGGGAGAGGACGACGGCTATGTCAACTCAACTCCTCAATCCTAGTTAAAAATAAAGTATAAAATCACAAAAAACAGCATCATCACAAATGCCCTTCCTGCCAGCACCTCAATATCAACCCGAAGTTTGATCATTGTTGAGGAATTTTGTTAATTGCGTAAGAAGTTTTTCTCGACTCAATAAAGACAACTAAAAATATTTTCAATGCCCAAAAAAGCACCAGCTGATTTGACTGTTCATACCCGGGTAAAAGAGGCGCTTAAGTCCCTGAATCTTGACCAAACAACCGTAGCCCAAAAGCTGGAGGTTACCCAAACCATGGTCAGCATGGCGCTGCGTGGCACCAACCAAAAAACCTTCTTGCGCTTGTTGACCCTCCTGAAAAATGAATACAACCTGGATTTTAATGAGAACTCCGCTGGAGGTGACCACATCGAAATGATCAAAACGGAATTGCGAGAACTAAATGATAGAATGGGAGAGGTGTTGAGAGGAATTGAGGAGTTGAAGGAGATGATGAAGAAATAGGTAACCATTTTTATCAAGTCAACAGTCCATAAAGTGAGCAAAAATGACAAAAAGCTATTAATTTGCCCTGCCTCAGCGCGCTTCTGCACCCCGTGTAGTGAATACCAAATCTGAGATCATTATGGAAAATAGACATCGCTTGAATAGCATCCAGGTTTCGGGGTTCAAGTCCATCCAAGACTTGGAGCTTGAAATTCGCGATTTGAATATACTGATTGGGCCCAATGGTGCAGGCAAATCCAATTTCATTGAACTATTTCGATTCATTCGGGAACTGGTAGAAGAACGGATGCAAGTTTACGTGGCACGCAAAGGAGGAGCTGAAAAGATGCTGTACTATGGCTCCAAAGTAAGCCAGGAATTGAAGGTTAGCATTGATATTGCTCCCAATTATTACAGCTTCAAACTGGTACCAGGGCAAGGCGATCGATTGGTTTTTGAATACGAAAATTGCAGTTTTGACACTGACTCGGTAAAGCCGAAGCGTTATCATGAAAACATCAACCAAACGCTGACCGAATCTGATCTTGGCGCGTACAGTCGCCAAAAACCACAAGGGGTTGGCAAATATGTATACAACGCGCTGAAAGAATGGCGGGTTTACCATTTTCACGACACCAGCGACTCTGCCCGGGTAAAAAAAATGGGAAAAATCAGTGATGTAGCCTACCTACGGGAAGATGCATCCAATCTGGCCGCCTTTTTGTTGCAAATGCAAAATAGCCATCCAAAACATTACCAACGCATTGTCAAGACCATCCAGTTGGTCATTCCCTTTTTCCGGGATTTCAGGTTGAAACCCACATACAACAGTCCAGAGCATATTTTACTGGAATGGACAGACCAGCATTCGGATGTTGTTTTTGGCGCTGATGACTTGTCGGATGGATCGTTGCGGTTTATATGCCTTACTGCGCTTCTGCTCCAGCCCCAACTGCCCAATTTGATCTTGCTGGATGAGCCAGAACTAGGACTCCATCCCATGGCCATTCAGATTTTGGCCGGATTGCTCCGAAAAGCAGCCCATTCCACCCAATTGATTGTGTGTACCCAATCACCCAATTTGGTTTCTGAGTTTGTTCCAGAAGACATTATCGTAGTAGAACACCGGGAAGGGGCATCTACGTTCCTACGGGTAGGAGAAGGAAGCCTGAATGCATGGTTGGAAGAATATTCCCTGGGTGAGTTGTGGCAGAAAAACGTAATCGGAGGGCGTCCATGATACGAGTCAATATCCTTTGTGAAGGCCCAACCGAGGAACAGTTTGTAAAAAAGATGCTGTATCCTCATTTTATTGAGCAAGGAATCATGCTCACTGCGCGAAGCTTGGGAGGAGGGTTCTCCTACCAGCGATTGAAACATCAAATCATCCAGTGGCTCAACAACGATCAAGGAGCCTATGTAAGCACACTGGTTGATTTATATGGGATCAACAGTAAATATCCCGGTTATGCCGCCAGTAAAGATTTGGATGCCTATGCAAAAGTTCGGTTCATTGAAAACGCTGTGCAAGCGGATATTTTAGGCTCACCAAACATATACAACCCAAAATTTGTTGCTCACTTTCAGCTTCATGAATTCGAAGCACTGTTGTTTTCAGCACCGGAAATCATGGAAGAATGGTTGGCACTGGACCAAGCCATTTCCTCGGGTAGTTTTGCCGCAGTGCGAAACGCCTTTGAAACGCCAGAGCACATCAATGACAACCCTCGAACTGCGCCTTCCAAGCGAATTTTAGCCATCGCACCCAAATATGATAAAGTAGCTGAAGGATTAATCATTGCCCAAGAGATTGGGTTGCCAACAATCAGAGCGGCGTGTCCTCATTTTAATCGCTATTGCCTGAAAATCGAGCAACTCGCTTTGGAAAATGATGTATAGGTGTTCTCTTGATGACCAGCAGCTTAATCTAATTGCGAGGCGCAAATGCTTTTTAAAAATGCTGTGGTAATGACTGTTTCAATCCCAGCTTAATCCAATTGCAAGCTCATCTATGTTCGCCAGTGGGAATGTTTCTATATTGTTTCAATCCCAGCTTAATCCAATTGCGAGTAAAAAGCGGTACGCGTCCACACTATAATATGAACTAGTTTCAATCCCAGCTTAATCCAATTGCGAGATCCGTTCCCGTTCCTGTACCGGATTGGTTGTACACGTTTCAATCCCAGCTTAATCCAATTGCGAGCGGCGCTGAGGCTATCGCTAAGCTGCCATTCCTCGAGTTTCAATCCCAGCTTAATCCAATTGCGAGCCAAGCTGTAATTCAATCACCTCAACTAATTGGAACGTTTCAATCCCAGCTTAATCCAATTGCGAGTTGCACAAAAACAGGCCCGCATGACCTTGGTAAGATGTTTCAATCCCAGCTTAATCCAATTGCGAGTTATGGAATCCCCCGTCGTTTCGAATCCGTTCGTTTGTTTCAATCCCAGCTTAATCCAATTGCGAGTCGAGTATTTACGGCGGTTACTTCGGGCGCAACATCGTTTCAATCCCAGCTTAATCCAATTGCGAGATGCAAAATTTGCCTTCCTGGTGATCAATCCATTTGTTTCAATCCCAGCTTAATCCAATTGCGAGCCGTCTTCAAATATTCAGTGGAACGGGTTACAAAGCAGTTTCAATCCCAGCTTAATCCAATTGCGAGGCTGGATTTCACGCTGGATGATCACGTTTTTGTTCAGTTTCAATCCCAGCTTAATCCAATTGCGAGGAGCGAGTTTTTGCTCGATTGTTTCTCCTTGTCGACGTTTCAATCCCAGCTTAATCCAATTGCGAGCACCAAAGCGCTGCGAACAAAAAGGAGCCATGCTTAGTTTCAATCCCAGCTTAATCCAATTGCGAGCCTGCAAAAGAACAGGGAAATCGGAAGAAGAGGAAGGTTTCAATCCCAGCTTAATCCAATTGCGAGCGAATGACGGTAAATGCCAACGACCTGGATAAGTTGTTTCAATCCCAGCTTAATCCAATTGCGAGGTTGATTCGCGCAGATATTGTCCCTGAATCATTCAAGTTTCAATCCCAGCTTAATCCAATTGCGAGAGGTCATTGTCGCCTCGGCAGTCGGGTTGCTTGCCAAGTTTCAATCCCAGCTTAATCCAATTGCGAGGAGTAGTTGCTGAACAAACCCCAGATTGGCGTGTCGTGTTTCAATCCCAGCTTAATCCAATTGCGAGAGGAAATACATATCGCCACTACCCGACTGGGTGAACGTTTCAATCCCAGCTTAATCCAATTGCGAGCAGCGCATAATGACCCAGCAGCAAATGACAAAGGACGTTTCAATCCCAGCTTAATCCAATTGCGAGCGACAACATTGAATCGGGGAGTGACCGCATTCATAATGTTTCAATCCCAGCTTAATCCAATTGCGAGTTTTGTAATCAATAATGTAGGGGGAACTTATGTGATGTTTCAATCCCAGCTTAATCCAATTGCGAGTATTCTCCGAAATAGAGGGATCAAAGATCGATCTATGTTTCAATCCCAGCTTAATCCAATTGCGAGCTGGAATTGGTGGCAACATGCTTAAAGATTTGTTTCGTTTCAATCCCAGCTTAATCCAATTGCGAGCTAGAGCCGGGAACGGGGATCGAACCCGCCAAATCTGTTTCAATCCCAGCTTAATCCAATTGCGAGCAATACAGAATTTAACCGGAAAGTCGTAGAGGTATCGTTTCAATCCCAGCTTAATCCAATTGCGAGTAAAAGATTTTTATTTAGAAACACGTCGAAATTCAAGTTTCAATCCCAGCTTAATCCAATTGCGAGACCTTTGGCTTTTTATCCACGGCTAAAATGGTTTTGGTTTCAATCCCAGCTTAATCCAATTGCGAGTTTAACATCACCTTTGGCGAAGCACTAACCAGGATGTTTCAATCCCAGCTTAATCCAATTGCGAGTAATCGAATTGCTGCCAGCCAGGCTACAAAGTGCCCGTTTCAATCCCAGCTTAATCCAATTGCGAGAAAGGTTTCAGCGTATAGGTGGGCAATAGTTGGATGTTTCAATCCCAGCTTAATCCAATTGCGAGTACTTGGCCCGCTGGGCGTCGTTACAGTAATCAACTGTTTCAATCCCAGCTTAATCCAATTGCGAGATAATGACTATGCAGAAAACGCGGTTGATTCACTCACGTTTCAATCCCAGCTTAATCCAATTGCGAGTGGTGCCTTGGCCGTAGCTCACTACAATGTCAAAGCGTTTCAATCCCAGCTTAATCCAATTGCGAGCAATACCCCGGATCGTCACCTGGTAGTCATCCACACGTTTCAATCCCAGCTTAATCCAATTGCGAGCTGAGGGCGATACCGTGCGTATGGGCGGATTTTTGATGTTTCAATCCCAGCTTAATCCAATTGCGAGTTGTGTTAAATGAGGATAATGCTGCTAATAAATACTGTTTCAATCCCAGCTTAATCCAATTGCGAGGCGCGGTAGCTGTAGTCGATGAAGTATGTGATGTATGTTTCAATCCCAGCTTAATCCAATTGCGAGAATCGACACTATCAGTGTCCCCGCGCACCTGACCGCGTTTCAATCCCAGCTTAATCCAATTGCGAGGGTAAAAAAAGGCGAAGAAGAGATCCAAAAAATCCTGTTTCAATCCCAGCTTAATCCAATTGCGAGATGCAGAGGAGGAGGAGGAGGATTGCTCTCATTACTGTTTCAATCCCAGCTTAATCCAATTGCGAGGGTAGGGGAGTATAGGGCGTGTAGCCGTAGTTTATTTGTTTCAATCCCAGCTTAATCCAATTGCGAGTCAAATGTTAGGACTACAATTAAAGATCATTATTTGTTTCAATCCCAGCTTAATCCAATTGCGAGCGAACAAAATCTTGTCCCAAGATGCCTGGATATTGGGTTTCAATCCCAGCTTAATCCAATTGCGAGAAAAGAGCGGAAAACGTTGTAAAGTTGTTAAGCACGTTTCAATCCCAGCTTAATCCAATTGCGAGATTATCCGTGCGACGCTTTTATGAAACTATCACATGTTTCAATCCCAGCTTAATCCAATTGCGAGGTTATACTGCCAAATGGCCGAACAACTTTTTACGGTGTTTCAATCCCAGCTTAATCCAATTGCGAGGACCGGAGAATCGTTTAAAATGTGTGAAGCCGTAGAGTTTCAATCCCAGCTTAATCCAATTGCGAGGGTGGTGGAAATTTCGCTACAGCTATCCCGTACAGAGGTTTCAATCCCAGCTTAATCCAATTGCGAGAAAACCAATTTTCGCACACACACAATTCAACAACAAGTTTCAATCCCAGCTTAATCCAATTGCGAGGAGTAATGTCCAACGAAATACTTAAACCGTACTTACGTTTCAATCCCAGCTTAATCCAATTGCGAGCTTACACGCCAGTCATTTTCACCGTTGCCAGGAGAAGTTTCAATCCCAGCTTAATCCAATTGCGAGCAGCATTGCGGGCATTGGTGCTACCCCTGGAGGACTGTTTCAATCCCAGCTTAATCCAATTGCGAGGTCACACCATAAAGGTTATAAATGGACAAAGCCCATGTTTCAATCCCAGCTTAATCCAATTGCGAGCCCCTGGAGGACTTGATTGGAAACTGGCATTGGCAAGTTTCAATCCCAGCTTAATCCAATTGCGAGTATGAGTTCTTGCCCTTATCGGCGTTTTGCTGAAACGTTTCAATCCCAGCTTAATCCAATTGCGAGTTTTATTCTTGCTGTGAAGTCGTCAAGTTCAGCTCCGTTTCAATCCCAGCTTAATCCAATTGCGAGAGGCACATTACCTCAGTATTCCAATTACTCTGATTATGTTTCAATCCCAGCTTAATCCAATTGCGAGAAGCGCGAAAAATGGATCCAATAACAGGATTAGCAAGTTTCAATCCCAGCTTAATCCAATTGCGAGTTCCCGCATTAGATCGATGTTTTCTAATGGGAATGTGTTTCAATCCCAGCTTAATCCAATTGCGAGCTGGTATAGTTCTCTTCTTTCTTCTTCATATTTCTTGTTTCAATCCCAGCTTAATCCAATTGCGAGCGGACAAGTGCCAAAGTTTAACAGCACAACAGGCAATGTTTCAATCCCAGCTTAATCCAATTGCGAGCAAAATGAGAGAAGAACGCCAAAAGCAACTGACCGAGTTTCAATCCCAGCTTAATCCAATTGCGAGCTTGAATGATTCAACCGGTCTTTGAATGCTTGGCCATGTTTCAATCCCAGCTTAATCCAATTGCGAGTCATGTTCTCCCAAAATGGTTCTACTCAAATAATCGTGTTTCAATCCCAGCTTAATCCAATTGCGAGTTCTTCTGGTGAATCATCCGGTAGCCGTTTTGCTAGGTTTCAATCCCAGCTTAATCCAATTGCGAGAAAGGAAAAAATAGCGTATCTGTTGGAGCCTCAAATGTTTCAATCCCAGCTTAATCCAATTGCGAGGCCAGGACGATGGCCGTGGCTACAATGCCCAGTACATGTTTCAATCCCAGCTTAATCCAATTGCGAGTCGAGTCGAGCGCATACCCGAATAGTGGGTGGCCGTGTTTCAATCCCAGCTTAATCCAATTGCGAGCGAGGCCACGGTGCAGGATCAAACGATAGTGGATATGTTTCAATCCCAGCTTAATCCAATTGCGAGGGCGCAAACGATCAACATCGACATAGATTTTAGAATGTTTCAATCCCAGCTTAATCCAATTGCGAGCGATGATGGACAGGTCTGCACCTTGACATATAACAAGTTTCAATCCCAGCTTAATCCAATTGCGAGGGAACTGCCAACATTTACAGAGTTCACTAGTATGATGTTTCAATCCCAGCTTAATCCAATTGCGAGAAGGATTTATTTCTGATCATGCGCGCAGGAACCATGTTTCAATCCCAGCTTAATCCAATTGCGAGCGGAAAAGATGCAGTAAAACGCACCATTACCGGGCTGTTTCAATCCCAGCTTAATCCAATTGCGAGGCGCCGTGGTTTTACCGGACACTCCCGATTCTTCAAAGTTTCAATCCCAGCTTAATCCAATTGCGAGTTGGTAGTTGATCCAGGGCGACAACTCGCAGAAATGTTTCAATCCCAGCTTAATCCAATTGCGAGATTTTAAACGAAGGGCACCCGCCATTTTTAACCGAAGTTTCAATCCCAGCTTAATCCAATTGCGAGCCCTTTTGAGTTTTTCCGACGCTTACGCGCTTCTTTGTTTCAATCCCAGCTTAATCCAATTGCGAGTTGATCAAGAATTAGCCAAATACGGTACGCCTCAAATGTTTCAATCCCAGCTTAATCCAATTGCGAGCGGCTTGGTTTTCCTGGTATAGCCCCGGCCTTGTATGTTTCAATCCCAGCTTAATCCAATTGCGAGCGTACGTTTGGCGCTTTTGAATGGCAGCCTTACCAAGTTTCAATCCCAGCTTAATCCAATTGCGAGGATGACAACGAATCTTTACTTGTTGGCATCTACCATGTTTCAATCCCAGCTTAATCCAATTGCGAGGATCCAAACTAACGGGTAAATCTTGCACCAAGGACATGTTTCAATCCCAGCTTAATCCAATTGCGAGATGTCCGCGCGTGCCTGGTCCAACGACAAACCGCGTGTTTCAATCCCAGCTTAATCCAATTGCGAGACTAAGCACAACACCAATCATGACACCGACTTTTATGTTTCAATCCCAGCTTAATCCAATTGCGAGGCAAAGGGCAATTATAATACATGCTAAAATTTGCAAGTTTCAATCCCAGCTTAATCCAATTGCGAGGGTTACCAACCAAGGGGGATGTAATGGATATTCGATGTTTCAATCCCAGCTTAATCCAATTGCGAGGCTTACCCTCGGCAAAGGTGATACCACGTTGATCGAGTTTCAATCCCAGCTTAATCCAATTGCGAGACATCCTGATCGGCAAGAAAGTACTCTTTGGATTGAGTTTCAATCCCAGCTTAATCCAATTGCGAGGTTTGGCGACATCCAGGTATTGAACTACACTTCAATGTTTCAATCCCAGCTTAATCCAATTGCGAGTTAAAGCGGTATCTGTGTTGACTGGTGCGCTGCCATGTTTCAATCCCAGCTTAATCCAATTGCGAGAGAAACTCCAAACAACCAAGGCGGCGGGCTGAATATGTTTCAATCCCAGCTTAATCCAATTGCGAGATTTAATCAAATCGGCAATTCAGGGGCGAATAATTTGTTTCAATCCCAGCTTAATCCAATTGCGAGGTGATTTCGATCAAATCGCCTTCATCCTGTTCAATTGTTTCAATCCCAGCTTAATCCAATTGCGAGCATAGTTGCTGAAATGAAAGCCTATTATGAGTCGAGTTTCAATCCCAGCTTAATCCAATTGCGAGGAATGACAGGTAAGCGGGAATACACGCCAAAGCAAAGTTTCAATCCCAGCTTAATCCAATTGCGAGCCTTATCAAGGCCACATTCAGCGCGTCCCTGGTATGTTTCAATCCCAGCTTAATCCAATTGCGAGCGGCAACGCTTGGCTGATCATCAAACGGGCTACCGTGTTTCAATCCCAGCTTAATCCAATTGCGAGTGGTAACACAATAACAGGGTCAAATTCAACAATAATGTTTCAATCCCAGCTTAATCCAATTGCGAGTTCCGAAACTTGCGCCGACCGGGGCGGGTGGTACATGTTTCAATCCCAGCTTAATCCAATTGCGAGACGTTTTGCAAAGCCCCTATCAAGGCCTCACCTATGTTTCAATCCCAGCTTAATCCAATTGCGAGTGTTTTTCGGGTATTGATTTTGGGACTTCAACGGATGTTTCAATCCCAGCTTAATCCAATTGCGAGTTTATTCAAATCAAACTCACAGTCAGGATCTCCTATGTTTCAATCCCAGCTTAATCCAATTGCGAGGCTGTCACGGGCTGGAAAGGCAACGACATAGTGATGTTTCAATCCCAGCTTAATCCAATTGCGAGGATTTTAAACTGGTTGTTGACTTCAAAGTAAATGATGTTTCAATCCCAGCTTAATCCAATTGCGAGGAAACAAGAGTACGATGAAATGAAACGCTTTGCACTGTTTCAATCCCAGCTTAATCCAATTGCGAGTGCGGTAATGCATAGGGTTTTGGCCATCTTCCCGATGTTTCAATCCCAGCTTAATCCAATTGCGAGGAACAAAAAGCACTATAAAGCAGAAGATGTATATATGTTTCAATCCCAGCTTAATCCAATTGCGAGGTACAAAATAATTGCTGGTGTCATGGTTTATACGATGTTTCAATCCCAGCTTAATCCAATTGCGAGCTTGTAGATAGCGGTTGCGTGTAGCACTTTTTTTGCGTTTCAATCCCAGCTTAATCCAATTGCGAGTTTTTTCGTAAGCTAACCCTAGAGTCCCAAAGCCATGTTTCAATCCCAGCTTAATCCAATTGCGAGCGAATTGCCCAAAAGCGCATCCCATCCAATCCCCAGGTTTCAATCCCAGCTTAATCCAATTGCGAGCATAATAAAGGCTGCTGCCATCAGGTAGAAGTACGAGTTTCAATCCCAGCTTAATCCAATTGCGAGCAAGGGTTTCCAGGCAGTTGCATTGACGTGTACTTTGTTTCAATCCCAGCTTAATCCAATTGCGAGCTGGTTCCCATATCTTCCTAAGCATCGGGTATAAAAGTTTCAATCCCAGCTTAATCCAATTGCGAGCAGGTAGTCAATCAGGATAATTTGACAACCTTGCGCGTTTCAATCCCAGCTTAATCCAATTGCGAGGTGCAGCCCTCAAGCTCATTTCCAAGGATGTAGACTTGTTTCAATCCCAGCTTAATCCAATTGCGAGTAGGCGGACTCAACTGCACCACATCGAACTTGACATGTTTCAATCCCAGCTTAATCCAATTGCGAGGTTTTCAATGGAAATTGGGAGCAGTCCCATGATTTTGTTTCAATCCCAGCTTAATCCAATTGCGAGTTGTTTGTTCCACTTGAGGATAATGAATTTAACCGCGTTTCAATCCCAGCTTAATCCAATTGCGAGTTCCTGCGGGGATATTAAGCCGCCGCTTTTTTCTTTGTTTCAATCCCAGCTTAATCCAATTGCGAGCATTCGCCTTGGGTGCTAAGTAGCCCGTATGTGTCTGTTTCAATCCCAGCTTAATCCAATTGCGAGGTCACGCTTCTGAATGGCAATGTCACCACAGTTGATGTTTCAATCCCAGCTTAATCCAATTGCGAGATCCAGCAGGCGCCAAGCCACCAACACCCATTAAATGTTTCAATCCCAGCTTAATCCAATTGCGAGCAGGCCATACCGCTTGAGGAAGCTGTTTTGGGTGCAGTTTCAATCCCAGCTTAATCCAATTGCGAGGCATGGATAACGCATTACAAGAACTCTTGTACACCTGTTTCAATCCCAGCTTAATCCAATTGCGAGGATTGAACACACCCCATTTACCCCACTTGGATCAATGTTTCAATCCCAGCTTAATCCAATTGCGAGGCAGGAAAAGCAACAATCGTAGACGCGGTTATCCGGTTTCAATCCCAGCTTAATCCAATTGCGAGCCCGGCGTTCCTCTGCTGTGAGGTCTTTGTAGGAATGTTTCAATCCCAGCTTAATCCAATTGCGAGCCCGGCGTTCCTCTGCTGTGAGGTCTTTGTAGGAATGTTTCAATCCCAGCTTAATCCAATTGCGAGCAACCCCATGAACCCAAATTCTTACCGGATTTTCGAGTTTCAATCCCAGCTTAATCCAATTGCGAGCCGCATGACTCGCAGTTTGTGACAGGGACAACGAATGTTTCAATCCCAGCTTAATCCAATTGCGAGTCGGCCTCCATTTGCTGCCCAATTCCTTTTAACCTGTTTCAATCCCAGCTTAATCCAATTGCGAGTGTCGTACACCAGAGCATTGCCGCACACCAGAGCATGTTTCAATCCCAGCTTAATCCAATTGCGAGGAAGTAGCAATTCCTCCCTGATCTTGTACCGAATTTGTTTCAATCCCAGCTTAATCCAATTGCGAGATTGTGAAAAACAACCGTGTCGGCAAGTTCTACCATGTTTCAATCCCAGCTTAATCCAATTGCGAGCGTTACAAGACAGTCAACTAAACTACCGAAAATCATGTTTCAATCCCAGCTTAATCCAATTGCGAGCAGAGGTTTTCCCAAAAGCCTTAGCTAAGTAGTCATGTTTCAATCCCAGCTTAATCCAATTGCGAGCTGCATTCCCTTAAATAAATCAAGGGCGTTTAGATTGTTTCAATCCCAGCTTAATCCAATTGCGAGTGCAGCCCTCAAGCTCATTTCCAAGGATGTAGACTTGTTTCAATCCCAGCTTAATCCAATTGCGAGTTGTCGTACACCAGAGCATTGCCGCACACCAGAGCATGTTTCAATCCCAGCTTAATCCAATTGCGAGCAAATTTTCAAACGGGGCCATAGGTTCGGCAGCCATGTTTCAATCCCAGCTTAATCCAATTGCGAGATTGTGAAAAACAACCGTGTCGGCAAGTTCTACCATGTTTCAATCCCAGCTTAATCCAATTGCGAGCGTCGTACACCCAAGCATCGTCGTACACCCGAGCATGTTTCAATCCCAGCTTAATCCAATTGCGAGTTCGATCCAATCACAGATTAAAAAATATTAAATCAGGTTTCAATCCCAGCTTAATCCAATTGCGAGCTCAGGCAAGTTTATTATTTGAAATATACTTGCTTTGTTTCAATCCCAGCTTAATCCAATTGCGAGGCCATACCTCCACCCCATCATGCACGAATTTTCTTTGTTTCAATCCCAGCTTAATCCAATTGCGAGCCGTCACAAAAATATACATTATGTCTTATCAATCAAATAAATACCCAGATGTCAAAGAACATTTTTTGCTTGTTTTTTGCGTCGATGTTCAATAACCGGATTTTAGCGGTAGATCGACGACAAATTGGACTAAAAATTTTGTTTTTTTGTAAGTTTTTGAAAATCAGATTTCTAGGCGTACACTTTTTCTAGCTGAGAAAAAGGAAAAAGTTGTTTGATATTTTGGAAAAAAGAATAGGAGAAAGAATTTTGTGTTACCACACAACAAAACCAATCTCCTATGAGCCGAAGC
>Ga0247837_1006094_pt1 | contig 17353 bp, 12 predicted proteins | sample LaCtaG_2_FD_187115 | JGI IMG/M metagenome (GOLD analysis project Ga0247837, IMG submission 187115) | Freshwater microbial communities from meromictic Lake La Cruz, Castile-La Mancha, Spain - LaCruzMarch2015_14.5m | ecosystem: Environmental > Aquatic > Freshwater > Lake | place: Spain: Castile-La...
TCAGACAGGTGTGGTTACCACTCCCGAGCAACTAATAGCAGGAAAAGCTGCCGGTGTGCAGATTGTGCAAAATGGCGGTTCTCCAGGTGCTGGTAGCACCATCAGAATCAGGGGAGCTGCTTCTTTGAATGCATCGAACGATCCCTTGGTGGTTATCGATGGTGTGCCTGTTGACAATGGAGGAATAGCTGGATCTCCAAATCCGCTTTCGCTTATCAACCCCAACGATATCGAAACCTTCACCATTTTAAAAGATGCTTCAGCCACAGCAATTTACGGTTCAAGGGCTTCGAACGGTGTAATTATGATTACGACCAAAAAGGGAACGAAGGGAATGAAGCCAGCTTTCAATTTTTCTACACAAAACTCTTTGGCACTTATCAGAAGAAAAGTTGAAGTGCTGGATGCATATGATTTTAGAGCCCTGGTTACCAAACCTGAAAACCGTGCTACTGCTGCCCAGATAAGAAGAATGGGAAATTCGAGCACAGATTGGCAAAATGAAATATACCGTCCGGCTCTTACAACAGACAATAATTTGAGCTACACTGGAGATCTGGCTAAATTGATGCCAATGCGGGCATCGGTTGGTTTTTTAAGTCAACAAGGCATATTGAAAACGGATAAAATGGACAGGGTTTCTGCTGGTCTAAATTTGAGTCCTACTTTTTTGGACGGTAATCTGAAAGTAAATTTAAACGTGAAAGGCTCTCTTTCAAAAAACAATTTTGCCAATCAAGGAGCCATTGGGGCAGCAGCTACTTTTGATCCTACCCAGCCTGTGAATGACTCTACCAATCAGGCATTGGGACGATATGGTGGATACTTTGAATACCTCGACAACCGCAGGAGGCCAAACCAGTTAGCACCAAGAAATCCCGTGGGATTACTCATGCAGAGGCAGGATCAGTCTAACGTTCTGCGAAGTATTGGTAATTTACAAATAGACTACACCCTTCCGTTTTTGCCAGATTTAAGAGCAAATTTAAATCTTGGTTATGACATTGCTCAAGGTACAGGAACAGTAGAAGTACCTGATAGTGCAGCATCAAACTACTTTACCAGAGGGCAATTCAGCGAATACCGTCAAGATAAACGAAACACATTGGCGGAGTTTTTCCTCAACTACCAGAAAAATCTGGACGGCATCAATAGCCGGATTGATTTGATGGCAGGTACAGCCTATCAGGATTTTCTTACCACAAACTACGCTTTCAGAACGCTTACATTTAGAAGAGATACTCTTGCTGCAATACCAAGACCGGTTTTCCCGCTCGACAAACCGCAAAACAGGTTGATTTCATTCTACACCAGATTGAACTATGCTTTCATGGAGCGCTTAATTTTAACAGCCACCATGCGTTGGGATGGTTCGTCTAGATTCTCACCTGATACTAGGTGGGGCGCTTTTCCGTCTGCTGCATTGGCATACCGACTCACAGAAGAAAAATTCATCAAAAACCAGAATGTAATTTCTGACATCAAAGCCCGGGTGGGTTGGGGTGTAACTGGTCAGCAGGATATTGGAGCGAATTATGGCCATCTTTCTGTGTATGGCATTTCTTCAAACACTGCCATGTATCAGTTTGGCGACAACTTTTATAATATGGCTCGTCCATCGGCCTACGACCCGAATATCAGATGGGAGCAAACCACAACCTGGAACGCCGGTGTTGATTTCGGGTTTATAAAAGACAGAATCACAGCAAGTGTAGACGTGTATTACAAAGACACCAAAGATTTGTTGAACGTGGTGCCAACACCAGCGGGTGCTAATTTCAGCGACCAGGTGTTAACCAACGTAGGTAGCATTGAAAATAAAGGAATAGAATTGGCCATCAATACAATTCCAGTTAAAACTGAAAAACTGGAGTGGAATTTTGGCTTCAACGTAACTTCAAACGTGAATAAAATCACAAAGCTGAACAACCAGGCTGATCCAAATTACCAAGGAGTGCCAACCGGTGGAATTTCTGGTGGAGTAGGCAACAACATTCAAATTCAGAGTGTTGGTCATCCGCTCAATTCATTTTACGTATACCAGCAAGTATATGGGCCTGATGGTAAACCGGTTGAAGGACAATATGTTGATAGAAACGGTGATGGAGTCGTAAACGCTTCTGATTTGTACCGTTACAGAAATCCTGCACCAGTGTTTTTTTATGGCATCAATTCAAGCCTGAACTATGGTAAATTCTCTGCCGGATTGGTCATTCGTGGTAGCCAAGGCAATTATGTTTACAATAATGTGTACTCAAACCTGGGTGCTGTCAACACGGTCCTTTCCCGTCAGGACTTTTTGGTGAATGCATCAAAAAACGTGCTGGAAACCAACTTCAATGGAAACCTTCAAGGAGTTGACAATTCAAAGCGGTTATTGTCTGACTATTATGTCCAAAACGCATCATTCATCAGACTCGACAACCTAACTTTTGGATACGACTTTGGTTCTGTAATCCATCCAAGCACCATGCTTAGAGCCAATTTGAATCTTCAAAACTTTTTTGTGATCTCTAAGTATAAAGGTGTTGACCCAGAAATTTTTGGAGGAATTGACAACAACTTTTATCCAAGACCAAGAGTTATTACGGTAGGCTTAAACCTAAGTTTCCAATAATCTAAACCATTCAACCAAAAGAAAGAAATGAAAACGTTCAATAAAATATTCATTTGGGTTTTGCTTCCAGCTTTGTTCTGGACAGCATCTGGTTGCAAGAAGCAATTGGATTTATTTCCCCTTAATGACTTGACGCCTGACAAAGTGTATGCAAATGCTGCAGGATACAGGCAGGTTTTGGCCAAAGTGTATGGATCTTTTGCCACAACTGGCAACAATGGGCCTGCTGGAAATGCAGACATTCCCGGTGGTGGTGATGAAGGTTTCTCCGACTTCGTAAGAGGATTGTGGAATGCTCAGGAGTTGCCAACAGATGAAGCTGTTGTGGGCTGGGGCGATATTGGGCTTCAGGATTTTCACAACATGAACTGGACAGCAGAAAATGGTTTTATAAGAAGACTTTATGCCAGAAGCTATTTTCAAATTGTGCTTTGTAATGAGTATCTTCGTGAATCTACCGACGCCAAACTCAGCGAAAGAGGTATTGCAGGAGACGAAGCAGCAGATATCCGGCTTTCAAGATTTGAAGCTCGTTTCTTGCGTGCATTTCAGTATTGGGTCTTAATGGATCTGTTTGGCAATGTACCTTTCGTAACAGAGAATGATCTTATTGGTTCCAATTTGCCTGTTCAAATCAACAGAGCCAATTTGTTCAACTACATCGAAGGAGAATTATTGGCCGTAGAAGGTTCATTGAAAGAACCACGCACCCACGAATATGGCAGGGCCGACAGAGGAGCTGCATGGGCACTTTTGGGTAGATTGTACCTCAATGCGAAAACATACACAGGTTCAGAAAGGCTGGACGATGCAGTAACTTATTCCAAGCGGGTGATTGATGCCGGCTACACCCTGCATACCGACTACAGACAGCTTATGCTGGCCGACAATGATCGACTTCGTACTTCAGAGTTTATCTTTACAGTAAGGTATGACGGCAATAGTACTCAAACGTACGGCGGAACTACATTTTTAATGAATGCTTCGATTGGTGCTCCAATGGTAGCTGCAGACTACGGGACCAATGGAAGTTGGGCGGGACTTCGAACTACTAAAAATTTACCTCGTTTGTTTCCTGACTCAGGTTTCAGCACAGAGCCATTGCCTGATCTAAGAGCACAGTTTTTCAGAGGTGGTTCTACAATCGATATTGCCAATATTGCCAACTTTCCAGATGGTTACAAAGTTACTAAGTATCGCAATCTGAACTTCGATGGCACTCCTGGAAAAAACTGGAACAATAGTTTCTCTGACTCAGACTTTCCTTTGTTTCGCCTTGCAGAACAGTATTTGATTTACGCAGAAGCAACATTGCGAGGCGGGAACGGAGACTTAGGCCTAGCCACACAGTATATAAACGGTTTGCGAACAAGATGTGAGGCAGAACAAGTCGCTTCCCTTGCTTCCCTTGACCTTGATTTCATTCTGGATGAGCGAGCAAGAGAATTGTATTGGGAAGGTCATCGCCGAACCGATCTGATTCGCTTCGACAAATTTACTAAAAACTACAATTGGCCATGGAAAGGTGGAGTTATTGATGGTCGGGATGTAGAAGACTATTTAAAACTTTACCCGATTCCTTCCAATGAGTTGCAAGCAAATCGCAATTTGAGGCAAAATCCAGGACCTTACTGATTTTTTTGCTTTTGACCTTGATAAAATCCCGGCTTAAAACCGGGATTTTTTATGTAAATTATTTTCCAGGCCAATTCTCCTTTAACCCGCATTGCTCAAACAGCCTTTTTAGAAGCCGGTAAAAAAACTTTTTCATGCTAATTTTGGTATTTTTTGACCTATTTTATCAATCCCAGAAGTTGTCATGCTAAGTGCCTGTTTTTCAGCATCAGGTATTTTGCAGAAACCAGTTTGTAGTCCTCAGTGGGGTTGACTGGCTGGTCGGGTTAACAGTAGCTTTGCGGGTTGTATTTCAAGAGCGTTTGTAGGGTAAACCCATCCTCAAAAAAGCTAGACGGTTACTATCGGCTGGTGGAAAGCTATCGCAATAGCCTGGGTCGGGTATGCCATCGGACCCTGCTCACTATTGGTTTTTTTGATCGGGAGCCTAGCCCTGAGCAGCTCAATGCCATCGCAAGAGCCTTGACCGACAGGTATCAAAAGAAAACCAGCCCGAATACAGCAAGCCCTGAAAATCAAAAACAAGCCCTTCAAAAACTAAAATCTGTAGTACACGACTTGTCCCGATTTATCGGGAAACCCGAAGTCAAAAATAGCCTACCTGTTATTTATAAGGCTTATACACCTATCTAATGTGCTAGGTGGGTTAATTTTTAACCTGTACACCAGAACATTCTTGTATTATACATTTGTCACACAATCTTTTATTTGACATTTTTAATCTTTAATTGTACGCCAGTAAAGTACAGAGTGATTGAGCGAGTCAATCCCGGTGATCGCACCTAACCAAAAAGGCTTTAGCCGATGGCGAACCGCTTTTAAAAGACCTTGCCCATCGTGCTTCTCAAATCAGTTAGGTGAGTTACATCGACACACTTGCCGTTATTGCCGCTTTGATGGAAGTAATCCAGAGACGGGCGGGTAGTTCGCCGAGGCGAACTGGGAAGCCTCTTATTGCCAAAACCAGTGAAGGAGCAGAAACAGTAGTAGATAAGGTAAGTGTCAATTCAATTAAAAGAGTAAAAGTGGCTTTTCGTCCGGGAGCGGATTTTAGAAAATTGGCCAAAACCCTGAAATAGAAAAAGGCCAAATAGCCGGATAGGTTTTGCTGCTATATTTATGTGAAATCCCGCCTGTGATGGGCGGGCTTTATTTTATTAGCCTAGTTATTTTACTTATGTTTATTTATACTTTTACAACGAAAACTTTTTCTTAATTTTAAAGTTGCTTATTGATTTTGTCACGAATACAAATATTAGGTTTCATACTATTGGTAGCTCTTTCTTGTAAGAAGAAGGACAATGAGCCATTATTTGATTCTATGGGATTATCTGCTGCTATTGGATCTGCTGAGATATTTCCAATTCCCCAAGCTAGTTCATTCCAGTTTTCGGATACAATCATAGTCAACGAAATTCGTAATGGAGTTGAGGAAGCCTGCACGACATTCAGTGTAAAAGCCAAAAGTAGGTTTGAAGAGTTAAGCGTTTTTTATGCTACAAATTACTCTGAGATATGGCCTGGGAATATTGTTCAGGGAAAGTATGTTCAAGAAAGTGGAAGGTTAGTAAGTTTTGCTGGTAGTGGTATAATTCGTAAGCCAATTGAAGTTGGAATTAGTGGCTCAATGCGAAGTACGCCTGCTTTAGTTATTCAAAATCCTTCTGAGGCTTCTGTTTCTAAGAAAATAACAGACAACCATTATTTTTTCTGGTTCGATAGTCCTCTTTTTACTTTTTTGGAAGGCAAAAGAAATTATAGCAAAAACCAAGTAAGCAGCGAGTTAGGCTTCAATGCAGGTTGGCTGACAGGCAATGTTAGTGTATTGTTGTCCAATGTTTCTACAACTACCAGCGAATCCATTGTGCTTTCATTAAAGCAAGTCTACTATACAGCAAGTTGTAATCGACCTCTGTCTCCTTCCGACTTTTTTGCGCCTGGCACAGATGTTGGATCTGTAAAAAGCCTAGTTGTTGCAGGCAACCCGCCTTTGTATATTCAAAGTGTTCAATATGGTCGTGTTGCACTCATAAACATAAAAACTGCTAGCAAGTCTGATCAAGTAATTAGGGCATTTAAGATTAAATTAGGCATTATTTCAGGTAACTTAACCTTTGAAGACGAGCAATTACTAGAATCATCTGAATATAGTGTTTTTGTTGCAGGAGGTCCAGCCATTGATGCCTGGCGAATTGAAAATATTAAAAATTATTTCGACTCTGGAAATGTCTTTAATCCCCGCACAGGTGTTGTACCAGTTAGCTTCACCCTTAACCATTTAAAGGATAACTCACCTTATATGTTTGGAACACAGTTTGACTACCGTTTAAACACTTGCAATTAATCATGGAACAATTTTACTTTGAATTAGAAGGGCAACGCAAAGGGCCTATTTCAATAGAAGAATTAAATAAGGTAGTTGTTGACCCAAATACTTTAGTTTGGAAAGCCGGGCTTGCAAATTGGGTACCCGCTATTCAGTTACCAGAATGGTCGGTAAATCAGCATCCTCCATTGCCACCTTCTTTGCCAAATTCCGTTGATCAATTAAAGCTAAAAGAAAATGTAGAACCAAAAGCAAAACAAGAATCAAATTCAAGTTTTACGAAATACTTAGTCTTAGGTATAATATTATTTTTGTCAGTTGGGGTGGTGGTGGTTTACCTGAACAATAATAGCTCAGTATATGAACCTTATCAACCCAGCGAAGCAGCCTCGCCAGGGAGTACGTACGGCGGTCAAACTGGCCCTGACTACTCGTCATACATCAACAATGTTCAAAAATTTGTAACTGTTGCTGAGCCTTCGGTTATTTTCAAGATTCTTGGAGGTATGGATCCTTTTAATCTCTATGTTACAAATGAACTTCCTTTTACAGCAGAACTGGTTGAGTTAGAGGTATATTATTACAAAGCTGATGGCGACGTTTTTAAATCAGAAACAGTAGTTTTACATAATATTACTAAGGACAACTATTCTTCCGCCATTGCCCCTGGAAGTGAGAGAGGAACTTCTGTTCAAGTTTATTTAAAGCGAGTTAAATGTATAAGCCTTGGTATAGATGAAACTTATCAATAGCATGCCTAAATTTCTATTAATCTGCGCAGTAGTTCTTGTTCTTTTAGGCTGTAAAAAACAAGATGACCCAGGTCCTATTTATTTTGATAGCCATTTAAAACCTATTAAAATAGTTGACGAGACTATTAGATTAAATTCAAGGTTGAGCTTAGTTGGTAGCAACAGGGTAGTTAAAACCATTCAATTCCCTACAAGAACAGTAAAATGGTCTTACTGGATGGGGGTAGGGAAAGATGTAGAACAAAGAATGTTTGAAACTTATGCGCCTCTCTTGCCACTTGCAGCAAAGAAGATTCTTACTGGAAGTGGGTTCTCTGAGAATGATGGATATATAGCAGCAGGTTGGGGGCTGATAAAAAACTTTGACCTGATAGCTGGTTCTGCTGCTATTGATTTGTATTTGTTGAATGAATCGGGAACTCGAGCCTTTGATAATAATGTGAGTCCTATTCCATACATCCACGCTGACCAACAAACCATTAATGGCTGGAAACTTTATGACATTTTGGACACACCTGAAATAAGCCCATTTCAAAGAACCTTGTTTATTGGTCTTAGAAATATGGATTCATTTTCAGGCCAAGATGTAAAAATTCGAGTCTATGCCTATGTAGTTAGGGATGATTTTGAAGAAAAATAACAACAAGTGTGTCTTAATCTTCATACCCACACTCCCCTCCCTACCGCCAATCCTCCCGCTGCTATCAATCCAAACCGCTGTATTTATTCCACAACGCCAACCTCAGTTTTTCCCTTTCTAGAATCAGCTTGGCCAATCCAGATGCCCATTCCTGTGGAGATTTTTGGAATATTGCTTTAGATTTTTCTTCATCCACATCAATCCGATACAGCACTTGCGCCAGCAATTGAGGTCTCGTTTCCAACAGGTATTCTATTTGTTTTTCGAGATATACCAGCAATTGGGCTTCCTGGTTTTCTCCAGGCTGGGCTACCAAATCCCGAATCCAGCTTTGTAATTCCGAAGCCTCGGTCATTTCCATCAAAAACGGGCCATTTTAAACAGATTCAGGTCTTTGTAGCGCATGTTGAGCATGCGGGCCAGGTGCTTATTGGTGAGCGAACCTTTGTAGCAATACACGCCTTTCATAAACCATTCTTTAGCGAAAATCATGTCTTCGATGCCACCAAGTTCGTTGGCACGCAAAATGATGGGAGTCAGAATATTGCTTAAAGCTGAAGTTGCGGTGTGGGCCACCCTCGAAGCTATATTGGGCACACAATAATGGGTAACGCCAAATTTTTTGAAGGTCGGCTGGCTGTGGCTGGTCATTTCAGAAGTTTCGAAGCAACCTCCCTGGTCTATACTCACGTCCAGCACAATGGAATCAGGTTTCATGCAGGCCACCATGTCTTCAGAGACCACGCATGGTGTGCGGCCTTCCTCTGCTCTCAACGCTCCAATCACTACGTCGGCTCTTTTGATGGCATCGCTCAAATTGGCCAGGTCAATGGTAGAAGTAAAAATGTTGGCGCCCAATTCTTGTTTTATGCGGCGCAGTTTGTACAGGTGGTTGTCGAAAATCTTTACCTCAGCGCCCAGTCCAATGGCACAACGGCAAGCATATTCACCTACTGTACCTGCACCGATAATGACTACTTTGGTTGGGGGCACGCCGGTTACTCCACCCATGATAATGCCTCTGCCGGCATTGTTGCTATTCAGGTATTCTGCGGCAATAAGTAGCACCGTGCTTCCGGCAATTTCGCTCATAGCCCGCACTATCGGTACCGAACCAACAGGATCTTCAATCATTTCAAAAGCTATCCCGGTTATTTTTTTGGCATTCAGTGCCTGGAAATAATCTGTTGTGAGTTGAGTAACCTGTAAGGCTGAAATCAGGCTGCACCCCGGTTTCATCAAACCAATCTCGTCCATCGAAGGCGGATTAATTTTCAACACCAAATCACTTTGCTCATACACCTCGTTGGGTGAATAGGCAATGTGTGCCCCTGCTTCGCTGTACGCTCTATCGTCGAACTTGCTGCCTTGACCAGCACCGGCTTCAATGGTGACTGCATGCCCATTGTTTACCAGCAATGCCACGCCATCAGGTGTTATCGGCAAGCGGTTTTCCTGCATGGCAGTTTCTTTTGGTACACCGATAAACAGACCCGAAGTTTGTGTTTTCACTTCGAGCAACTGCTCTTTGGGTTGCATGGCCGATTCTTTTGCCATGGCACCTAATCCGGGATTGATTTCAATTTTCATGTTTGGTTAACCTAATCTGGCGTTGTCCGTCTGGCAGCAGTTCCATGTCTACTTCAATACGTGTTTCAGCAGCAAGCGCCGGAAACATTTTCCACCACTCCACAAAGCAATAATCAGCCTCGTCCATGGCGTCGTCGAGGCCTGCACGCAAAGCTTCTTCTTCTGATTTTAGCCTGTAAAAATCGATGTGATGTACCGTTTCATTTTGCCTGGTTTTGTATTGATTCAGCAAGCTAAAAGTGGGAGAAGTTACCCTGTCTATCACTTCAATTTCTTTGCACAAAGCTTGAATAAATGTTGTTTTTCCGGCACCCGGGACGCCATCGAAAAACCAATGTTGAACGTCCCCCGACCATGCAATAGCCTCATTTGCAAGTTGCTGCAAATCGCCAGGTTGTCGTGCTGTAAAAGTGAGTGTGTCCATCAAAGTAGATAGCAGGCAATGCTAACCATTTTGGAGAAGTTTACCAAACACTTGTTGCATATCAGAGCAGGCTCAATCTAACTTTCGAGAAGCTCATTTCACTTGAATGCAGCGTTTGGTTACATATTTCATAAGAAATCAGCAGAAAAAATTACACAGCCATCAAAGCCACATTTTGGTTTTTGGGAATCATAGAACCAAATTTAAAATCTTAAAAGCACAGGCATGTTCATCAATTACCTTCAAAGTATAGAATCTATTCCCAGCGAGATTGAGAAGGCTAAAACCAAGCTTGCTTTTTGGATTATTCTCATCTACACCCTTTTTGGTTTGACAGCCCAAGGCTTTATGTTCCAGAAGGACCTGGCGCATTTAATTCCTTTTTCCATTTTAGGTACATTGTTCGACCTGGCTTGCCTTTATTTGTTATTGGTAAAAAAGCGTTTGAACACAGCAGCCTCTTTGTTCACATCGACCAGTATTTTACTATTTAGCTTAAGCCTGTTTTTTTCTGATTCTCCTTTGTTTTTGTCGGCTATTGTAATTCATTGTGTGATCCTGGTTGTGGTCGGTTTTTTTACAGCAGGGCCAAGGTTAGGGCTAGCTTTGCAGGCTTATTTGCTCATTTTCTCTACTTTGTTTGTCTTGCTCAGGCAAACACCACTTGATCCTGCAATTCTTACGGGCATTAAGGTTGAAGGATATGAAACCCTTATCAACATACTCTTTTTTGCAAGTCTGATATTTTTTGGTTTCGTCTGTTTAACCATTTCTACCTACTTCTGGAAAAGTGAAAAGAGCCTCAACGACCAGGCACAATTTTTCAATTTACTTTTTGAACAGTCGGTCGACGCCTTGTTTTTAATGGATGCAAAATCAAAGAAGCTTACAGATTGCAACGACCGTGCTTTAGAACTGTTTGGATTTCAAGATAAATTAGAGCTATTGGCCAGTTTCGGAAAGGATTTGGAACTTTCTCCCCTTTCTGCGGCTGAGCGTAGGCAACTAATTGAGCGAACCCGTCAAGGTGAACTTTGGAGTATGGACATGCAGTACCGGCGTTTCGATGGTTTAACTTTTTGGGGCAATTTGTCCGGTTCATTTTTTTCGCTCAACGAAGAATCTTTTTTTCTCATTCGAATCAGCAACGTGCAGGAAAAAAAAGAAGCCGAAATGGCAATTCAGCAGTCGCAAGAGCAATTAATGGCCATTGTGAACAACCAAGGTGGGCCGGTTTGGCTTATGAATTCAAGTGGTCAGATTGTGATTGCAAACGATGCATTCCACAGATCGAAAGAACAGTTTGAAGTATTTTTGTCTTCACTTGCCACCGAAGAAAAAACGGCTATTGAGCAGGAAATGAAGGCCTTTTGGGATGAAAAATATGATAAAGTATTTGCAACGGGGGAAATTATAGAGGATGTTTTCGACCGCTTGGGCAGAAAGAACAAGGTGATGTTGAGACCTGTTTACCATGCCGGCATTGTAACAGCTGTTACTGTTTCGGCAAACGACATCACCGAAAGTTTGAAAGCGAGAGAAGAGCGGGAGCAAATGCATTTTTTCAGAGAAACGGTTATTAACAACATTCCCAATATCATTTACTCTTTCGACCTCATCAACAAGAAGTTTCTCTATTTGTCGCCAAATGCAAGTGTTGTTTTAGGTAGATCAACAGAGTGGCTTTTGGAAGATTCTTCCCGATTCACTCAAATTGTCCATCCTGATGACATGCATTTTCTCAAATCAGGTGAAAGAAGAAATCTGAAAGAAGAATCAACTTTTGAGCTAAGAGTACTAAGCGAAAACAATGAAATAAATTGGTTGCGAATCACCTCTAGACCAGTTTTTGACGAAAATAAACAATTGATTCGAATAGATGGCGTGGCCCAGTCGATCAACAAGGAAAAGGAAGCCATTTTAGAGTTAGAGCGGTCGAACGAGTTGCTTAAACTGTTGAATTCCAATGCAATAACGCTGTTTCAAAATCCAGACCCGGTGCCTGCAATACCAGGATTGTTTGAAGAATTAGGCAAGCAAATTCAGGCGCAATCCATTCAACTTTTCAAGTATTCAGATGAACAGAAAACGCTCATTCATTTGCGCATGGGTTGGTCTTGTCAAGAAGGACAAATTACGATTAATGGGACTCCTGAAGAGGTGTTTCAGGTAGAAAACTATGAGCATTGGCTTGACATATTGAAAAGATATGAATTTCTAACCCTTCACGAATCCTCTGCTACTGCGCATGAATTAGCCTTTTTGCATGCCCATAAAGCCCAGACTATGCTCGCAGTTCCCTGGCTGATTGGTACTGAATTGGGTGGATTTATTTGTATTTTTTGTAAGGCAGAAAGACTGTGGAGGAAAGCAGATACTACCGTTATGCAAACCTTGGCCATGTATGTGGGCACCGCTCATGAACTGGCAGTAAAAACCAGAGAAATAATCAAAAACAAAGAGAAGTACGAGCTAGCCATTGAAGCCTCGCAAGATGGTATCTGGGAAATGAATCTGGAAACAAAAGAGACTTACTTTTCGCCTCGCTGGAAGGCCATTATGGGCTATAATACCGATGAACTTCCCAACAGCATGGAAGTTTGGGGACAACTGGTTTTTGCTGAGGATAAAAAGGAGCTTGAAGACCATTTCAGAGAAAAAATATTGAAAGGAGGTCAAAATTCATATGAAGTAGAGCAAAGATACAGGCATAAAAATGGGCAAATTATTGTGGTGCAAAACAGGGCCATTGTCATGCGCAACAACAAAAACTTTGTGGTGAAAATTATAGGTTCCATTAAAGACATCACAGCCGAGAAAAACCAAATGGAACAGTTGGCTTTGGCAAAAAAAGAAGCCGAAGTATCTGCCAGAGCGAAAGCACAGTTTTTATCGGTAATGAGCCATGAAATCAGAACGCCTATCAATTCTGTTATTGGTCTCTCGCATTTGCTGCTCGAAGAAGAACCTAAGCCACAGCAAATCAATTATCTAAAGAACCTTCAAATTTCTGCTGAAAATCTACTTACACTCATCAACGATATTTTGGACTATACCAAGCTTGAAAGCGGTAAAGTGGTGTTTGAAAAAAGAGACTTTAACCTGGATGAGCTGTTGCGAAAAATTGCTCAGATTCACTTGCCTGCTGCAAATGCGAAACACTTGCAGATTGTTACTGACATAGATGCTGGATTGAATCAGACTTGGGAAGGTGATAGTTTCAGGCTAACCCAAATCATGAACAACTTGGTGAGCAATGCCATTAAGTTTACAGAAAGAGGCAAGGTAGTGGTGAAAGCCAAGTTGCTTGACGAAGTGGGCGGAATTGCTCGAATTCGGGTGGAAGTTTCGGATACCGGTATCGGTATTCCCAAAGACAAGTTGGATTTGATTTTTGAAAATTTCACCCAGGCATCTTCTGATACAACCAGGCGGTTTGGTGGCACAGGTTTAGGCTTGGCCATCTCTCAAAAATTGCTTGAAATGATGGGCAGTGAAATATCTGTAGAGAGCAAAATTAATGAGGGATCATTTTTCAGTTTCGAATTGAAATTGAAGAATAAAAAGGCGCAACATGTAGAGCAAGGAGCGGTGGCCAAAGCAGCAGATAGCAATAGTTTGAAAGGCATGCGCATTTTGGTGGTCGATGACAACCCTGTGAACTTGATGATTGCCAAACGCTTCTTGACCAAATGGGGAGCAGATGTGTTGGAGGCAAACGATGGACAAGAAGCCATTGACATTGCCTTGAAAAACCAGTTTCATTTGGTGTTGATGGATCTGAAAATGCCTGGAATAGATGGCTATAAAGCAACTAAAGTGATAAAAGCCAGCAAACCAACCTTGACGGTTGTAGCATTAACAGCCGATGCCTTTTTTCAGGAGAAAATAGATTTGAAGACTGCCGGTTTCACTGACTTTCTCACCAAGCCTTTCCAGCCTTCTGATTTGTACAAAAAAGTGCAACCCTACTTGCCAGTGTCGGGCTTGTTTAAGATCAGCGAATAGTAAAAGGGGGCTGGAGTCGGGAATCAGTAATCAGGTGTCAGTAATCAGGTGTCAGGTGTCAGGGTTTTTATTCGGCTCCAACCATCACAAAAGATCCCCAGTGCTTTTCTTTTGGATCTCGCTTTCTTCGTCTATCCTTAAGAGTTATTAGCCTTGGCGCTCTCAGGATTCTTAATAGGTCGAGGGACATCCCGGTTGAGTAAGACTATTTCAAAACAATTTACCACCTTGCAATATGCCGCAAGCCGGGTTCAAAATTCGGGACCAATTAGGCTTGTATTTCATCACATGTACCGTTGTACAATGGGCGGATGTGTTCATAAGGCTGGTTTTTGCTGAAATTGTGATTGATAGCCTCAATTACAGCATCAAAGAAAAAGGCTTGTTGGTGTATGCCTGGGTATACTAATACCCAACCATTTACACGCCATTGTTGCTTCAAAAGACGGAGTTCAGCGGTCTGACATGCTCAGAGACTTTAAAAAGTTTACCGCTGGAAAAATCCTGAAAGAACTAGAACAAACACGTGCAGAATCAAGAAAATCGTGGTTGTTGTGCCTGTTTAAAAGTGCTGGAACTGCGAATTCTAACAACGAGCAATACAATAGCAACAGGACAATCACCCTGTAGAACTTAGCGATGCCACCATGCTGCAACATCGTATGGATTATTTGCAGCAGAACCCGGTGAGGGCGGGCTTGGGTTGTGAGCCTTGGGCATATAAGTATTCTTCGGCTTGCGACTAATGAACAACAAGATTTTAATAGTAATTACTTATGTTGAGGTCGTGAATATGTATGGAATCTTTCCTTCGCTTACTGGGACATAGGTCCTGGAATTTATTAGGAGTTCGACGTTCCGAGTTCGGAAACTACGAACAGAGAATAAATAACAAAATCAGGGTTGGAAACGATTTGTTAGTACTTCTGCATTTCTCATTGAACATAAAATAAATGAAAAAGGCCACCCAATCAGGTGGCCTTTCTATATGCTGAAAATACGATTTGTTTACTTGTTTACCGAGAATCGCTGCATTACTTTCCTATCCGCAATAGTTCCGGAGAGGATGTATAAACCAGGTTGCAAACGATCTACCGATATTCCTGCTTCGGTAAGGTCGAGCAGGTTATCGCCTTGCATGGTTTTCATGGTACGGCCTGCGAGGTCGGTAATCTGCAACATGTAACCACCTTCAAGTTCTTCCAGTGGCAGATGCATTTTGATAGACTCGCTGGCAGGATTTGGATATACTGTGAAAGGATTGAACGAAACTGGTACAAAGCCTTCTATCTCTCTGGCAGAGTTGATAATCACGTTGTAGTCTTCTACCTCACCGTAAGAGAATGTTTCACAGGCAGTTTGGGTTGAATTCCACTTCATCGATACACGCATGCGTACTGTGCCCAAAACAGCTGTTGAAGGAACCGTGATGGTGGTACTCAAGGTAGCCGCTGAGGTTGAATTTCGGTTTACAACAGTTTCACCTGCATCTGTAAATAAGCCATTGTTGTTCCAATCGATAAACACTTTCCAGTACTGCCTGGCAGAATAACCCGATCTGAAACCGGCGCTATAGCTCAAGGTATAATTGCGACCTCTCACCACTGAAGCCGAGGGAGAAGAAATAAAAATATACCCGCCATTAGAACCTGATGTACGGTTAATGCCACTAAACGATACAAGATCTATCCATTCGTCGGCTGCGCTATTACCCCTTGATGCACAGTAGGTTGGTCCGGAGGAAGTTGTAGTGAAGGTGGAACTGGCTGAGAAATTACCTGTTCCGGCCGAACATACAGTAGCCACCTGAAATTCATATTGAGTTCCGGCGGTTAAGCCAGTTACACCTAAAGAAGTGCTGGAAGCTGTAAAGTTGTTCCAGCTTGTTGCACCAACTACCCTGATGCGAACATTGTAGCTCGTAGCCCCTGATACAGCAGCCCAATTAAGTGTGGCAGATGTCAGGGTAATGTTGGTGGTGTTTAATCCTGAAGGCACGCCGCAGGTACTTGGGGCCACTGGTGTACAACCATTCGATGAGAGCAAACTAGCTCTTGTGCCTCCGGTGGCAAACAAAGCATTCATCCTATCCCTCTGGCCTGCAGAAAACATATACATACAGGCATCATCGGTGTAATCCATGTAGTTCATTGTCATCTCTACAGGAGTTCCGGTACAGGTGCTTCTATGCCCAGAAGCAGGACAACCATAGTTGGCGGCATTGTGTGGTGGTGTGTCGGCTACAAAGTCGCTTCCGCAGGTTGCATCACCCCAGATATGTCTCAAGTTAAGCCAGTGACCTACTTCGTGCGTACCGGTTCGTCCTTTGTTGTAAGGTGCTGAAGTGCCTCCAGGTAAGGTTGAGAACAATACTACAACCCCATCAGTAGCTGCTGCACCTCCCGGAAACTGGGCATAGCCCAAAACGCCATTGCTGAGGTTGCAAACCCAAATATTTAAATAGCGGGATGCATCCCAGGCATTGCTGCCACCATTGGCTGTGAACTTCACATTGTTGTTGGTGGAGAAAGCAGTAGTTGTGGTTTGCCTGCGAACAATTCCCGTAGAAGCAAGACCTTGCGGATTACGTTGCGCCATACAAAACTGAATTTCGCAATCTGCTGCAACACCGGCAAATATTGACGGTATTAACGATGCATCAGCATTGAGTTTTCTAAAGTCTTTGTTCAATACATCGAGCTGGGCAAGCAAAGCTGCATCAGAAACGTTTTGTGCAGTAGAATTCCAAACCACGTGAAATACAACCGGAATGGTTATAATGGTACCATTAAGCTTTTGAGCAGCACCGCCGCCCTTGATGTAGTTTTCCGTTTGCCACTCTATATTGTCCAAACGTTTTTGCATTTCCGGATCCGTTTGCAGCTGATGTTCATGGGCTTCCATGGTGCCACAATTGCGTAGATTGTGGTTTTGTGCCAACACACCGGAAAACAATGTGGACACGATAGCAAGGCTGAGTAAATAGATTTTTTTCATGTAATGATTGTTTGAAAGGCGAAATGTGAGTTTTTTCTCCATAAAAACAAATAGCACCGAAATTAATATGTACGAAACACCGAAAAATAGCCATGAATTGCTAAAAATATCCGCCAAAGCCAAATAGAATTTTGAAATGGATGCAATTGTTAGAATATTGTAGAACATTAAAAATAGCTTGAAGGCATGTATTTAGGGCCTACTGAATAACCCATAACAATTTGAAAATAAGTTACCAAGCTTGTAACCTTGTGGCAACAAGTGCAAGGAATAATGCCACTTGCATCCAAAAAGCGTGCATCTAAGCAAGCCTACCAGAGTTTAGGCCAGCTTACAATCAATGGTTTTGAAACTCCATTCACTC
>Ga0247837_1006095_pt1 | contig 17352 bp, 8 predicted proteins | sample LaCtaG_2_FD_187115 | JGI IMG/M metagenome (GOLD analysis project Ga0247837, IMG submission 187115) | Freshwater microbial communities from meromictic Lake La Cruz, Castile-La Mancha, Spain - LaCruzMarch2015_14.5m | ecosystem: Environmental > Aquatic > Freshwater > Lake | place: Spain: Castile-La...
TGTCGGGATAGGGGTCGGCGGGGTCGAAACGGGGCACTGGGTTCATGGTGCTGGCTCCGGGCCGGGGGGGCGCTGGGTCGGTCTGACTTGCTGCTCAGAATAGCAGCGGCCAGGGGAGACCGACACCGCGTTGGCGGTGTGACCGGAGCGCGCCTGCTCTGCCCTCGCGAGGTCCTGCGTGGACCGCCGACCTCAGTCGGGGCAGTGCGGTACCGACATGAGGGCCCCCAGCCCCTCCTCCCGGCGACTTGGTGACCTGCCGGGCGAGATCGGACGTTTGATCCCGATCCGTCAGGGTGGTATTTTTCCATCATGATCGAGACCCGACTCCAGATCCCGGACGACCTCTACCGCGAGGCCGAGCGGGTCGCGCGCGAGCGCGAAATCACCCTGGGCGAAGTCGTGCGCCGGGGCTTGGAATACATCGTGCGAGTCTACCCCCCGGTCCCGCCGACAGGACCGCAATGGCACCCGCCGCCGCCGCGGTCACTCGGACGCTTCCAAGCCCCGGTGGAAGACTGGCGGCTCTTGGCCAACGAGACGGACGCCCCCCCGTGATCTCGATCGACACCAACATTCTGCTGTATGCGCAGAACGCCGACTGCGCCGAACACAATGCGGCATTCGCGTTCCTTGGTGGCTGCGCCGGGCGGGACGATGTGGTGATCTGCGAACTCGTCCTCGTCGAACTCTACCTTCTGCTGCGCAATCCTGCTGTCCTCAAACGCCCGCTCGGCCCAAAGACCGCCGCCGATATCTGCGCGGCCTACCGCGCCAATCCGCGCTGGCGCCTGATCGAATTTGCGCCGGTGATGGACCAAGTCTGGCGCCTGGCCGCGCAGCCCGGATTCGCGTGACGCAGAATCTTCGACGCCCGCATCGCCCTGACCTTGCTCCATCATGGGGTCACCGACCTGGCGACCGCCAATGTAAGAGATTTCGAGGGGTTCGGGTTTCGCACCGTCTGGAATCCCGCAATCGTCTGAGTAACACAGTCAGGTAACTGGAGTTTCCGCACTTGAAAACACTGCGGCGGCTGTTTCAAATCCACGCGATGAGACTCTTCGCTCGCTTCGGCAATATGCAGCGGGTCGTAGCCTCCCTGGCTGATCCCGATTCGAGTGTACGGTGGGAGGCCGTCACCATCTTGGCAATGCTGCCGGATGAAGTTCTTCGGGCCGGGACCGCTGTCTCCGCGTCGTTGCAGAACATCGGGAGCGCGCAAGGTATCGAATCGATCACCACTTTTCTGGAAGACCAGGATGAAACCGTACGCAGGACTGCTGCCTGGGCCTTGCGTAAGCTCGGTTGGCATCCATCACAGAATACCCTTGGTGCGGCCTACTGGATTGCCATGCGCGAAGTGAACCCGTGCGTCGCCATTGGTACGCCAGCGATCAAACCACTGATTCAGGCTCTTATTGGGAACGACAGCGAGGTTCGGCAAGCGGCAGCGGTTGCGTTGCAGAAGATTGGCAGCGCGGCAACTGATGACCTAATTGTGATCATCCAACACCGCGGTCCGGCTACGTATGGTCATTGGGACGGTATCGCTCTCGCCGCATCGTCGTTGGGCACCATCGGTGACGCACGAGCCGTCGAGCCGCTCATCGCAGCACTGGCCAATGATAACCGCGAGGTGCGCATATCGGCCATTGGCGCGCTTGGCAAGCTAGGCGATCCGCGAGCTGTCGGTGCGCTAGTAGCTCTGTTAGAGAACGCAGGTAGGGATGGTGAGTTGCGGATCGCGATCACTGTTGTACTCGGTAAGCTCGGTGACCCGCGAGCTGTCTATCCGTTAATCGCCGCGCTGAAGAGAACCTACGAAAGCGAAAGGTATCTTCAAGATGCTTTAGCCAATGCGTTGAGAAAGCTGTATCGGCGGGGTCAGCTTGGCCATCGCGAGAAACAGGCAATCATCAGCCTCAAAGGCTTTGTGCTCCAGAGGGGCTTTAATCTGCATAGCGAGGGCGCTCATTTTTTCACGGAATGCGCAAGTGGTGGTACCATCTACGAAGACTTCCCGGAATCTCATTCTGATGTTCCCGAGCGCCGTTTTGAGCTATAGGACCGGATGAAAATTGGTGTCGCGCTCATCTCTACACATCATGCTGAACCCCGCCGGTGCCTGCACGGCGCACTGCGCCTATTGCTTCGGCCCCAACACCGGGCCGTTAATGGACGAGGCTACCCTCGGCGCCGCTTTGGACTGGATAGAGAGGGTCCGGCAACCCGACCAGACGCTTGAACTCGTGCTGCACGGCGGCGAGCCCCTGCTGGCGGGAGTCGCCTGGTACCGGCAGGCGCTGCCACAGATACGGACGCGCTTCGGGCCTGGTTTGCGACTCAGCATGCAAAGCAATTTGTGGTTGCTCGACGACGCCTTCTGGGACCTCATTGAAGAATACGCTATCGGGTTGGGCACCAGCCTGGACGGCCCTCAGCCCATCAACGATGCCCAGCGTGGACAAGGCAGTTTCGTCAAGACCATGCGCGGCATCGAGATCGCCCGAGGCCACGGCATCGGTGTCGGGATCATCTGTACCTTCACCCGTCAGTCCGCCGAGCGCTGGCAGGAGATCTTCGATTTTTTTCTCTCGGAGGGACTCTCTTTCTCCTTTCATGGTGCCATCCCGACCCTGGATGGAGGCACGACCGGGTCCCTCGCCTTGACGGCGGATGGCTACGCCCGGCTGTTCACGGCGATGTTCGATTATTACTTGACGAAGATCAAGCATATCCGCGTTGACACCTTGGATCAGTTGGCGCGTGGTCTGACCGGTCACTGTACCGTTTGTACCTTCGGCCCCTGCCTCGGAAGGTATCTTTCGATCTCATCCGACGGCGGCATCTATCCTTGCAATCGTTTTGCGCCGCATCCGGCATGGCGCCTCGGCGCAGTACAGGACCGGCCGGCATTCGAGGACCTCGCCGGGACCTCGGCCTGGCAACATTTGAAGGAGCGCGAGGCGTCGGTCAAACACGATTGCGGTGACTGTGCATGGTTCAGCAATTGCAGCGGTGGATGCGCATACCACGCGCTCGCCGCCGGCACCGACCGTCGCGACGGATATTGTCAGGCGTACCAGCGCATCTTTGCGCATGTGACTGACAGGGTCCTGAGCCAGGTATTTTCCGAAGATAATCTCGCCGCCGTGGTGGCAGAGGGGAGCAGCGACCAACGCGGCCTGTTGCGCCGCGGTGAACTGCTGCAGGTGATGCGGGGCGGCCCGCACCCGAGTTCCACCATCACCCGGGCCAGGGAGGCCGCAGCGGCGGTCGCCCTGGCGGTCTGCGGTTCGCCCGCGGCGGCCTTCGGGAGGCTTGAGCAGGTTGGATTGATTACCCGTCCGCAGGACGCCCGGGTCTCGCTCGATCGATTGTGGCAGCGGCTGCGGCGGCTGCCCCAGAACCGCAACGAAGCCTATGTGCATGTGACCTATGCCTGCAATCTGACTTGTTCGCACTGTTACGCGACGGGGGGGCCGGCACGCTCCGCGGAGAGCATGTCCGTGGCGCAGGTCCGGGCGGTGCTGGCTGCCTTGATTGAACATTCATTTCAAAGAATCAAGATCACCGGCGGGGAGCCATTGATGCACCCGCACTGGACCGAGATTCAGGACCTGCTGATTTCACTGCGGTCAGCAGGCTCCGGTTCGCAGGTGGTCTTACGTACGAACCTGACGTTGCCGCTGTCGGCGGCGGACCTGGACCCTCTGGTGCGCTGTGTCGATCATATCATCGTGAGCATCGACGGCGATCAGGCCAGCCACGACGCGCGGCGCGGCACCGGTGCCTACGCGCGGACAGTCAAGAACCTGAGGGACTTGGTTCAGGTATGCGGGGCGACTCCGGTGTCGATTGCCGCAACCATCACCAACGAACAGGCACATGGCCAGCCGGGCCGATCAGTGCGCGCCTTGGGGGCGGAACTCAATTGCGAGGTACGGTTCCGGCCGCTCTTGCCGCTCGGGCGTGGCCGTGGATTGTCCTTGCCGGCTGGCGCCGGTCTGCCGACTTCGACTGGGATCGAGGCGCTGGACCGCTTTCATGCGCGCAACTCGTGCAGCCTGGGACAGAACCTGCATTTCGATGTCAATGGCGACTGCTATCCCTGCTTCGCACTCCTGGGAGAAGAGCACAGGCTCGGGAACATCTTCGCGCAGGGTCTGGGAGCGATCATGGATCGGAACGCCCGCTATTCGCAATGCACGGTCGATACCAACCGGCAATGTCGCGGTTGCGTGTGGCGCTACCTGTGCGGCGGCAGTTGCCGCATTGGAAATGCCGGCGAAGACCCGAATGAACCGCCGCTTGACTGCGCCGCCTTGGAACGAAGATCCGCCCTTGTCTTGGGCCATGCGCTGGACGTGCTCGGGGTTGATCGACACCTCTGGCGGGACGCCGGATTGCCGGAGGGCGCGGATCGAACGCCTCAGTGACGTCACCGGCAATCCGTCGCAGAATCCGGCAAGCAATACCCACGCCGTTGAGTGGACGCCTACCACCGCCGGGCGACGCAATGGAAGAAGCGTCGGCCCCCTGCCATTCCTGCACCACCTGACCTCTTTCAGGGAGTGGCAGACCGCGCGCGGCGCGGTATGCATACTCGCACGCGACGTGACGCGCTCGGCAGTGTTCCGACGGCCTGAGCGTACAATCGGGGGCCTGCAACCACCTGCTCACCCCTCCCCGCCTTGCGGAGATCCGCCATGGGAATCACTGCCCTCGTCCTGCTCGCCCTGGTCCTGGCCGGGGGGGTCTACGGCATCCAGATCTACAACCACCTGGTGCGGCTCAAGCACGGCGTGGCGCGCGCCTGGTCGAACATCGACGTGGCACTCAAGCAGCGCCACGACGAGATCCCCAAGCTGGTGGAGGTCTGCAAGCAATACATGGGCTACGAGCGCGACACCCTGGAGCGGGTGGTGCAGGCCCGCGGCGCCGTGGCCGAGGCGGGCCGCCGTCAGGACATGGGCGCCCTGGGCCGCGCCGAGACCGCGCTGCGCACGGTCTCGGCCAGTTGTTCGCCCTGGCCGAGGGCTATCCGGACCTCAAGTCCAACGCCGGCTTCCGCCAGCTCGCGGAGCGCATCTCGCACCTGGCGGACACCATCGCCGACCGCCGCGAGCTCTACAACGACAGCGTCAACCTGAACAATGTCCGGATCGAACAGTTCCCCGATGTGCTGGTCGCCCGCCTCATGGGCGCCCGGGCCTGCGATCTGCTGGAGTTCGCCCGAGAGCGCGCGGACCTGGATCTCAAGGCCCTGTTCGCCTGAGGCGCGCATGCGGCACGTCTGAAGCACGGCAGGTCCCGGCAGCGATGGCACCGGACTGGCTCAGGGCCCTGGCGGTCGGCCTGGACGCGCCCGAGTTCTGGTTCCTGTTCGGGGCCATGGCACTCGGCGCGCCGGTCCTGCTCTACAAGGGGACTCAGGCCTTCTGGCGGCTGCGCACTGTCGCCGACACCCCGACGGCCCGCATCCACTCGGCACCCCAGGGCTATGTCGAACTGGCCGGATTCGCCCGTCCCCACCTGGGCACCATTGAGGGGCCGCTCTCCGGGCGGCCCTGTCTCTGGTACCGCTACCGGATCGAAAGGCGCGGCGGCGGGCGGCGGCAGGAGTGGCGCCCGGTCGAGCAGGGTGTCTCGCACGAGTCCTTCCGGCTCGACGACGGCAGCGGACAGTGCATCGTCGATCCCGCCGGGGCCCTGATGCGTGCGCGTACACGAGACGCCTGGACGGGCGCGCGCCGGCACCCGCAGGGCGGCACCCCCACCCGCTGGTACCAGGCGAGCGACCAGTACCGTTACACCGAGGAACGGATCCACGACGGCGACCCCCTCTACTGCCTGGGCCGCTTCGAGACCCCGCTGCGGGGTCCTGCCGAGCGCCACCGTCTGCAGGGGGCCCTGCTGCGGGTCTGGAAGCAGGACCCGGGGCGCATGGCCCGATTCGACACCGACGGCGACGGCGACGGCCGGGTGAGCCCCGAGGATATGGGAGCAGGCGCGCACCCAGGCCGCCGCCCTGGCCGAACGCGCCGAGCTCGAACGCCGCACCGCCCCCGTACTCACCCGGCTCGCGGCAACCGGGGACTCCCTCCAGCCCTTCGTCATCTCCACCTACACCGAAGAGGAACTCGCCGCCACCCTGCGGCTGCACGCCTGGGGCTACACCGCCGGTTTCGTGGCCCTGGCCGTCTTGGCGGTCCTGGGCGTGATGGCCCGCTTCGGCGCCTGGGATGCCGTCTGAGGTTATGGACCACCCGCAGTGGTTCGCGACCCATCCAGGGCTGAATGATGATCTTCGCGCCAACAACGTCTTGGCGTGCGTGTCGGCTCGGGCACGGTGGCCGTCAGCCCGCGGGGTCGGGGTCGATGCCGAGGGCGCGCAGGCGCTCGGCAAGCTGCTCGGCGCGGGCGCGTTCCTTCTCGGCGCAGAGACGTTCCTGCTCCGCACGGACGCGCTCCTGCTCGGCGCGGACGCGCTCCTGCTCGGCGCGAGCATCCGCCTGCTCGGCACGTACATCCGCCTGCTCGGCACGGGCGCGCTCCTGCTCGGCGAGTGCGCGTTCCTGCGCGGCGCGTGCATCGGCCTCCCGCGCCTGCGCCTCGGCCTGCCGGGCGCCACGGGCCAGTTCGACCGGGCTCAGGAACGGCCGGCCGGCCGGGTCGAAGATCTCCAGGGTCTCGCCGCGCAGGGCAAACCGGATGCCGAGCCGGGGGCTGATCCAGCCGTTGACGTAGGCCACGGGCGCGAGCCGCTCGTCCTGGCGCAGCCAGACCTCCAGACGGTTGCGCTCGGGGTCGTAGAGGTAATACTCAAGCGCGCCGTGGGTGTCGTAGAACTCCAGCTTCTCCCTGAGTTCCTTGGCGCCGTTCGAGGGCGACTGGACCTCGAAGACCACCTGGGGGGCGATGCCGCCCTCCTCCCACTGTTTGTAGGACCCGCGCGGGCCCTTGGGCCGGCCGAAGACCACCATGGCGTCCGGGGCCATGGGGTTGGCGAGGCGCCGGTCCTGGACCGGGTACCAGAAGAGGTCACCGGCGACGAAGACCTCCGGCCGGTCGGCGAAGAGGATCTCCAGGTTCTCCTTGATCTTGACGATCCAGTCGAATTGCAGCGTGTTCTCCGCCATCGGGGCTCCGTCGCTGTCGGGATAGGGGTCGGCGGGGTCGAAACGGGGCACTGGGTTCATGGTGCTGGCTCCGGGCCGGGGGGGCGCTGGGTCGGTCTGACTTGCTGCTCAGAATAGCAGCGGCCAGGGGAGACCGACACCGCGTTGGCGGTGTGACCGGAGCGCGCCTGCTCTGCCCTCGCGAGGTCCTGCGTGGACCGCCGACCTCAGTCGGGGCAGTGCGGTACCGACATGAGGGCCCCCAGCCCCTCCTCCCGGCGACTTGGTGACCTGCCGGGCGAGATCGGACGTTTGATCCCGATCCGTCAGGGTGGTATTTTTCCATCATGATCGAGACCCGACTCCAGATCCCGGACGACCTCTACCGCGAGGCCGAGCGGGTCGCGCGCGAGCGCGAAATCACCCTGGGCGAAGTCGTGCGCCGGGGCTTGGAATACATCGTGCGAGTCTACCCCCCGGTCCCGCCGACAGGACCGCAATGGCACCCGCCGCCGCCGCGGTCACTCGGACGCTTCCAAGCCCCGGTGGAAGACTGGCGGCTCTTGGCCAACGAGACGGACGCCCCCCCGTGATCTCGATCGACACCAACATTCTGCTGTATGCGCAGAACGCCGACTGCGCCGAACACAATGCGGCATTCGCGTTCCTTGGTGGCTGCGCCGGGCGGGACGATGTGGTGATCTGCGAACTCGTCCTCGTCGAACTCTACCTTCTGCTGCGCAATCCTGCTGTCCTCAAACGCCCGCTCGGCCCAAAGACCGCCGCCGATATCTGCGCGGCCTACCGCGCCAATCCGCGCTGGCGCCTGATCGAATTTGCGCCGGTGATGGACCAAGTCTGGCGCCTGGCCGCGCAGCCCGGATTCGCGTGACGCAGAATCTTCGACGCCCGCATCGCCCTGACCTTGCTCCATCATGGGGTCACCGACCTGGCGACCGCCAATGTAAGAGATTTCGAGGGGTTCGGGTTTCGCACCGTCTGGAATCCCGCAATCGTCTGAGTAACACAGTCAGGTAACTGGAGTTTCCGCACTTGAAAACACTGCGGCGGCTGTTTCAAATCCACGCGATGAGACTCTTCGCTCGCTTCGGCAATATGCAGCGGGTCGTAGCCTCCCTGGCTGATCCCGATTCGAGTGTACGGTGGGAGGCCGTCACCATCTTGGCAATGCTGCCGGATGAAGTTCTTCGGGCCGGGACCGCTGTCTCCGCGTCGTTGCAGAACATCGGGAGCGCGCAAGGTATCGAATCGATCACCACTTTTCTGGAAGACCAGGATGAAACCGTACGCAGGACTGCTGCCTGGGCCTTGCGTAAGCTCGGTTGGCATCCATCACAGAATACCCTTGGTGCGGCCTACTGGATTGCCATGCGCGAAGTGAACCCGTGCGTCGCCATTGGTACGCCAGCGATCAAACCACTGATTCAGGCTCTTATTGGGAACGACAGCGAGGTTCGGCAAGCGGCAGCGGTTGCGTTGCAGAAGATTGGCAGCGCGGCAACTGATGACCTAATTGTGATCATCCAACACCGCGGTCCGGCTACGTATGGTCATTGGGACGGTATCGCTCTCGCCGCATCGTCGTTGGGCACCATCGGTGACGCACGAGCCGTCGAGCCGCTCATCGCAGCACTGGCCAATGATAACCGCGAGGTGCGCATATCGGCCATTGGCGCGCTTGGCAAGCTAGGCGATCCGCGAGCTGTCGGTGCGCTAGTAGCTCTGTTAGAGAACGCAGGTAGGGATGGTGAGTTGCGGATCGCGATCACTGTTGTACTCGGTAAGCTCGGTGACCCGCGAGCTGTCTATCCGTTAATCGCCGCGCTGAAGAGAACCTACGAAAGCGAAAGGTATCTTCAAGATGCTTTAGCCAATGCGTTGAGAAAGCTGTATCGGCGGGGTCAGCTTGGCCATCGCGAGAAACAGGCAATCATCAGCCTCAAAGGCTTTGTGCTCCAGAGGGGCTTTAATCTGCATAGCGAGGGCGCTCATTTTTTCACGGAATGCGCAAGTGGTGGTACCATCTACGAAGACTTCCCGGAATCTCATTCTGATGTTCCCGAGCGCCGTTTTGAGCTATAGGACCGGATGAAAATTGGTGTCGCGCTCATCTCTACACATCATGCTGAACCCCGCCGGTGCCTGCACGGCGCACTGCGCCTATTGCTTCGGCCCCAACACCGGGCCGTTAATGGACGAGGCTACCCTCGGCGCCGCTTTGGACTGGATAGAGAGGGTCCGGCAACCCGACCAGACGCTTGAACTCGTGCTGCACGGCGGCGAGCCCCTGCTGGCGGGAGTCGCCTGGTACCGGCAGGCGCTGCCACAGATACGGACGCGCTTCGGGCCTGGTTTGCGACTCAGCATGCAAAGCAATTTGTGGTTGCTCGACGACGCCTTCTGGGACCTCATTGAAGAATACGCTATCGGGTTGGGCACCAGCCTGGACGGCCCTCAGCCCATCAACGATGCCCAGCGTGGACAAGGCAGTTTCGTCAAGACCATGCGCGGCATCGAGATCGCCCGAGGCCACGGCATCGGTGTCGGGATCATCTGTACCTTCACCCGTCAGTCCGCCGAGCGCTGGCAGGAGATCTTCGATTTTTTTCTCTCGGAGGGACTCTCTTTCTCCTTTCATGGTGCCATCCCGACCCTGGATGGAGGCACGACCGGGTCCCTCGCCTTGACGGCGGATGGCTACGCCCGGCTGTTCACGGCGATGTTCGATTATTACTTGACGAAGATCAAGCATATCCGCGTTGACACCTTGGATCAGTTGGCGCGTGGTCTGACCGGTCACTGTACCGTTTGTACCTTCGGCCCCTGCCTCGGAAGGTATCTTTCGATCTCATCCGACGGCGGCATCTATCCTTGCAATCGTTTTGCGCCGCATCCGGCATGGCGCCTCGGCGCAGTACAGGACCGGCCGGCATTCGAGGACCTCGCCGGGACCTCGGCCTGGCAACATTTGAAGGAGCGCGAGGCGTCGGTCAAACACGATTGCGGTGACTGTGCATGGTTCAGCAATTGCAGCGGTGGATGCGCATACCACGCGCTCGCCGCCGGCACCGACCGTCGCGACGGATATTGTCAGGCGTACCAGCGCATCTTTGCGCATGTGACTGACAGGGTCCTGAGCCAGGTATTTTCCGAAGATAATCTCGCCGCCGTGGTGGCAGAGGGGAGCAGCGACCAACGCGGCCTGTTGCGCCGCGGTGAACTGCTGCAGGTGATGCGGGGCGGCCCGCACCCGAGTTCCACCATCACCCGGGCCAGGGAGGCCGCAGCGGCGGTCGCCCTGGCGGTCTGCGGTTCGCCCGCGGCGGCCTTCGGGAGGCTTGAGCAGGTTGGATTGATTACCCGTCCGCAGGACGCCCGGGTCTCGCTCGATCGATTGTGGCAGCGGCTGCGGCGGCTGCCCCAGAACCGCAACGAAGCCTATGTGCATGTGACCTATGCCTGCAATCTGACTTGTTCGCACTGTTACGCGACGGGGGGGCCGGCACGCTCCGCGGAGAGCATGTCCGTGGCGCAGGTCCGGGCGGTGCTGGCTGCCTTGATTGAACATTCATTTCAAAGAATCAAGATCACCGGCGGGGAGCCATTGATGCACCCGCACTGGACCGAGATTCAGGACCTGCTGATTTCACTGCGGTCAGCAGGCTCCGGTTCGCAGGTGGTCTTACGTACGAACCTGACGTTGCCGCTGTCGGCGGCGGACCTGGACCCTCTGGTGCGCTGTGTCGATCATATCATCGTGAGCATCGACGGCGATCAGGCCAGCCACGACGCGCGGCGCGGCACCGGTGCCTACGCGCGGACAGTCAAGAACCTGAGGGACTTGGTTCAGGTATGCGGGGCGACTCCGGTGTCGATTGCCGCAACCATCACCAACGAACAGGCACATGGCCAGCCGGGCCGATCAGTGCGCGCCTTGGGGGCGGAACTCAATTGCGAGGTACGGTTCCGGCCGCTCTTGCCGCTCGGGCGTGGCCGTGGATTGTCCTTGCCGGCTGGCGCCGGTCTGCCGACTTCGACTGGGATCGAGGCGCTGGACCGCTTTCATGCGCGCAACTCGTGCAGCCTGGGACAGAACCTGCATTTCGATGTCAATGGCGACTGCTATCCCTGCTTCGCACTCCTGGGAGAAGAGCACAGGCTCGGGAACATCTTCGCGCAGGGTCTGGGAGCGATCATGGATCGGAACGCCCGCTATTCGCAATGCACGGTCGATACCAACCGGCAATGTCGCGGTTGCGTGTGGCGCTACCTGTGCGGCGGCAGTTGCCGCATTGGAAATGCCGGCGAAGACCCGAATGAACCGCCGCTTGACTGCGCCGCCTTGGAACGAAGATCCGCCCTTGTCTTGGGCCATGCGCTGGACGTGCTCGGGGTTGATCGACACCTCTGGCGGGACGCCGGATTGCCGGAGGGCGCGGATCGAACGCCTCAGTGACGTCACCGGCAATCCGTCGCAGAATCCGGCAAGCAATACCCACGCCGTTGAGTGGACGCCTACCACCGCCGGGCGACGCAATGGAAGAAGCGTCGGCCCCCTGCCATTCCTGCACCACCTGACCTCTTTCAGGGAGTGGCAGACCGCGCGCGGCGCGGTATGCATACTCGCACGCGACGTGACGCGCTCGGCAGTGTTCCGACGGCCTGAGCGTACAATCGGGGGCCTGCAACCACCTGCTCACCCCTCCCCGCCTTGCGGAGATCCGCCATGGGAATCACTGCCCTCGTCCTGCTCGCCCTGGTCCTGGCCGGGGGGGTCTACGGCATCCAGATCTACAACCACCTGGTGCGGCTCAAGCACGGCGTGGCGCGCGCCTGGTCGAACATCGACGTGGCACTCAAGCAGCGCCACGACGAGATCCCCAAGCTGGTGGAGGTCTGCAAGCAATACATGGGCTACGAGCGCGACACCCTGGAGCGGGTGGTGCAGGCCCGCGGCGCCGTGGCCGAGGCGGGCCGCCGTCAGGACATGGGCGCCCTGGGCCGCGCCGAGACCGCGCTGCGCACGGTCTCGGCCAGTTGTTCGCCCTGGCCGAGGGCTATCCGGACCTCAAGTCCAACGCCGGCTTCCGCCAGCTCGCGGAGCGCATCTCGCACCTGGCGGACACCATCGCCGACCGCCGCGAGCTCTACAACGACAGCGTCAACCTGAACAATGTCCGGATCGAACAGTTCCCCGATGTGCTGGTCGCCCGCCTCATGGGCGCCCGGGCCTGCGATCTGCTGGAGTTCGCCCGAGAGCGCGCGGACCTGGATCTCAAGGCCCTGTTCGCCTGAGGCGCGCATGCGGCACGTCTGAAGCACGGCAGGTCCCGGCAGCGATGGCACCGGACTGGCTCAGGGCCCTGGCGGTCGGCCTGGACGCGCCCGAGTTCTGGTTCCTGTTCGGGGCCATGGCACTCGGCGCGCCGGTCCTGCTCTACAAGGGGACTCAGGCCTTCTGGCGGCTGCGCACTGTCGCCGACACCCCGACGGCCCGCATCCACTCGGCACCCCAGGGCTATGTCGAACTGGCCGGATTCGCCCGTCCCCACCTGGGCACCATTGAGGGGCCGCTCTCCGGGCGGCCCTGTCTCTGGTACCGCTACCGGATCGAAAGGCGCGGCGGCGGGCGGCGGCAGGAGTGGCGCCCGGTCGAGCAGGGTGTCTCGCACGAGTCCTTCCGGCTCGACGACGGCAGCGGACAGTGCATCGTCGATCCCGCCGGGGCCCTGATGCGTGCGCGTACACGAGACGCCTGGACGGGCGCGCGCCGGCACCCGCAGGGCGGCACCCCCACCCGCTGGTACCAGGCGAGCGACCAGTACCGTTACACCGAGGAACGGATCCACGACGGCGACCCCCTCTACTGCCTGGGCCGCTTCGAGACCCCGCTGCGGGGTCCTGCCGAGCGCCACCGTCTGCAGGGGGCCCTGCTGCGGGTCTGGAAGCAGGACCCGGGGCGCATGGCCCGATTCGACACCGACGGCGACGGCGACGGCCGGGTGAGCCCCGAGGATATGGGAGCAGGCGCGCACCCAGGCCGCCGCCCTGGCCGAACGCGCCGAGCTCGAACGCCGCACCGCCCCCGTACTCACCCGGCTCGCGGCAACCGGGGACTCCCTCCAGCCCTTCGTCATCTCCACCTACACCGAAGAGGAACTCGCCGCCACCCTGCGGCTGCACGCCTGGGGCTACACCGCCGGTTTCGTGGCCCTGGCCGTCTTGGCGGTCCTGGGCGTGATGGCCCGCTTCGGCGCCTGGGATGCCGTCTGAGGTTATGGACCACCCGCAGTGGTTCGCGACCCATCCAGGGCTGAATGATGATCTTCGCGCCAACAACGTCTTGGCGTGCGTGTCGGCTCGGGCACGGTGGCCGTCAGCCCGCGGGGTCGGGGTCGATGCCGAGGGCGCGCAGGCGCTCGGCAAGCTGCTCGGCGCGGGCGCGTTCCTTCTCGGCGCAGAGACGTTCCTGCTCCGCACGGACGCGCTCCTGCTCGGCGCGGACGCGCTCCTGCTCGGCGCGAGCATCCGCCTGCTCGGCACGTACATCCGCCTGCTCGGCACGGGCGCGCTCCTGCTCGGCGAGTGCGCGTTCCTGCGCGGCGCGTGCATCGGCCTCCCGCGCCTGCGCCTCGGCCTGCCGGGCGCCACGGGCCAGTTCGACCGGGCTCAGGAACGGCCGGCCGGCCGGGTCGAAGATCTCCAGGGTCTCGCCGCGCAGGGCAAACCGGATGCCGAGCCGGGGGCTGATCCAGCCGTTGACGTAGGCCACGGGCGCGAGCCGCTCGTCCTGGCGCAGCCAGACCTCCAGACGGTTGCGCTCGGGGTCGTAGAGGTAATACTCAAGCGCGCCGTGGGTGTCGTAGAACTCCAGCTTCTCCCTGAGTTCCTTGGCGCCGTTCGAGGGCGACTGGACCTCGAAGACCACCTGGGGGGCGATGCCGCCCTCCTCCCACTGTTTGTAGGACCCGCGCGGGCCCTTGGGCCGGCCGAAGACCACCATGGCGTCCGGGGCCATGGGGTTGGCGAGGCGCCGGTCCTGGACCGGGTACCAGAAGAGGTCACCGGCGACGAAGACCTCCGGCCGGTCGGCGAAGAGGATCTCCAGGTTCTCCTTGATCTTGACGATCCAGTCGAATTGCAGCGTGTTCTCCGCCATCGGGGCTCCGTCGCTGTCGGGATAGGGGTCGGCGGGGTCGAAACGGGGCACTGGGTTCATGGTGCTGGCTCCGGGCCGGGGGGGCGCTGGGTCGGTCTGACTTGCTGCTCAGAATAGCAGCGGCCAGGGGAGACCGACACCAGAGGATAAGGGGCCAAGGATAAGGGGCCAAGCTCGAATAGCACTAGCCAGGGTTGGCCCGGCACGCGGCGCGGGCCGGTCATCCGCGGTAGGCACGAGGAGAGGCCAACGAGGTCTTCCTCACCCGGTTGCCACGCCCGGGTTTACCTGTACCAGGGTTTTCAACCGCTCAAGGACGGCGTCGCGCAGGTCACGGAGTTCTCCCAACCGCGTCAGTGCCTCCGGTTCCCGGCCTTGCGCCCGCAACTGACACAATGCGACCGCCAGCGCATGCGCCCGCTGGTGCGAGGCATCAATGACCTGCAAACCTGACCATGCACCAGGGCGGCCGCGGCCGGCGGCATCCAGCCAGATACCGAAGCCGCACTGGTGCTCATCCAGCGGCGGCGGGGCCTCACGCTCGCCCCTGAGGTACCCTTCCACTGCGGCGATCCAGGCGCGATACGCAGCGCCGGCAAAGAGCAGCGGCACGGCGTCGCGGCTCACCGGTGCCAACCCGAGCCAGACCGGATCGGGCCGCCAGGATGCCACCCAGGTTGGGATCTCCGCCGCCGGCATCGGGCGGGCAATGCCGTAGCCCTGGGCCAGTTCGCAGCCCAGTTGCAGCAGCAGTTCACCCTGGGCCAGGGTCTCCACCCCTTCGGCGATGACCTGGCGACGAAAGGCAACACACAAGCCGATCACGCCATCCAGGATGGCCAGGTCATCCGGGTCGTCCAGCATGTCGCGCACGAAGCTCTGGTCGATCTTGATCTGGATCACCCGCAGGCGTTTCAGGTAGGTCAGCGACGCATAGCCGGTGCCGAAGTCGTCCAGGGCACACAGCACCCCGATGCCCCGGCAGGCATCGATCACCTGCGATACCCGGGCCAGGTCCGCCAGGGCGCTGGTTTCCAGTACTTCCAATGCGAGGTCCCCCGGCCCGACCTGCGGATGCGCCGCCAGCGATGCCCGCAGGCGCGGGAGGAAGTCCGCCTGCTGCAACTGGCGGGCGCCGACATTGACGCTCACCGGGATCTTGACCCCGGCGCTCTGCCAGTGCTCCATCTGGCTCAGCGCGGTCTCGATCACCCATTCGCCGACCTCCACGGCCAACGGATGATCCTCGATCACCGGCAGAAAGGCCGCGGGCGACAACAGGCCGCGGTCCGGGTGTTGCCAGCGGATCAGGGCCTCGGCACCGATCAGGGTGCCCGTGCGCATGTTCACCTTGGGCTGGTAATGCAGCACGAATTCGCGTGCATCCAAGGCCCTGCGGATGCGCCCCAGGCTTTCGTGGTAGCCGCGCACGCTGCGATCCAACTCGGCATCAAAGACGCTGTAACGGTTCTTGCCTGCCAGCTTGGCCTGATACATGGCCTGGTCGGCCTGGCGCAGCAGTTGCTCCGGATCGATATCGTCGGCCTGCGGATAGAAGGTGACGCCGACACTGGCGGAGACTTGCAGCACCTGCCCACCGACCGGTACCGACCGGGCGGCGGCGGCCAGCAGGCGGGCGAGCAGCGGCACGCTGGCCTGGAAGTCGGCCAGGTCGAGCATTACGGCAACGAACTCGTCGCCGCCGATGCGGGCGAGGGTGTCGCCCTCACGCAGGACCTGCTGCATGGCGGCCGCCGCGGCGATCAGCAACTCGTCGCCCGCGGCATGCCCATGCCGGTCGTTGATGGCCTTGAAGCCGTCCAGATCGAGAAAGGCGACGGCCAGCAGGCGCCCATACCGCTGCGCCTGGACCATGCCCTGGCGCAGGCGGTCGGCCAGCAGGACGCGATTGGGAAGATCGGTCAGCACATCGTAGTGGGCAATGTGCTGCAACGCGCGCTCTTGCTCCTTGATCAGGGTGATGTCGGAGAACAGCGCCACGTACAGCCGGGTGCGGCCCTGGGCATCGCGTACGGCGCTGATGGTTTGCATCACGGCATACACCTCGCCGTTGTTGCGGCGGTTCCAGATCTCGCCGGACCATTGACCGCCTTCGGTGAGACTAGCCCATAGGGCGGCGTAGAAAGTCCGGTCCTGACGCCCGGAACTGAGCAGGCGCGGGTTGCGGCCGAGGACTTGCTCGCGGCTATAGCTGGTGATCCGACTGAAGGCCGCATTGACATCGATGATGGTGCCGTCAGCGGCGGTAATCATGATGCCTTCCCAGGCATAGATGAAGACACTGGCGGCCAATTCGAGTTTATCTTCCGCCTGCTTGCGTTCAGTGATATCATGAACACTTGCCAGCAGGGTCGTTCGATCTTCAAGTGCGATGGCACTGAGCAGCACCTCGGTAATGAAGGTCCGACCGTTATCCACCCGTTTATGCATCCACTCGAAACGGCAACTTCCGTCCTTCATTGCATTGGCGATATGGCGATTGGAGAGGGTCGTGGAATCCATGCCGCCCGGCTGGTGCGGCGGGGAAACGTCAGCGGGGTGATAGGAGCAGAATTCCTCCTGGGTCGCACAACCAAATAAAATCATGGTCGCCTTGTTGCAGTCCAGGAATCCTCTCTCGTCCAGCAACATCACCGCATCACTGGTCGAATCGTAGAGCGCGCGGAACTTCATCTCGGAGCGGCGCAATTGCAGTTCGGCCTGTTTACGCTCGGTGATGTCGGTATGTGTGATGACCACAGCGGCGTCGGCGTCGCGGGCCAGCGGCGTGACGGTCATCGCGAACCAGCGCTGGTGCGCCGGTGAATGGCAGGGGTATTCCGATCGGAAGCTGGGTGAGCGGCCCGCCAACACCGCCCGGATGCCGGCGCCGGCGCTCGCTCCATCATCCTGCGCAGCGCAACCGCTACCGGTCCGGCAGACCTCCAGATCTGAAGTTTCCTGCTTTCAATTAGGCCACGAGCGCCATGACCGCGGCGAGCAGCGGATTTTGCGGGGGTTTGCCCGGATCCGCGCAATCGATACCGA
>Ga0247837_1006096_pt1 | contig 17351 bp, 9 predicted proteins | sample LaCtaG_2_FD_187115 | JGI IMG/M metagenome (GOLD analysis project Ga0247837, IMG submission 187115) | Freshwater microbial communities from meromictic Lake La Cruz, Castile-La Mancha, Spain - LaCruzMarch2015_14.5m | ecosystem: Environmental > Aquatic > Freshwater > Lake | place: Spain: Castile-La...
TAGTAAGCAGGGCTTAGAGACTAGGGGAATAGAGCCCTGACACTAGGAGAAGTCACTGTAAAGGGAGAAAACAGCTGAAACATGCAATATCTACAAGCCAGAATGCATTAGGAAGAGGACCTCTGCACCACTGAGCCTCTCCGCACCCCAATTCCCACTCTCTGTGCCCTGCCCTTCCACCTGTACGCCACCCAAGGAGTGGCTTCCCTGCTGTATACCCTGGTCAAGTGCTCTCGCTGGTTTAAACACGGCGATGGCCCGAGAGCTGCCCCGACTCCCACTACTTGTAGGTCCACAGGCTTCGTTTTCGAGTCGAATTGCGGGTGTTTCGGAGTGATGTGGTAGGCAGTGGAGGGTCTCTGAGGGCGGATAGTCTGCACAGACTGAGACCTGGGCAAGGCGCCTGCAGTTTTCGGCCTTTCCCTGCCTTTCTGCTCCTTCACAGTCCTTTCCACAGTAGTTCTGCCCGTGTTCCCCATCAGTCCCTCTCCTTTCCCCCAGTTTTCCCCAGTCACCAACAGCGAAGAACTCATAGAAAAGCTGCTTTCCGCCTTTATTTGAATGGGAAAATGCGTATTTGAGCATCTCGTGGCCCATTTGGAGCCGTCGTCCTGGTAGTTGCGGATTCCCTTGACTTCGTGGTCCATTGGGACGGTGTGGTGCAGGGCTTCCATCTCTGCAAGGGTGTGGTAGGCTGCGGAGGTGCTGCTTTGGCGTAAGGAGTTGCGGGCTTCTTCGAACAAGTAGCGGTCCCGGGGCTTGGCAGGGAGCGGCAGGGAGCAGAGGTAGGGCAGCAGGGAGCGGGCGAGGTGGGAAATAGCAGTTTGGCGCTGAGAAAGGGAGAAAACGGAGGGAACTAGGTGGGTGCACAGCTGCAACATCAGTCCTTCCAAGGTCAGTTTGTCCCTGTCTTGGCCACTTAGCTTCCAGGCCAGGCCTAGGAGTAGGTATGCCTGTGGCTCTTTCACCCAGTCAGTGTTGCCTGGGAGCAGGACTGCGAGGACCACTGCTAGAGCGTCCCTGGACAGCACGCCTTCCAGGAAAAAATTGAGGAAACAGGCTGAGAGGAAGTGGAGTGAGGCCGGGATGAAGGGCGACTCAGGGGCAACTGCTGGGACTGAGGGGAGTAAAGACACAGTGTGGGCGATAGTATCCTTCCAGAGCGTCCAGTCCTCCCACAGCTCTATTAGCTTTTCCCTTGTTCGTTCGCGCAGGTCTGAGAGTCCAGCGACCCGGATTACCTTTTCCGCCTGTTCTCCAATAGGCAGTTCTACACATACTGCTAAGTCCTTCTTGACGACTTCGCTTTCTTGCACAAACTCTCCATTGAGCGTCCAGACACCTGCCATAGTCCATACGAGGTAGCAACTCCCGCTTCTGAGCAGTGTGCATCTCCGGCAGACTGACTTCTAGCGTCAGCAGATGCACAGGTCTGAGCTTCCGCAGTGCTGCGAGAGAAACAGGGTTGGACGTGAGAAGAACTGTGCCGAGGGCTGCGAAGCTAGATAAAGGGGAGATGTCGGAGAGCCGGTTGTTGCGAAGGTCTAAACGCCATAGGAGACGACAGTGCTGCAGCGGGGCAATAGAGGTGATAGAGTTGAATCGGAGCGATATGCAGCGAAGCTGCTGACAGTAGGAAAGACTCGAGACGGAGGAGAGATGGAGGTGAGGACAGGACAGGCAGGCGATCGTCGCATACTCCGGGCACTTCTCTCTTAGAGTTTCCACATCTAGCTTCATCAATTACCACCTCTTGCCACTATAAAAGCCATGTTTATGCCTGAGGAAGAACAGGCGGCATTCGAAAGAGCACTGGCCAATGCCTTTGAAGACCTGATCAACACCCGGCCTGAAGAGCCTATTTTGCACTTCTGCAGGTCGCTGATGAGTCAGGTCGTAAACGAGGAGTTGGATAAGGAGATGTTCCCGACCTTCCGACATTATGGACTGGACATGGGTTCTCTCTTTAGCAGCAGTGACCCCCAAGCTGATAACCGCACTAGTGAGTCGCCTCAAGTCTCCCTGCAGCCTCAGACCTTCGGCGGCCGGCGCAGTTCCGTCTCAGGCGAAGCCCTCAGCAAGGAAGAACTGGCCTGGAACCCTGTCAAAGTAGAGAAAACCTCCGAAGACAAGGACTTCCTCCGGCCTATCTTGCGGAAAAACATCCTCCTAGCCCACCTAACCGACCAAGACATCGAGGCAGTTATCGAAGTCTTGGAACTGGTCACAGGCGAAGACGGCTTTGCAGTGGTCGCCGAGGGCGACATAGGCGACGGCTGTTTCGCAGTGGAAGAGGGCAGGTTAATCTGCACTATGAAAGGCGCAGGACTGAGGTGTGAGTACGGCCCGGTGGGATCTAGGTAGGGAGACACGTTTGGGGAACTGGCACTGATGTATGGGAACCAGAGGGCGGCCACTATATCGGTGAGGACTAGACAGTGTGTTGGGCCGTGCAAGCTGTGGAAGCTCAATAGACTCAACTTCAAACAAATTGTGCTCAGCAGGTCTTTGCCGGATAATAACGCCTTTCTCTCCCTCATCGCCAACGTCGACTCTTTCGGTTAGGTCCACACAGGGTCTCTCAGTAGTGTCCAACTGAACGAAATGGCCAAAGTGGCTCAGCACGTCCGATATTACCCCGGTGATGTAGTAATCGAAGAGGACGACCTGACTGGTAGAAACTATGCAGAGTGGTTTTTGTGTCTGGTGGAGGAGGGCTCGGTGGAGATAGTGCGCAGAGGAGAGGTCAAGCATGAAGTGATGGTGGGACACTACTTCGGAGCTATTCCGATGTTCAGTGGAAAGCCTGCTAAAGCGACTGCAAGAGTGAAAGAACAGTGCAAAATATTCCGACTGCCTGAGGATGTAGTGAAGAGACTGGACAAGGAAGTCATAGAGACCATCTTAGCAGGCGCAGGCAATAAGTACCTCTAAGGAACTAGCCTAGAAGCAGTCTTTTCCCTTCCAATAGTAAAACTGGGTTTCGCCTTTGGGACTTTATAGCGGATTTGCTGGCGATTTGGACTTTTGTCCACATCTTTGCATTCCTAATGAGACCCTATGTCTCCGAAGGCTACCTCAGCCAAGCGCAATTCGTATCTTTGCCCCACCAGACTCCGCAGTGGCCTCGCAGTGTCGCAGCCCTGCAGAAGCTCAGCCAAGGGGAAGTCACCAACTGGTCGGAGTTCGACTCCTGGGCACAGCAGGCTGCGCTCATCCACTGGGCCGGCCTGGACTCCTCCACGAAATGCATCAAGTCGTACTTCGCAAATACGCGTTTTACGCCTGTTTCGGTACGTTTTAGACAGGAATCGGGCTTTTATGAGTCGCTTTTGCCGTGGATCGGACGCAAGGCACTCTCAGTGGAAAGTCTCTTTCCAGAGGCTTTGCCCCAGTTGCAAGCAGGCTACAACCGGACTGTTTCCCTCTCCAAGGCCCAGACTTGTGCCTTGCTGGCCTGCTTTTTCCTCTTTCAAACCCCAGTTCAGCACTATTTCTGCCACTCCAGTTCCTCAATCCCTTGCCAAGAGCTGAAGTTCCTGTCCTTAGTGCTGTATTTCCACAACGTTCGGCAAAGAGAGGAGAATATCTGCGAGTATTTCGGGAAAATTGCCCTGAGTCTAAGCTTTGAAAGGCTTGTTTCAGAGGAAAATAAGGGGAAAGAGTGGTGGTTGGGGCTGGAAAAGCCACTGGTGGGGCTGGAAGTGGTGGAGAAGACTGGCATTTTGGAGTATCCGGAGCCTGCTTTGAGGGTAGATTTCGCGAATTGCTACATAGGCGGAGGCGTTTTGGAGGATGGCAACGTCCAAGAAGAACTCTACTTCGCCTCTCACCCCGAGCTGTACCTCTCCATCCTTCTGGCCTCTCGCATGCTTCCCAACGAGGCGATAGTGTGTGTAGGAGCGGAGCGGGTGGCTACATACACAGGCTACGGCTATGCAGCTGCCTACAATGAGGCCTATACTGACGGCAGGTATGGGGATTTGGTGGGAAGGCTGGAACACCACATGGTCGCAATTGATGCTAGTCCGTATATATGGGATAAGGGGGAACAGTATGCAGAGGGGGATATGGTGAGAGAGCTGAACAAGGCTTGGATTGGGTTCAAAGGAGATACAGAGGAAAGGAAACGGGCAAATGAGCCCGGATTTAGGGGACTTCGGCCAATTGTATCGGGAAACTGGGGCTGTGGCATGTTTAATGGAGACCCTCAGTTGAAATCTCTACTACAGTGGCTGAGTGCCACTGCAGTGGGCAGGCGCTTAGTCTACGCAGTGCATGGGGACCGGCGGATGGGCAGTTTGGCTGCAGTGGAGGCGAAGTACAGAGGGAGGGAAGCGAGGGAACTGGCGAGGGACGTGTGGGAAGTGGTGCAGACGTATGGCAGGGAGTTGGGAGGGAGCAGGTCTGTGTTTGAACTCCTGTTGCTGCAGCGGGAAAGGTAAAGTGCATGTAGACGACCAGCTCCAGAGTCCGACACTTTCAGACTGCAGCCCCTAGCTAAGCACTAGTTCTCCTTCCTATCTGCACTCCATTCTGCCGTGTTACCTATATACAAGATCAGATCGGAGGTATATATTGGTCCTGCCCCGAGTTCTGTTAACAGGTAGGGAAAAGTCATAGAGTCTAGAAGGAGCATTAAGTCTATTTCACTATGGAAGTTATGCACTGGTGCTGGTTTGAAGCATTCCCTGCCTCTGCGCCGCCACCAATCTGTCCAAAGGGTCCGGGGAGTAGGCTTTCCGCCAAGTTTTTATGAAGAAATCAGGCAGGAGAGCAAGGAGCGGAGTGAAGAGAAGCAAGATCCAGGCCTTGGGAGACCCCAGCAGGTTGGGGAACACATTTTCCATGTTCGGCTGAAAAGTCTTGGCCACGGAGTCCGCAGACATCAGGAAAATGGTGCAGTAATACACAAACACGCTAAACACCACTCCCAATCTGCCTATTCCTTACATATTCACTACAGTCCAGTACCCGCTTTCCAGCATCAGCTTCAAACTCACTATGTGGATTAGCACTGTGAAGCTCAGAGTTGAGGTCCAGAACAGCCCTGTGGCCTGGCCGTTCTCCCTGCCTAGGTCACTCAGCCCGACCATGGGCAGCCAGAAGCAGATTAAGCCGTGGTACATGGAGCAGAACACCCACAGCCAGAAACGCTTGAAAGTGAAGTAGCGACAGAGCTGCCCAGCTCGATAGGCCCCTGGGTTGCTCATGGAATTCTCCGCATTCAAGTCCTGCTCATAGCAAAAGGTCAGCAAGCACGGCCAACTTGTCCAAAAGGTATTGTACAGCGCAGGGATCCAGTCCGCCCAGTACAGCTGTCCGCTGTACCCGTTGTAGAAGGCGAAGCAGATCTCTGCGAAGACTATCACCATGTTTTTGTAGAAGTAGTAGCAGATGAACAGGGATATGCGACGGTAGCCCCAGCGGCCATGCACCAACAGCAGTTTCTGCAGGTATCTGAACTGCGACAGCGAGAAATCCGCCGCCTGCACAGCCTGCGTTCCTTCTTTCCCCGATATACCAATGCCAATATGTGCTTCCTGGATCATACTCACGTCATTTGCTCCATCCCCAATAGCCAAAGTCACCCAGTCCCCCATTTCCTTCACTAGCTGCACTACTTGCATCTTTTGGGCGGGGGACACTCTGCAGCACACACAGGCTTGGCTGATGTACCCCAGGTCGTAGAGCTGCTTGCGGGCCTGTTTGCCTGCGGAAAGCACCCATTCTAGCGTTATGCCGTCGATTACTAGGGATAGGGTGCGGCCGCTGGAGTCTAGGGAGGCCTGGGCTGCCTCGAGACTGGTCTCAGCTGCAGGGAAATAGACACTATGGGCCTTGGATATATCCGCCATAGCAGCTTCAGCCCCTGTAGCGGACAAAACCAGCAAAGAATCCGCTGAAGATTGGGTCACTAGACGACAGGCCTTGGCCACCTCAATAGCAGTTTCCTGCTTATCCCCAGTCAGCACCCAAATGCGAATATGCGCACTCAGCAGCAACTGAATAGCCTCCGGAACCCCAGTCTGCAGCTTGTCCTCAATGGCAGTGGCGCCCAGCAGGCTCAAATCCCGCTCTATAAGCAGTGCCTGCGCATCCAGCTTCTCCTGCTTGTCGTCTCCACTCAGTAAAGTCGCTTTTTTCCAGTCCTCAGCCCAGACTTCGTACTCTTTTCGGTCGATTTTCCGCTCGCCCAGGACTAAAGTGCGCAGTCCCTTCCTAGCAAAGCCCTCTAATTGCCTCCAGATAGTCGCTTTGTCGGCTTCAGCCGCTGCTAGTGGGATAATGGCGCTGTCTGCCCCTTTGCACAGTAGCCAAACGCTGTCACTGGTTGGGTCTTTTAGCACGATACTCATTCTTTTGCGCTCGGATGTGAAGGGAATTTCAGCCAAAATGTCGAAATTCTGCGGTTTATTGTATACTTCGACAGTCATTTTGGAGCCGATTTTGCCTAAAAAGCGGTGATTCATCAAAGCAGAGCCAGAGACTAGGGCCAGTTCATCAGGGGAAGCGGCCTGGTAGAGCGGGGGAGAGGCAGCAGAGGCGAACACAGAGTGGCAGAGAGAGAGGAAGAGGAAAAAGTGGTCTTGCAGGCCGGGGGCAGGGGAGGAAGTCAGGGGCAGTAGACTGCCGGAGGCAGATTTAGCCAAAATGTGCCCCGAAATCGAGCATTCCTGGAATTGCATGACATTTTGAGTCAAAGTGCCGGTTTTGTCAGTGAAAAGGAACTGCACCTGTCCCAGTTCCTCTATGAGGTCAGAGGACCTGCAGTTGGCCCTGCGGTCGTCAGGCTCGTAGTACAGGTCCGAGTCTCGAGAAATCAGGTAGGCCTGGGTCAGTTTCAGGACTTCCAGTATAATGTAGAGAGATATGGGAATTAAATGTGAATAAGCCACTAGAAAGGTCAAAGCACTGATAAAGAAGGTGCTGGGCTGCACTGCCTCTATGTCCAAGTACCTGCTATGTCCTTCCTGCTCCTGTCTCAGCCAGTTCAGACTGAGTGCGGAGAAGGCCAGACACACGCAGGCCTGGAAGGCGAAGACTGTGTACAGCATTTTGTTCATACGACGAAGGACGTTGCTTTGCTTGGAAGGCGGCTTCTTGCTGTTGAGACTGATCTTCGTTTCCCTGCCAGTGTACAGCACTGCGCCAATGACCCAGGGCGTATTGCGCAGCACACAGCCCCGCAGGAGGAGGTGCTGGGTGGAAAGGGGCTCGGGCGAGCTGCCTTTCAGCGAGTAATTGCAGTTCCACTGTACTAACGTCCGCTTCGGAAGGTCATACTCTAGGGTGAGGTCTAGAGCCAACAAAGCAGCAGGGGAAACTAGGGCCTGGGTAGCAGGGATGGAAGCCCGCGGCTTTAGGTTGGATTCCCCGTCTAAGTTCATAGTGTCAATGAAGGAAACGCCGTGGTCTGCCGCACTGCAGAGCTGCACCAAGTCCGCAGGGAAGGGGTCCCTGTCCACCACTCTGACCAAGTCGCCCACCCTCAGATAGCGGGCTTCTGTGGGCAGAAAGCCTCCATTGGTCCAATTCAGTACTTCAGTCTGTCTCGAGTTGACGGCTGTATCCTGCTTGTGTCGGAAGTAGTCCTCCCAGGCTTCCTTCAGACAGGTGAGTACCAACACTACGCTGAAGGTCCCTATCGTCCCGTCCCATCGCTTCGACGAAAAAGACTGCAGCGTCAGGACGCAAATGATCAGAAAGTAGATATTGGCTGCACGACGGAACTGCAAAAGCAGGCTTTTGGGCAGCCAGGTGGCCAGGCTGTAGCGGGAAGTGCAGACTTGGTTGGTGGCGAACTGCTGTTTGGTGGCGTCTGTGCAGGGGATGTTGATAGAGCGCTGGGAGGGGGCGGGACGCAGGCGGGAGGCGGAGCTGGAGCAGTTGCAGCGGTCTGCAGATAGGGGTAACTGTGCTTCAGCGTCCATGTTTGCTGTGGGGCTTGATTAACTACGTCCTTGGGTGTGTAACCGAGAGTATGCAGTGTGAATAGCAAGGTTTCGCATCATTCCAGTCAACCCGAGATGCGAAGTCGGTCCTTTCCTGTGCTTGTGGATGATTCCTTGTGATGTTATTACTTAAGGTCTAGACACATCAGCTGCTAGTTCTTTGCCTAGGCAAGGGCCGCTTTCAGGACTGCAGCAGCACCCAGCGGACAGGTGACATTAATAAGGCAATGGAGACCATATTCGCAGGCGACTTGCTAGTCCAAGAGACTCTGGGCCAGGGCGGCTTCGGCCAAGTGCTGCTAGTCACAAAGGCCTCCACGCAGGAACAGTTTGCAGTGAAATGCGAGTTGAAGGACATCAGACAGTTTCAGCTATTGCGGGAAGCGGAAATCCTCAGAGTTGTGCAGGGATATGGAATTCCGAAGGTACATTCAGTGGGAGAAACTGAGAAATACGTATATATTGTAGAGGATCTACTGGGGAAAAACCTAGCTGAGTACTGCAAAGGCAGTTTAGGAGTGGGGGAAAAGGCGGATATCCTCCAGCAGTGCATCAGCAGACTGGAATTCGTGCACAGTCGCGGATACACACACAACGACGTCAAGCCGCAAAACTTCTGCATGGGGCTGGACGGCAAGACGCTCTACCTCACAGACTTCGGCCTGGCCAACCAGTTTGAAGAAAGAGCTGAAAAGACCCATATCGACTATAGAGAAAATGTGACTTTTTGTGGGACGGCGGTGTACGCCTCCCTTGGAGTGCTTATGGGCGTTTGTCCTAGTCGCAGAGACGACCTGGAATCAGCTCTTTTAATCGCAATTCGCCTATTTCGGGGGAAACTGCCCTGGGAACACCTGGGCTTGAAGGACCCGCAGAGGACGCAAGTGGCTATCAGGGAACTCAAATTGGGCATATCGGTGGAGCAGCTGTGCAGTGGCCTGCCTCGACAGCTGAGGCGGGCTTTTCAGTACGTGCGAGGTCTAAAATTCTGGAAAAAGCCAAATTACGACCTTCTCAGAAGCTTTTTCGAGGAGATAAAGGACGAAGCAGCCACTACTCCCCTCAAACTCAACACAGTCCGGCTACAAGGAGGCCAAAATATACGACTTGTCCCTCATTCCACTCAGCGAAAGTATCGAAATCACTCCAAATCGCTCCCTTCGTCTCCTTTTTTCTCGATAAAAATGTCGAAATCGCCCAGACAGCCTAGTTTAGACGACGATTCCCTACGAGATGTGAGTGCGGATGAGGAAAAAACGATAAAAGTGGCCTTTGCGCCTGCATTTCCCAGAACTACGCGCAGCCTCAAGACTTAGACACTGCTAAATGTTGATATCCTGCTGAATAGCCAGTAAAATAAGGGCACTTACTCTGTGCAAATGCACAAATCCGCCGTTTTCCGTGCTACAATAGGCAATTTGACTGTCTCCGAACGCTGCTTCTGACTGAGACTGATAGAGTAAAGAATAAAGGATGGAAGTATGCGATATCTGCTTTGAAAAGCGCCGATGTGACGAGTTTATCCTGACTTCGTGTGGGTGTCGCGCCTGTTCGGACTGCCATTTGCAGTGGGCGCGCTCCCAGCTGGACCAGTCGCCTGCACTGCTGCGCTGTCCCATGCCCCAGTGCATGAGTCCGCTGTCCACCACGGACCTGCTCAGCATCCTGGACCAAGACACACAAGAGCAGCTGGAAGAAGCGCAGACCTGGTCACTTGTGCGGACTGACCCGGAGTACCGCAGATGTCCCAGCTGCAATGCGCCAGGCTTCGCAGAGCAGCGGCAAAGGAACTTCCTGTGTGCGGGCTGCGGAAACTGCTGGAAAGAAGCCAGTCTGAAGATAGCCAACCCCTTGCAAGTCCTGTCCTGGGTGTGGCTGGAAGGCCAGTCCTGGCTGTGGAAGCGGACCTTCTGCAAGCAGTGTCCGAGCTGCTTCGCCTACATCGAGAAGAACGAAGGGTGCAAGCACATGGAGTGCTTCAAGTGCGCCTTTGAGTTCTGCTGGCAGTGCTTTCAAGAGTGGAAGCCGCACTGTGAGTCGCAGTGTTCCGGCCTAGTGGAGGACTTGTTCCCAGCCTATGTGTGGGTGTTAGGGCTGGTGTTTGCCCTGAAGTGTATATGGACGGTGCCGCTGCTAGGCTGGGTATTGGCCTGGGTCGCTGTGAAAGCAGGGATAGTGGCTGGAATGGCGCTGAATGGACTAGTGCTAGGGAAGGTGATGGAGTTAGGAGCGGATGCACTAGTCGCGCTCTCAGCTTTACGAAAAACCGGCTTTTTACAGCCCAAAAAGTACCCTTTGAAGAGCGCAGGCGCCTTATTTTGTGTGGCTGCAGCGATTTTAGTGGAATTGCCAGTCCAACTGCTCCTCCTTTCCTTCGCAAATACGACCCTGTGGACGTATTGCCTCGCTCTGGGCGTGTATGTAGTGCTACTAGGCATCCAGGCAGTGCAGCTAATTCGCTAGTTTAGCCTATTAGCGTGTTTATTTCCTTTCTGCTGTTCATATATCAGTTTGAATAGACACAGGTGCTCAGGGAAATAGGTGAATGCTCACAGTTTGGGAACTCCACCCATTTGTAGTAACTCCGTTAGTTCTATAACAGTCTTAGCAGTGGAAGGCACAGGAATCAGCTGTGTGGACTGTGTTCTGGAAATAATCAGTAGAGCGGACCTAATTAGCCTAGAATTGAGTTCGCTGGCGTGTGCTGCGTTTCTTCAGGGAACGACTCGAGCGATATTTCGCTTTCAGGCCCGAGTTTGCTGGGAACTCTCTGCATTCCCACGACCTGCGATATCTCTCTCACACTCTTCACAGTGGCATACAAGGATACAGCCACCAACAGGCCCACAGCCACACACACAGTCACTACTAAGCTCCAGTCCAAAGCGCTGCTTCCCTCGGCATACAGGTACATAGAGGACTCAAGGAGGGCCAGGACCATCCCTGCCTCTGCCACTAAGTTCGCGATTTGGCTGGTTTTCAGACGGAAAGGCCGGAAGATGGCTAAATAACTGAGCATTAGCAGGGAAAAGGTGAGAGTGGAGTAAATCTGAAAGTACGGATTTTCACTCGCATAGACCAGCACTAGGAGATACAGAAATCGCCGAAGGAAGAATAGAGGGTAAAAAAGCAGCCTGCAAATTCCTTTTTCATACTCAAATTCGTAGAATAAAGGTCTCCAGCGCTCTACTTCTGCCAACTGCCTTCTATAGAACACGAAAAACCCGCCTAAGACAAAGGGACTCACACTCACTAGAACCTGTGTGGAAGTTACGATGACCAGGGCAGCCAGGCAAGAGTTGAAGGTCAAATAAGCAGTGGTTAGGGATACAGAATGGAGCTGGACAAAGGCGGAAAGGCCGAATTCCAGGTAGACGACCAGCCAGCAAGCGAAGGGAATTCGAACGTAATAAGCCTTCACTACAGTTGCGCAAATACGACTAAAGTCGCCCTGTCCGAGGTAAGATCCTAAGCAAGCCAAGGGCAAAACAGCCACTAGGACTAAGAGCCAGGTGACCAGTGCACTGACATTCTGCAGGAAAGCCGGAGATCCGAAGTTGATGTCAGCTGTATTGGACAGGGAGGAAGTCTTTCCCAGGCCGTAGTCCCGGTCCACCCAATTCGGGATCACTTTGTACTCCTGCAAAGACACGAGGAAGGAACTGGCCACTGAGGACAGGCCGAGCTGCACCATAGGCAGCACTCCTAGCAGTTGAAATACACTCACAGCTGCTAAGGCCACTGCTAAATCGCTATTGGCGGCTCCGATCAGCACTGAGAGACAGGAAAAAGACTTGGTCACGTACCCACCAGACCGCTTCACGCTTTCTTTCTGGATTTCTGGCTCGGAAGGTCTGTCATATCGGAGACTTCCTTCAGTTGAATTGGTCCCCAGCGGCTCTCCGGATTGATCGAATATATTTGCAGGGTCGTTAAATATGACTTGCGCCAAAGTGTCCAGGTCAGGCGGGTCTCCAGTCCAAGTGATATTCAGGAGATAGGTGGAGTTATCGACCTGTTGGAGGGTGAAAGCGTAGTGGTAGCCGTTTATCACTAATTCCATGTTCCCTACTGCCAGAGGAGTCCTCAGTGGACGAGAAAAGTGGAGTTTCAGGGAAGAAGGAGACTCCACTGCTAAAGTCGCATTGAAAGGACCTAATTGAGAACAGCCCGAGACAGTTTCTTCGAAACCTGCAGTACAAATGCACGTTCCAGAGTCCAAAATAGCCACAGGAATGCACCTGGAACAACTATAGGCCGATATTTCACATACTTCGCAAGTGGCTCGACAGGGTACACAAGTAGACTGACTCAGATACTTGCCTTCAGGACACAGACAGGAGAGCCCAGCCGGCACAAATGAAGAATCCAAGCAAGATACACAAGCCTTATAAGTGCAAGTTCGGCAGTTCTTAGTACAGGGCAGACATATATGGGTGTCAGGAGGAGTGTAGGAGCCAGATGGACATTGATAGCAGCGGCCTGTGGAGTCGTAGGCATATCCGGGATAGCAATTGAGGCAGTCAGAGGCGGAAGGTCCTGTGCAAGTGCTGCAGCTGAAGGTGCATAATTGGCAGGTCCGCTGGAGATAGTCTCCATAGAGTCCATCAGGACAGTTGGCTTGGCACTTCCCCATATATAGGAAGAAGCCGGGAGTACAGTAAAGGCAGACCTCCAGGGACGAACAGGTATAGCAGTCGGTAGCACAAGCGAAACAGCCATTCTCGTGGATATAGGTGCTGGCTGGACACTGCGGCAGACACCAAAGTCCTCCGAGTTGCAGGTAAAAGCCTGCTTTGCAGGATGAGCACTCTCCATTCAGAGAACCAAAGCAAGTGTGGCAGGCTGAATCGCAAGCCGTGGTAAGGCACTGAAGAGGCGCTGTATTAATAGTTCTAAAATTTGGCCGACATTGACATTGTCCAGATATAACCTCGGCTCCCGGGTCTGCACAGGTAAAGCAATCGAAAGCACTGGGACTAGAACAAGACCAGCAGTCCACAAAGCAGCTGCCGCATACTAGAGGCGAAGTCCCAAAGAGGTAAAATCCAGGAGCACACTCACATACTGAGGATTTGGAACTGATCATTGCATTGGAATCTGCACAGATAACGCAATTCGTATTCAGTGCTCCACTACAGGAGAAGCAGTCTGGAAAGCAGCTTCCACAGGATAAGGGGTTGGCTCCAGAGAGGTAGTATCCGGCAGCACGACATTGGCAGACTCCTGATATGGCTACTGCCTGTGGCTCTATGCAAGTGGAACAGTTCGAATTGAGTGGACCTGAACACGTGGCGCAGTCAATATAACAGATAGCACAGAGCAAAGGGAGGACTGATGAGGGGAAGTAGTGGACAGGACAGGTGCAAAGATGAGTACTAACTTCAATAAACGCACTCGAATCGATACAAATGAGACAGTCTGTATTTAGCCCTCCAGAGCAAGATAGACAGTCACTGTGGCAAGCGGAGCACTGCAGTGGGGCAGTCTGCGAGGCATAGTATCCACTCACACAGGTGCAAAGCTTAGGGCCAGAGTCTATCGTAGCGTGTGAGTCCGCACAGGCTGAACACGCTGTGCTGAGACTGCTGGTGCAGGTCTGGCAGTCTTGGAAGCAGGGAGAACAGACCAGTGGATTGACTGCCGAGATGAAATAGTGCACAGAACAAATGCATAAGCCTACTAAATTGACCACAGCGTTTGCGTCTCTACACGACAAACAGCCTGAAGCGGCCATAGAATCACAGCTAAGACAGTCCACAAAGCATAATGAGCAGACCAGAGGATTGGCCCCACTAGCGAAGTAGTACATACCACAGGTACACAGTTTAGTTGAAGCGCTCACTGTGGCATGTCCGTTCGTACACACTAAGCAGTGGAGCTGAGATGCACCTGTGCAGCTTTGGCAATCTGAGTGGCAGATTTGGCAGGCTAGAGGACTGGTGGAAGTTGCGAAGTACTGCGTGATGCATTCGCATACTGATGAAGTCCCAATAACCGCGTTGGTGTCTTTACATATGGAACAGTCATGATCGGTCCCCCCAATACAGCTCAGACAGTCTATATAGCAGGGAGAACACAGTAACGGTCCAGTATGAGAAGGCCAGTATCCACTCACACAGACACAGAGAGATGTAGAGACTGATACTGAAGCCTTGCTATCTGAACACAGGAGACAATTAGTAGGCGGACTGCCAGAGCAATGAACACAGTCAGGATCGCAGACTCCGCAGGAAACCGGTCCCGTGGAATAGTAATAATCCGCACAAATGCAAGTATTTGTAGAGGGACTGATTATCGAATGCATATCAAAGCAGGTCAAACATTGAGTAGCCAAACTTCCCAAACAAGTGAGACAAGTAGAGTCACATTGAGCACAACTCTGAGCTGTAGGATTGGGGAAGTACTGGAGGTCACAAGTGCAAGAGGAGGGACTGCCAGAGACTAGGTGGGCGTGGGTGTTGCAGGAAAGACATTGAGATGCGCCAAATGATTGGCAAGAAGTGCAGCTTGGGTCGCAGGGTTGGCAGTTCCCAGCATCAGGGAAGGCGAAATACATGGCAATGCACTGGCAAGCAGATGGCGAAGCCGCAGAAAGTAAGGCATTGGTCTTACAACCATTACATCCATTAATTCCTCCTGCTAAGCAAGTGAAACAGGTTCCGGCACACAAAGAGCATGAGGCCGAGGTGGGGTTCGCATAATACCCCAGGTCACAGTTGCAAGTACCAGGCGGCCCTGAGCCTAGCGAAGCATGTGTATTACAGGAGAGACAGTCCGAAGCAGTGCCCGCAGAGCAGGAAACACACGTAGAAAAGCAGGGCTGGCAGTTACTCGAGTCAGAGGCAGGGTAGTAGCCACTATCACATATACAGGAGCTAGGGGGCGTGGCTGAAAGGTGAGCCTGTGCGTAGCAAGTCGAGCAGGCAAGATAGGAGAGCCCCACAGTACAAGATTGGCAGGTGACTTGGCACTGGAGACAGTTCGAGGAGTCTGGTGCTGGGGCGTAGTTGCTGAGACAGAGACAAGAACTGCCGGACAGTCCCGCGCCTGCTTTGCATGAAGTGCACGCTACGGCTGAGCCGCCACTACAAGTGAGACACTGTGAACTGCAGATCAAGCAATTCGACGCATCTGAAGAGGGAAAGTAGCCTGCTAAACACAGGCAGGAGTTCGGAGCCGTTCCAACCAGCACAGCATTCGATTTACACGATAAACAGGCTGACGAAGACAGTGCACTTGAGCAGACTTGACAAGTAGTCGCACAGAGTTGGCAAGTAGCAGCCGCCCCTGCATATCCAGGGTCACAGAGACAAGTAGAGGGTGCAAGGCTTTGCAGGGAAGCATTTGCCTTGCAACTAATACACTGGTTGACACCTGCTCCTGTACAGCCTAGACATGAAGAGTCGCAGACTTGGCAGTTGGAGGGACTTCCGAAGTAGGTCAAGTCGCAGAGACAGGGACAGGGAGCTGTGCCTGTGAGTGAGGAGTGGAGAGGACAGCTTTGGCATTGGCTGGGATTGGGGCCCACGCAGGAAAAACAATCAGGACTGCATAATGAACAAGAGGCGGACGTAGGGTTCGGGAAATATCCAGCTGCACACACACAAGAACCCGGCAAAGAAGCAACACTAGCATGTGAATAACAAGCAACACAGTCATTACTCCCTGCAGCCTGGCACTCTCCACAGCTAGACTCACATCCCTGGCATAAGTCTGGAGTGGGATTCGCGAAGTAATGGGTAGTGCATACACAGGAACTGGGAGAAACGCCTGCCAATCCCGCATGAGCCAGACACTGAGTGCAGGCGGAGTTGGAGGGTCCTGAGCATTGCGCACATTCGGAATTGCAAGGGAAACATTGCCTCGAATCGGGACTTCCGTAGTATCCAGGGTCGCAGATGCATGAAGCCGGGCTGGATGTGGATAAATTAGCGTGAGATTTACAGGTGAGACAGGCATTAGTTCCTGCTGAGGAACAGGAAAGACAGGTCGAGTCACAGGGAGAGCATAGTCGGGCATCAGGATTCGGGTAAAAGCCGCTATTGCATACACAGCTGTTTGGCGCTCCTCCTGCCAGAGTAGCGTTGCTTTTACAGGACTGGCATTGAGAGACTCCCACAGCTGTGCAAGTCAAGCATGACAAAGCACAGAGCTGACAACTACTTGGGTCAGGTGACGGGTAAAAGCCACCATTACAAAAGCATGTCCCCGCACTTGCAGACGCATCCGGGAAGCAGGTAAGGCAATTGATAGCCGACAAGCCCTGATCACAAGTCATGCAAGTCACATCACACTGCACACACAAACGCGCATCCGGGGAAGGAGCATATGAGGAAGTGCATTGGCAAGAATTAGGAGCAGCTCCGCTGAGCTGAGCATTGGCTTTACACCCTGTGCACTCACTGGGAGAGGGTCCCTGGCAGCGAGCACAAGCAGGGTCACAGGACACACAGGAAGCAGAGTCTGGACTGGGGTAAAACCCATCTGAGCACACGCAAACAGACAGTCCGGATGGGGTTTCAATATGAGCATTAGCCTTGCAAGTAGAGCAGAAGGATACTGAAACACTGCACGTGAGACAGGTGTTGGCACACAATTGGCAATTGGAGGAGTCTGGAACTCCCACATAACCAGATGAACATATGCAACTACTGGGTGCAGTACCGACCGATTCTGCATGGTTTCTGCAAGTGATGCACTGACTAGGTCCGTTGGATGCACAAGACAGACACGTAGAGTCACATTGTAGGCAATTGGAAGGACTCGAGTAATATCCCTGGCCACAGGTACATCCCGCTGGAGCCATAGATACCAACGAGGCGTGGACTTTACAGGAACTGCATTGAAGGGGAGAAGGTCCGAAACAGGCTAAACAATCCGCACTACAGGGAAAACACACAGCTGGGGTTAGATTGGGATAGTATTGGACATTGCAGTCGCAGGCACTTGGAGTACCTGCTGAGAGATGCGCATTGGCTTGACATTGAATGCAGCCAGAAGCCAAGGCAGAGACGCACTCTTTGCAGGTAGGCTCACAACTCTCACAGTGGGCCACGTCTGAATTAGGAAAGTAGCCAGAAGAGCAAATACAAACACTTGGACCACTACTCTGTAACTGAGCATTAGTGTTGCAACTCAAGCAGGACGCAGCATTCAGCCCTGCATTACACGTGAGACAGAGTGAACTGCACATGACACAATTAGCAGGATCCGGCGTTGGAGCGTAGTTAGCCGAGCAAAGGCAAGTGCTAGGGCCGGGGACACTCTGCAACTCAGCTCCTAGTTTGCAGGAAAGACAGTCTGAAAGTCCTGTATTGCTGCAAGTGGAACACTCAGTGTGGCAGAGGGAACAGTTGGACGAGTCTGGGTTCGGGGAGAAGCCCAGGTCGCAGG
>Ga0247837_1006104_pt1 | contig 17338 bp, 10 predicted proteins | sample LaCtaG_2_FD_187115 | JGI IMG/M metagenome (GOLD analysis project Ga0247837, IMG submission 187115) | Freshwater microbial communities from meromictic Lake La Cruz, Castile-La Mancha, Spain - LaCruzMarch2015_14.5m | ecosystem: Environmental > Aquatic > Freshwater > Lake | place: Spain: Castile-La...
TGAAGGGCTGGGGAGTGCTGACATCCAGCGAGTAGACTCCATACAAGTATGCCTCATCATAGATAGTCCCGCTTGGAGTACCAGTGTAAACTCGAAAATACATACTGTAATCGTCGCCTTGGTAAACTGAAGCACTAGCGTCTGGATTCCACACTCCTAGTAGCGTGATTTCCACATTAGCGCCTGGATTGATGAGAGCTCCCTTGACTACCACCAAAGGGTTAATATGGCGGGCCCGGCTACCTCGCACCAATACACAGCGAGGACTGCCTCCCGAGTGCCCAGTCACATTGCAAGGCAACTGTGCATCCAGAGCTGTCAGTCCTGTGCCCAGATCATCAGCGAAATACGGCCTACTTCCATCTTCAGAACTGCCTGGGAACTCCACCACCACCTCTTCACTGGACTGCAACACTCTTGCCTGGTTGGTGAAGCTGATAGTGAAGACGTTATAGGCGTTATGTGTGATGTGCAGTGGGACTACCTTCACAGAGGAAAGCAGAGTCAAGGGAGGCCTAAATTCCAGTCTTCCTAGAGTCTGAACATCGCCCTGAGTAGACGTTATTTTTACTTCAAAATAGTGCCAAGTTGATGCGAACGTAAGTCCATGAAATCCCTGGTCAGGAGATGAAGCAGATATACGCACCCGGAGACGCTGGTCTGCTGGCAGTCCAGCACTAGGCCAAATACTGATAGTATCAGTGTCTGTAAGATAGCAAGGAGCTGCGACCTGCACAAGTTCCGGGAACTGACAAATGAGTTGTGGGTTGGGCGGGAAGTCCAGCTTGACTTGGATACTTGCTCCAATGGGAATAGCCATGGGCGAGACTAAGTTAAAGACCAAGTCCCCTCTTTGTCCCTGGATGACAGGCTGAGGGAGAGCCAGGACAGGGCCTAGTTCGAAGCCCAGTGGTCCTGCCCCCCGAACTATGTAGGTTGCATTGCTTCTACTTGTCTCGATTGCATAAATATTGCATTCTCCCCAGGTGGAGCACTTGGCTGTAATGGCTGACTCTCCACCTGTATTCAGTTGTGTAATTATGCTCAGAGTACTTCCCTTGTTTAGTTGCTCAGTAAAGCCAAAGAAGACTGCATCATTGTCCACGATGTGGCAGAAATAGACACTGGGCGTAGGAGAAAACCTAGCGCTTGCCCAGCATGTCCTTTCCACCGGCTTGACGTTGTAACGCACAGTGAAGCAGCCACCTACAGGCAGTTCATGAGTGATGGTATATGTGGCCGCCCAGTAATCTGTGTGGTGCTGAGGAACCGCTGTTTGGTTTGAGAATTGAGGCAGAAGGGTGGGTACTCCTCCTTCCACCGGATCCAACTGACGGAAAAATCCACTGTAGATTATGATCCTATCATCCAGTATCTTGGTGATATTGCTGTTTCTAGGGGCGACTGGCATGGCTGTGGCCAGAAGTTTGATAACATGTTCAGATACGCAGCTCTGAGTGCAGATGAACCAGTTCCAGAGAGGCTGCAGAAGGCACCCCACAGAGGTTTCGCCGGAGAGGTTCAACTCAATTGGGAGTTGAATGATGATCATACGGCTGGGGTCACACGGAATAGTAACGTCAGTGGCTGAATGAGTTTTATAGACAGACAGGTTAGCAGGGGGTCCACTTGCCTTAGTCACAGTGAAGTTTCTGACTGTGAAGACATTGAAAAGCACATCCGCACATACTCGCTGGTTTGGCCCTGTGCCTCCGAGATACCCATACACCCTCAGATCCACATGTCTATCTCCGTTCCCTCCATCTTTCGGATTTGTCACATTGCCGAAAAACAACTGGCCTGTCTTCACACCCGCAGTGATGTTCACCTGCAGACACACAGGTCGCTGGTCATATCCCTGTATCAAGCGACATTGTCGAGCATTGAGATCTCCTGTGATGTTGCAAGGCACTAATGACTTGTCATACAGTCCAGTGTTCAGGTCATTTGCAAAGAGTGGCTGGCCCAGGGGAGTAGCAGTGGGTAGACAAAACTCCAACATGTCTATATTGATAGATGCCCACATAGTGAAGTTAATGACCACGAAGGTCGGTATGCCTGCCACGTCATGGCCGAACTGAGCTGTGAGGTTGCGGAAGCCTGCTTTCGGGAGGACAGAAAGGATATCAGAGCCTGTGTAGTTCTGTATCACAAGGTAAATCAAGTAGTCCTTCACCCCTTCCACAGGGTTTATATAGAAGCCCTGGGCTTCGGGATTGTCCGCATTCGTAGTGGTCATGTATAGAGCTTTCCGTCCTTCTAATAGTCCTGTCACAACAGGAGCCTGAATAGTGACAATTGTGCCATTCTGAGCGCACAGAGTAGACAGAAGGCCGAAGGAGCAGACTAGGGTGCCTCCTGCCGCAGGACTGATGCCTTCAGGCAGTTTAACAGTGAAGTTCTCACCAGAGGTAAGGTTACAGGGCGGGTTGAAGTACAAGGTCAGTGGAGTTGTGTCCTGATAACGGTACAATGAAGGTTGGAGATATTGCAGCGGAATTTCACCTTCAAGGCTGTGGTCGGCAGAATATACAGGGGAAATGGTGGCTTCTTCCTGAGCAGTTAGCAGAGAAGTGCTGTTGTGATATGTGCGTAGAGTGAGAGTAGTGGCAGAGCCAGTGGCTACCTGCACCCCTAGGAAAAGGCGGGTATTTGCAGGCTGTGTTTGAGAGAACCTGACAGTCATACTACTGCCCGCAGATACACAGTTCAACACTCCCACTAACTGGCTGCCTGCATCTCTATCATTTATGCACACCGACTCTGGAAATAGAGCATCTCCACTCAATATGAACTGCAGACTGCCTTCACTGGGTATAGCGAGATTCAAGGTCCAGTCCAACCTCCAATCTTCTCTATCCTTTGCATATAGTGTAGCTACCTTATCTGCCCGAGTGAGTGTCGCTGAAGTGACTAATCGAGTGAAGAAGGGTATTGCTGTGCTGGCGTAGCTCACCTCACTCAGTACTTCGAGAGAAGATATGGCCAGGCCACTGTACTGCAAGGGAGTATCCAGCTCGTAATCAGTTGCTTTGAAGCCTGCAATAGTGAGCGGACCGCCTGCAAATGGCTGTGTGAACTGAAGCACCAAAGTATGAGAATCCGGGTACAGCTGACATATCATTCCCGTGCAGGGCTCAAGTGTCAAGCTCACTCTAGTGTCAAGTACTAGGAAAAACAGGTCGTTTATACCCAGTGCAGGGAGATTGAACTGCAATGCTGTGGTTGCACCCACAGTGCTGCTTCCTACTATTGCGGGAGATATGTATGAGGCAGAGGTTGCGTGATTGCTTTCTAGACTGAACAGGTAAGACACCTTTCTCTGGGCCAATTTGACTCCAGGCCAGCCCATACTCACATTCAACACAGTGACTTCCACGCTCACCAGTTGGTTATCCCCTGCAGTCACAGGGTTCATCAGTCTATCCAGGTGCAGTTCAAGCAATGTATTCGCAGCAATGCTCTGGAAGCCTGTAACTACGAGGGAAGGCTTGTTGGAGCTGAGCTGCAGGTAGCACTGTACCTTCGAATTCGGGGTTTGCGCTATAAGAGCACCAAAGCTAAGACAGGAAACAGGATCTCCAGGAGAGTAGTAGCCCAGATTAGCAGGAAACAGAGGCAAATCGATAACTAGTCTCCCCCCCTGCACATAGCTCGGAACTTCCACAGGACTTTTGAACTTAAGGACCAGTCTGTTCCTCTGTCCCGCTGTTACATGGTCGTAATACACCTCCATTTCATCTATATGAGGAGGCAACACTTCAGTTTCAAGCTGACTCAAGTAGTGCTGGGCGCCTATACTCAGGCTTACACTGAGAGGGTACAGTCCCGCGCCCTCCTGCATGCAGATGCCCTGTTCATAGTCCACACTAGTAGCAGTTATCAGTAAGGTCAGAGGTTGGTTCGCTGGCAGGTCTGTTGAAGGGACGATTTTGAGTGTTTTGTCTGATAGAGTGCAATTGGCAAGTTGGGTGGTTTCCCCTTTCAAAAGACAGCGGAGGGCGGAAGTGCTGTTAATGGCTCTCTGAAAGGCTAGATTCAGGAAGCCCTGGCCTGCTGGGACCTTTGCGTTAGGGGTAAAGCCCAGTTCCAGCGCTCCACAGGCCTTTGTGCCGCTTCTGACAGGCCGTGGCTCCTGGGTTCCTGAGATTGATAGTTTCGGCATTTTAGTGTTACTAAGAAGCGCGTTTACCGTGAATTCTGGCCCGGATGTTATTTCATCAATAGGCTGCGTATCATCCCCAGTATAGTAAGTCTTAACCCCCCAGCCAGTATAAGTGCCTGAGGCCTGTGCCTGCGCCTCCACGTCTATTTCCAGCTGCTTCCCTGCCCCTAAATCCTCTGCGAACCCACTAACTTTCAAACTTGTGCTGCCCGCAAGACTGCAACTAATAGGAGAGTTGAACTGCACTGTAAGCGGACCCAAGCGACAAGAACTGGGGTTGATACCATTAGCGAAAGTGGAAGGAAGGGAGAGTATAAGTTTGCCTAGTCGAGGCAACATATGATCGCAGGTAAACACAAAGCGATAGGTCCCTAACACCCTGGCAAAGGCAGGCACTTGAGAGGACACCAAAGTCCAGGAGCAGGTCCCCAAAGTCAGAGGGACACTGTTGTATCCCTCCACTCGAACTGTCTTGCGCTCTGCTATGTAGTGCACAGTGAAGTCAGACCGAGGAGTCCTGTAGGGCGGCAGAGACACAGGACTGAGAACTAGAGTGTAGGCGCCTGCTGTCCAGGAGCCAGTGAGCCAGACTAACACCCACTGTCCTGCAGCTGAGCACTGCAGTGCACTCGCATCTAGTTGGCAAGTAGGCTTGTTTACTTCGAAGTCTGCACTGGTCTGGACAAGAATCAAGTTGCAGGCATCGGAATTGAGTGTTTTCAGTGTAAGACTGATAGCCAAAGCAGCCTGCGATGTACCGATGAGAGAAGGGTCGAAGAGCGGCGCCACTGTAGAAGTGACTTCATTGACAGTGGAGGCAAAGGTGGTTTCGAAGTAATCCGACCAGGAGGACTGACTCAGCCAGGAGTAAGGACTTGCACCCAAGCGTCTGCTGTAGGAGTAGAGACACAGGCGCAGGTCTGTGCCAGCAGGGGGGTTCCTGAGACCCAGCAGCTGTATACTCACAGTGTCTCCGGCTACTAAGGCCTGGGCTGGCTCCAAGCGGATGCGCGCAGACTTTGGGTCTCCGTGTTCCAAATAGCAGAGAATCTGGACCAAGGAGACACTAGCAATGCAGGGAAAAGATGCGCCATTTGCCAGTCCCGAGCCTAAGTCTGCCTTCCAAGCCGGGTACGGAAAGTCCACATAGAGAAACCCAGGCTCCGAAGAGTCCTGAGAACTCCTAATAGCCGCAGACATGGTAAAGTTGACCTCCAGTACTGTATACCTGCCCGCCACTTTGTTGAAAGAACGGACAGTGAAGGTCTCAAAAGGCTGTGGAGGGACATGTACCCACACTTCTCCCCTCTCCAGTGGTCCTTCCGTGCCTTTAAAGGTCTGAATTGTGAATAGGTACTGACCACTCACTGAGGCCTGGTAGCCTATCGAATTCTGCGTAGATATGAGCAATTCATATGGGACTCCGGCTTGCAGGTCGAAGTCCAGTGGTGTCCACACACTCAGTAACTGTCCTGCAAACACACACTTCGAGGCAAGTGTTTGGTTGAAGAAGCAGACAGGAGAGCCGGTGTAGGCAAAGCTTCCAGGGTAAGTGGCAGTGCTGCCTGTGTGAGGAAAGGTGTGAGTGGGGAAAGTGAGTTCCAGCCAGCTGAGTGCATCAGGGGCGCATTTCGGCAGAGAGCTGACTAGTGTGATGAGGAAGCGAAGGTCGGAACTGCGTCCCACACTCAGTGACTTCTGGGGTTGGAGGAAGTCACTGGTCAGTCTGGGTGCAGGGGGGACTGTAGTAGACAGGGAAGCTTTCAACTCGAGTGCTGCCACAGAACTGTGCATTAACTGGGTGGTGCCACTTCCCTGGTAGTTCGAAAGGAGCAGCAAATAAACTGCCCCTACGTTAGGACCCGGAGTAACAGCTGCTCGGAGCTGCATCAGGCCTGGGGTAGTGGTTCCGAAGGAGTCAATGACATAGCGGTGATAGGTCGTACCTTTATGCGAATAGTTGTGATACACACTGCATTGGACGCCTGTAGGCGCTTGAATGAGGTCGCATCTGTCATCCAGAGTGAAGGACGAGGGGAACAGCAGGGAAATTGAGGCTGTGAGAGGCATCCGACCTCTGGGCTGCAGACTGACTTCCAGGAAAGTGCGAGTACTCACCAGAGTACTGCCAGGCAGTAGGTCTGTGCAGGTGAAACTCTCGAAGCTTTGCTCAGTAGGCACTTGGATAAACATCGTAGCAGTACTGAAGGAGGTCGGAGTCGTCACTGAGAGGATAAGCGATGGTGACTCTGCGAACATATGATTCCTCAGGAGGTTGACTTGGAAGGAGAAGGGAGCCAGGCGAGGCGTTTCCACTAGGATCACAAGCAGTTGCAGCTGTGGCTGTCTGTAGAGGAAGGCTGGGCAGTTCTCGAAGTTGCCGTTGACTTCCTGAGAAGTAGCTGAGGACTCCCACCAGTAGCCAGAGGGAATCTGCACCCACACAGTCTGTCCTGCCTGCAGAGCGAGAGGCAAACTCACTCTCCAGTTAGTGCTGGTGTCGTCCACTACATTAGACCCACCCACCTCGACAGTGGCTGAGGAAAGCGAGGTAGTCTGTCCCTGTAAGAAGTTAGGGAAGGTAGTTGTGTGGGTTTCCAGTATTTCCCCAGTCAAAAGAGCGGTAGTGAGGGTGATTTGGGGGTTAACTCCCAGTACTTTGCTGTTTATCACTCTGGGTAGGGAGATCTTAAAGGCACTTCCAGCTGTCAATGTGACTCCCGCAATCGTTAGAACGGATATATCCCCTTTCAGTCCTAATACGCAGCTTAGATTGGCACTCAGTACACAGGGCATAGGCTTTCCTTGCTCCCACCCTAAGTCTTTCTCAAAGCCTGCCTGGAAAAGCAGCCTGATAACTGCTGACTTCGCTGCAATGCTGGGCCACAAAGTCATCAAAACCACATTCGGCGCTCCACCGACATAGTGAACCATACGAATATCCAACTTCCCCGGGTTCGTGCCCACAGGACTGGTCAGTTCCTTGGCCTTTGGTACGTACTTGACCTGACTTTCCTCAGTGAGAGTGCTATTGATGTAAACTTGGACTGTGAAGGCTTGCTGGCCCTGGGCAAGACTGGGGTTCAGCCGACAGCCTAGGTTCTGTGAGCCGATAATCAAAGGACTGACTTCAAAGCTTTCAGCGGGGGTATGCACTTCTAGAGTATGGGTGGAAGCGCTCCATGTGCAGGAGGAAGCGGGAGTTGAGTCCACTCCAAATGCACAGTAGACAGGCTCTGTGCACTCCACTCCTTCTGACATATAGATCTGGAGAGAGCCGCTTTGGCCAGGTAGGGACGCAGGCAGTGTAGTTCTGGTCTCTAGATAGAGCTCCAACACTCCGTACTCTCCAATAGCTACTTCCTCAGCGGGAGTTATCAGGTCTGTCTGAACAGTGCTGCTTGCCTGAGTGAATAGAGGGAAGGCTCCAAGACTCCCCAGCCTGTCAATAAGCCTTCCACTGTCACTAAAGGTAGCAATTGCGAAGGTCAGAATCTGAGGGCTGGTAGGGTTTGTCACTCCTATAAGGATCTCGAAAGAGCCTGCATTCAGTGGCTTAATTAGAGTCAGCGAGGCGTTGCGGCTGCACAGACAGGGCAAAGGGTCGAGGGAACTGCTGCATTGGTAGCAGGTCTCCACAGAACTGGGCAGAAGGGTCTCAATCCTACCGCCTGCGGGCACAGGCCTACTCAGATTCACAAGCAGTGTATAGATGGCCTGCACTCCTGTCTTCAAAGGACTGCCTCTGCTGTTCACGTCTCTAATCAAGCCCACAGGAATCTCCACTCCCGAGTACTCCGCCGAGGCATAGAAGTAGGAGGGGTCAGTACTGTTGACTACGTTTAGTAGGAAAGGACCAGTGAGTCCTGCGACCTGAGGGAAGGTGAGGCCTTGAATTCGAAGAGAAAGAGTGCCGCTGACTTCCATCGACAGTCCAGAGATGGAGAGCTGTGAAGCTGAAACGGACCACTGCAGGCCTAGCGGAGACACCTCTTTGAAGTCGCACTTCAAGTCATTGCTGAGTTGAAATCCTGGAGGGAACGACAGCAGGAACCGCGCATCCCGATCTATAACTCCAGTGATGGGAAACGTGAGAGAAGGCGGGTCCTGGGAAGGCGGTGGACTGGCGAGGACAGGACAGGCCGCAGCCACGAGTACTCCAGGGATGAAAGTCTGCTCCAGGCTTCTCGCCGCCCAGGAAATAGTCATCTGAAAGCTGCCAGTTCTGCCCTTTTCCTGCGGATTGGTGACTTCAGCCGCTATTTCCACTACCGTCCCATTGAACTCCCCTACATCCCAAGTGACCGAGTGACTGCTAGCAGAGCAGACTCCCGTCCTGCAGCCACTGACCTGAAGAGGCCAGTACTGGGGCGGAAACAGCACAGTCACCAGAGCTGCCTTGGGGATGACTGTGGAGGTATGGAAAGTGAAGGTGTGGGTGGAGTTGCGCCCTGCATTGGCACAGGATCTTGAGGACTGGAGCACTGAAAGCGCCTGGCTGCCACTCAGACTGAGAAGAACAGCGAGCAATAGCACGCGACCAGTCATTAATTCTATATATTCTTCCATTCCCTGGGCGATATCGACCTGCCTATTCCTGTGTATCGGAGTGGCTGCGCTAATATTGCTCTATGTGGGTGGCTGTACTCCAACTGCCTGCACTGCTACTCTCTAACCTTGCATAGAAAGTTCCTCTGTATTCACTCAAATTCGGCCTTAATTGGGGCATTGGGACTACTCGATAAAAAGTCTAGTGAAATCACGGTGCAAGTAGTCTCCTGGGGCGTTTCCACACAATCCGCTGGGAGGCGACTGTGCTGGTTGGGAGTGCGATGAAGCTATTGATACGCAACGGTACTCTGACTACCAGTTCTACACCGCTGCATATGGCGGAATTGTGAGCTGTCTTGACTGTCTTAACCTCGAAGTCTTGGGCTGTATAATAATCTAGCATCTGCTCACTTTGGATTGGTAGTACGCAGAACTATAGAGGACAGCCTACATCTCTTAATTGCTTGCAGAGATTGGAATTTTAAGGGTTGAACTCCCAACAGTACTTTCGAGACTTGCTCTTCGACGAAAGCAGGCGCTGTCTTTCTTGATGCAACCTTCCCATTATTATTACTTAATTCGCTATAGTAATTATCATTGAGGCTCCCCTTTGAAAGTCAATAGACTCTTCGAAGCTTGGCCTCAGAGGGTCGACAGATGGTAGATTTTAAGTCTCTATTTACAATAAAGAAAGTCAAATCAACCGATTCTGGATTAATCTATGTTTGGCTACCCTACAACCGACTTCGTGCATAACATATCCTTTGAAATTCCCCACTCCCGCTTCCTGGGGCGGGAGCCTGTACGCAGTCTTGAAGCCAGGCCAAAGTGGCAATGTGCTGCATTCCCTATTTCTCCGCAACTCTGCAAGGCAGAGGTTTCAGGTGGACTTCCACAGAAATTCTCTTCACCAATGTGTTTTTTGGAGGTAATTACGGTCCTGATATTGCATCCTTTGGCTTAGTTCTGTCCTACAAACTGACAAGCTAGTGAGTGGTGTTTGTTTGCAGCTGATATTAGACTTGCTGGACCACTACGGACATCGAGTAACTGCAGCGCCGCCTTTGTTATTAGGACTCGCAGCGACCTCTACTGTGAAGTACCAAGGCAACCAAGTGATTCCGCTCAGTAAGGGACTGTTCAACTACTCGGAACTGATAGTGTACGCCTCGCCTGCTTCCACCCAAGTCCTTGCAGTGCTCACAGACTCAGCGGAGAACTTCCTTTTGCAGGGCCAAGTGTCGCTGTCCTTTAGAGACTGTGTTGCAGGGGAAATCAGAAGGACGGATCGCTGCGAGATTTGCCATACAGGGAATTTCTCTCTTTCGCCCAGTGACGAGAACTGCAACTTCTGTCCATCTCATGCCTTTTGTTCCGGAGGTAGTGAAATAATCCTCGATAAAGGGTACTGGAGAAACAACTCAATTGTCCCCCAGAAGTGTCCTTTCCTCAACAGCGTGTCCCGGCGGCACTAACAGCAAGTGTGCTGGAGCCTGGACAGGCCTGCTCTGTGCTGGATGCGCGGCTCAGTCCTATCGAGTCCTCGCTTTAGAGTGTACGCACTGCAACTTCCTCGCTCGGCTGCAAGCAGCGGGAGCCTTGGCCGCTGCATTGCTCTTCACTGTGTTGTATCTCGCTGCTTCTCAAACTTCCCTGTATATGTTTAAAGTGGTCCCTCACCACTTTCAGCTGCTTTCGGCGCTGAGCTTCTTGCGCCTGGACTACTCACCCACACTCAACTATGCGCTGCAAGGAGTGATGTACGTTACTTCCTGGCTAGTGCCTGACTTTCCCTGACTTGTTTGGGGTATGGAGTGGGGAAAGGCAGTGATCGGGTCTGCTTTGCTGCCTTGCCTGCTTACTGCTCGGCTACCTGACCTCGCTACCACGAAGTCAGGTGCTGTTCACAAGTTCACTTCTCTTCGTTCCGCCAGTTGCTCTGCAGTGCTCTTGCCCTTGCTGGTTTGCTGCACCGTCCCGTCTGAAGATCAACTATTAATGCATCCGGGGAGGGGATCATAGTCAGCTCATATACGCACTGCTCATACCCACAGTACTATGTGTGGTTCTAGCGCCTTTCCTACTAATTCTGCTGTGTGGCTGCTTCAAGCCCCGCTTCTTCCTTGAAGCCTTTCCTCTTTGGACCAGCGGCTATGTCTGGCCGCTCTGGGACCTGTCTTTCTTTCTGGCTCAGATCCTGCTGCTTACTGTGTCAATCACAACGACCAGCACCCCGCAACTATGTCCTCCTCACTGTCTTCATAGTTATCTCTACCATCAATGTGGTTGCCGAGAAGGCCTTCGCCAAGACTCTATTATTTGTGCAGGCGCAAGCCTCTCTAATGGTAATTGCGCTGTCTGCAGGGTTTCTGAGCTACTACCTGTACTACGTCCCAGGCGAAGGGAGAATGGAGTGGCTGCATGTGAGTGCAGTGCTGTTTCTGAATGGCGGCTTTTTTCACCTTGGTTTGGCTGTTCAGAGAACCATTGGCCGAATCTAAAATCGAACTTCGAGTTCCTCACAATCGCTTTACAAGTTAGCGGAATAGCACTAAATCCGCCACTTAGTTCTCCATTTGGCGCAGAGAAATAGAGTGGTGCATAACTGTGGCAGGACAAGGAAGTAGAGATGTGGTCCCGTCCCATAGTTCTAAAAAGGTAGGAATGCATGAAAGAATGCTTTTAGAAATAATGACTTCAACAGACTCATCTAAGCCGGAAAGTGGAGAAGATAAAGGCACAGTACGAGCATTACAGCTTCAGCTCCAGTTTTATCATTCTACCGTACTCCTAGACCCATTCCAAGCCAACGCACTCCTCCTGTTCTAAACTAGTGTAGAGCTAGACTGAGCAAAGCAACACTTCCGAGGCCCAGCACCACCGAAGGAGTAGCGGAGGTGGTTGGCTCTGTGGCTACGTACTCGTTGGACAGAGTAATTGTGGAAGCCCCGTCCTTGGGATGCATCAGGAGAGTTGACCCGGACATCGGTCCATACCCATAAGTCAGCATATAGGAACCACCAGAAGCCAAGGCAATGTCAGAGGACCCGCTCGCAGCTAAGTTTCTCGTAATAACGCTCGTGTAACCATTTTGGCTGTCATGGGAAAGCAACTGAGCAGCCCCTTTAGTTGTCTGTGGCGGGTCGTCGTTATTAGTTGACCACACGTCGTAGAAAGTACCACTCTTGGTGACCATCCAGAGTAGGGAATCACTCATGTCTTGCCTGCCTCCGGTTTCTTTGAAGCCAATCCCCCACCAGGCGTAGCTAGCGGCTAGGGAGGACGGCATGTATAGGGAAAAGGTGACAGTGGGACTGGTTACATTCCATGTCACTTGCATGCCTTCGGGAGTGGTATATGACCCTGCATATACACCTGCGAGAATCAGTACCCCAACAATATACGTCCAGCCAGCCATTATAACCGTCCAGTAGGCTAGCTACTCTAGGAATCTAGTGCCTTCTGCTCTCTGCACTATCGCAGCTTTCAAGTCTTCGAACAAAAGTGTGTATTCTTGCACGCACTTGTGAGCGCAGGCGGACAGATCTGCTGCTTCCCAGCACTCTGTCTTGCAGTACTTCGCTCCCTGCTGGGCGTACAGAGCTGTGCGCTGCTCCACGAATTGCTGCAGTTCCTGCAGTGGCTGGGCGCACTGAGATATGCACTCTGGAGAGTTGGTGGTGCAGCGAGCGATTTGGCACTTCTGGACTCGCTGGTGAAGGGAGGAAAGGACGCTTTGCCACTGGCTAGAGGCCTGCCACCTCTCTGTTTGCCATTTAAACTCAGTCATATAAGCTAAATCCGAGTAGGAAGAGCACTGCAAAACAGCTGTGGAAACGGCGAAACAGACTTTCTCACAGTGCCTGGGGAAATGCAGCCCTAGGGCGAAATCCGAGGCTGGACTTCCTCTCAAAACTAGTAACTGTGCAAATGGCTGATTCCCCAGAGGCCTCTGCTGTAAATACTCAGTGTCCAACCAGTCCTGACGAAGACCCGTTTGAGCAGGCTCTTTTGTACAGACGCTACGTGCTTCAGTTCCCACTCAATGCGCGTCTCGCCTTTCTCGGCTGGTCCGTTGGCCTAGTGCTGCTCTCAGCGCCAGGACTGCGAACAAGACTCTGGCGCACAGGAGTCACCACCGGGGTACTCGGACTGTTCCTTAGTCCAGAGCTATTTAGGGGGTAGAAACTCTAGTGTAGCGCCAGCTGATCTAAAGCTGTGGAACTGCCTATGTGTCTCATTGCAGCGGCAATGCTTTCTTTGGTGTAGTCGAGTAGTTCACTTCGTTTCGCATCCTGACCATAGCCAGGCTTCAGTCCTGCACTAACATGTAATTCGATGTAATGAGGTGGGGCTTGATTCTCAAGGTGGTGCTAGTGCTGAGTCTCTCCGTGGGCTGTCCCCTGGTGTTCGCCTTAAGTTCCGCCGCTCAACACACGGCCTGCACAGTGCTGGAGTGGCTAAGGAGCGAAGAATGGCTGGGCAAAGGGGTCTGTCTGGGCCTGGAAGCTGTAGGCCTGATGGTCGGACTCCCGGTATCCTTCATGAACGTGGGAATCGGAGTGATTTACCCCTTCTGGACTGCCTATGTGTTGACTTGGAGTGCTTGTTTGCTCGGCACAGCTGCTTCTTACTCAGTGGGACGGTACTGTTTGAGTGTGGAACTGCACTCTGCAGTGGCGGAAAAGCTGCATATTGACCTGGAGGCAGCGCTCCGCCAGGGACCCTGGAAACTCACTATCCTCATCTGGCTCTTATACGCACCCATGTGCCTCAAGAACTACTGGCTCGCTTCCTTGGCTGTGCCTTTCCACGTCTACCTCATTGTCGCTATGACCAACTGTGTCTATATGAACGCTCTGCACGTCTTTATCGGATCTAAGGCAGGCAGCGTCCTAGAAGCCTGGAACCATGGCGAACTGCCCTGGTACGACGGCCTTTTAGCAGTCGCCGCCATTATCCTCACCATCGTGGCTGGCTACCTCCTTGTCCGCTTTCTCAGAGGCAGCATGCAGCCCCCAAGTCCTGCTGTGGAGTTTCAACACTTCGGAGAAGCGCCTTAGCTTAACTGTCTACACTGCTTAACGCATACATCAGTGCATACGCTATGTGCCTATCTACCCTTTATCTCGCTTTCACAAGCTGCACTATCTTGGAGATGTACTCGTCGTACACCGTTCCGGTTTTCTTTCGATTCTTGAGCTCTTTCGTATCTGCACTCTGTAGGATGGGCAAGCAGGTCTCGACCAGCTTCAAGTACCAGTGCAAAATCACCTTCTCGCCCTTGCGCAGCAGCACGATGTTCCGCTGGTTGTCTGTGAGTTGCGAGTCTAGCATCTCTATGTCCTCTTCCAAAGTGGTGGGGTACAGTGAGAGACGGTTTTCCATGATGGCTTTGAGGCGGAGCAGGGCGCGCTTCTCATTGGCGAGAGAGTACTCTGGCATGAGTGTGGGCTTGAAGTTGGAGTCTGAGTCAGTGCACTTCACAATAAGGTCCGGCAAATTGTTCATACTGTCGAATTCAATGAAACGCAATAGGCCCAAAAGCTCGCCAAAGCACTTTTCACTGGTGTCGGCCATAATTCGCACAGTGAAGGGCTCCTGCCCAATTATCAAGTTCTGCTTCGCCTCATAGTGCGGATCCTCGGAGTCCAGTTCCAGCTTCAAAGGGTACTCGTCTGCGTCATTATCCCTATTGATAAATCCGTAGTTGAGCAAAAAGCGGTAGTTGCACTTCCGTCCATAGCTGTCCATCACCTCATCCCCTCTCTGTATGTCCTCCAAAGCCTCGATGACGAAGCCACCCTTCTGCTGATCATACGTCCAGGAAGTCTGTCTGGGTCTTCTGTGGTTGAGCATGTCCGCCAAAGGGACAAATCCATCAGTCTTCACCCCATCTATGTCCATTCCGAATATCCGGGAAGCCACTGCCATCCGCATCCGGGAGAACTCCTCAATCGGGTACTCTGCGAACTCTGGCGCAACTGCACAAATGGCATTGTAGTCCACCGCTATGTCTCCCAGCTTCTCCGCTATTGACTCCAGGAACGGAGACCCAGCGAGCATGCTCTTCTCTTCTGCGGAGTAGAAGATCGGGAAGGAGCTGAAGAACTGCGGCAGAATGTGCAGGTACGGGTTCCAGAAGCTGTCCTCCTTGCGTCTTTCCTGCAGCAGAAACGAAGACAAGTAGCAGTGCTTGGGGGACAGGAGGTTGAGGCTGGCGGCCATCATCTTAGCCCCAACAGGCGCGGCTCTAGCCAGTTCCAGGGTGATGATGTGCTTCTTGGGGATGTACATGAACACCTCTCCTTTCTAGGTGGAAGTCACTGGGATGAAGGTGGTGCTGTGCACGCCTCGGTAGTCGACGTTGTAAAACCGCATTTTCAGCTTGGGAAAAGCAGCGCCGCCGTCCTTCAGCCAGGTCTCCAGTTGGGTGAATTTTGTCCTTTCCGGGTGGTCTAGGGGCACCTTTTGCTCTACCGAAATCTCTTGCTGCAGTTCAGTTCGCAAAGTGTCCAGTTCCGGCTTGGACCCCAGCAGCGCCACAGCAGAAGTGACTACTTCGAGCGCTTCAGACAGCCGGTCAATGCTGCGCAGAGCGTCAGCCTTGCGGAAGTAGGCCTTGTAGTAGGCAGGGTCGCACTCTATCGCCCGAACCGCATCTTGCAAGGCCTCTTCAGAGCGGTGGAGGGAGATGTAGGCGGCTGCTCGATTGGAAAGCAGGATGGCGTTGTGGGACTCGAACTCTAGTCCGCGGGAGTAGAGGACTACTGCTCGGTCGAAGTCTCCCTGCAGGTACGCCTGGTTCCCTTTTTCCTGCCTGGCGCCTACCTTGCACTCCTCTGCGGACCCGCCCTTCTTCGGCTTTTTCGGCATCTTGGGCCAATAAACTTAGCACTGGGCTGGAAGCCTGATAAGGCTGGGAGCCTGCCGCTTAGTGGAAAGGCGAATGCAGGGATATGCATCTCTTCGTTGATGTGAGGCAATCACTCCCTCTGCTTATCATCTGCTGTGGAGGTAATTAGTTGCTTGTTCAGAGTACGATTACTGCTATGTCTTTTTGAGCGACAGCCAAACCTAGAGGATGGGGATTTCTGCAGGAAAGTAGGAGATAGAATAGTGTGCATGCAGAATCTTGTGAGAATCAAAGAGACCATAGAGAACCCGCTTCTCAGATATACAAGGACTCTGCAGAAAGGCTTTAAGTCTGGTTTTAGCAGTTTATATGGCTAGTCCATAGTTCAGTCCACACTTCAATATAGCTCAACCCCAATTGTACAGGACCTAGCCAAAAGCCTACTGTTAGTAAGTACGTTAGACGCGTCTTAGTGCTGGCAGCTATAGGGACTACTAGTTGACGATAATCACTATGCCGGGTGTTATTGAAGTGCAGGAGGGAAACATGGCCACTTCGTTGAGGTCTGCTTCGCAGCGCAGGCAGGCGTACTGTCTGCCGTTCTCACCCAGCCCTTCGAGTTCATGAAGGTGCATGTCAAGTGGCTTGCAAAGACCATCGCGGTGATCAACCTCGTGGGCTGATCCTGGCTCACCAAGCTGTAGTGCTCCACAAGCTCTGAGCTGGAGTGGAGCCATCCCTGGCCTCCATAGCCAACTACATTGCTATGCGTCTGGGCATTTACAAGAAACTGCAAAGAAGGAAGACAGATACCACTCAGTGCCTGTCTGGTACAAAGCCTGTGTGGCTGCCTTTGCCAACGCTCCTTTGGATCTGATCGCTACGAGAAAGCAAACCAACCACTTGCTCGCCAGGCCCAGCGAAAGAGCTATCTCTCATGCCTCCCGCTGTAGCAAAAGTGTACCGCGAGGAAGGAATCAGAGGCTTGTGGAAGGGCAGTCTACCCACCACTCTCAAAATGATCGTACTCAACGTGGGTATGTTAGCCTCGTATGACCGATTCTTGGAGTTTCAGCCAGACATTTGGCAGGGATTAAGCTCATGGCTGCGTACTATGCGGCTATTTGCGACTGTTTGCTAGCCACGCATTTGATAGCGTGAAAATGAAGATGCAGCTACAGGCGTGCACACGCACCCGTACGGAGTAGGACTGACTGCATTGCAAAGACGTTGCCATCCCCACTATACAATTATATGTATATTCCTTAGAACTATATGCCTAATTGGATTGTAAGTCACCACAGAATATATGCTTAATAGTCACTTAGAGGTTTCACTAGTGTGAACATAGGAACCCAGAGAGGCAAATGAAGGTGGAATTAAATTGATGAGACTTAGAAGTAAATACAGATGCCACAATAGGGGAATTCCTCCTTTCTCTAAACAGCCCTAATCAGCCTAAAGTCTTGCACATACCCTCTTAACACACTTGTGCTAATAATATCGCAAAACTGTAGCAGGGCAAGTGAGCACTCAAACGCTATACCACGAGGGCATAAGCGGGTTATACGTAGGCTACTAAATGCAGAGCGCTATTGCTATCTCTCAATGTACAGAGAATGCACTGCCGCTACTCCTATTAGTGAGCAAGAGAAAGTGGCCAGAGAGGTGCAGGCCAGCGGCTTAGAGATGCTAGGGTCGCAGGCCCTGTGGGCAGTGGCTTCGAGGCGCTGCGGAACTTCGTGGAAGAGACGATCAGACTGGAA